>Ga0272442_10002324_pt1 | contig 27717 bp, 19 predicted proteins | sample SSMForm2O_FD_200262 | JGI IMG/M metagenome (GOLD analysis project Ga0272442, IMG submission 200262) | Marine sediment archaeal communities from Little Sippewissett salt marsh, Falmouth, MA, United States - SSM-Form-2O | ecosystem: Environmental > Aquatic > Marine > Wetlands > Sediment ...
CGTCAATTTCGGTTTCCTTGATGCTTTCATGCCCACATGAAAACAAATGTCGGAGCAAAAGTCCCGTACTTTCTTTCAACTCGTTGAGTTTCAGCGCCCTAGAGCCAATGGGAATCCGCCCTAGCGAGACTGGGGCTTGTTGTGAAAACCACGGTCAGGCGACGTCGACGTCCTTGCACAGGTACACGTCCTGGATGGCGTTGAGTAGGGCCACGCCGTCCTCCATGGGCTTCTGGAATGCCTTTCGTCCGGTGATCAGGCCCATGCCGCCCGCACGCTTGTTGATCACCGCCGTGCGGACACCCGCGGCCAGGTCGTCGTCGCCGGACGGTCCGCCCGAGTTGATCAGGCCGATCCGCCCCATGTAGTTGTTCACGACCTGGTAGCGTACCTGGTCGATGGCGTGGTCCGAGCACAGATCGGTATACATCTTCTCGCTGTACTTGCCGTAGCTCTTACCGCCCTCGTTCATGGCCTTGTAGCCGCCGTCGACGGTAGGCATCTTCTGCTTGATGATGTCGGCCTGGATCGTTGCGCCGAGGTGATTGGCCTGCCCGGTCAGATCCGCGCTCGTGTGGTAGTCCACGCCGTCCTTCTTGAATGTGCTGTTGCGCAGGTAGCACCATAGGATCGTGGCCATGCCGAGCTCGTGCGCGTAGCTGAAGCACTCACTGATCTCAACGATCTGGCGCGAGCTCTCTTCGGACCCGAAGTAAATGGTAGCGCCTACGGCCATGGCGCCCATCTCGAAGGCCTGGTCCACACTGGCGAAGAGAACCTGGTCGTAGGTATTGGGGATCGAAAGGAACTCGTTGTGATTGATCTTCAGGATGAACGGGATCTTGTGCGCGTAGCGACGCGCCACGGAGCCCAGCACCCCCAGGGTCGATGCCACCGCGTTGCATCCGCCTTCCATGGCGAGCTTCACGATGTTTTCAGGGTCGAAGTAGATGGGGTTGGGCGCAAAGGAAGCCCCGCCTGAATGCTCGATGCCCTGGTCCACCGGCAGGATCGACAGGTAGCCGGTATTGGCCAGGCGGCCGTGTCCCATCAGTGCCTGTACGCTGCCCAGCACGCGCGCGGGCCGATCCATGGCCGTGAACGTGCGCTCGACCCAGTCCGGTCCCGGCACGTGAAGCTGGTCACGCGCAACCTTGGGGCTGTCGAACTTCAACAAGGCGTCCGCATCGTCCCCAAGCAACTCGACAATACGATCAATACTCATTCTTTCATCCTCCATGGATGGGATTCATACACATACCGGGGCCAGACGTCAAATGTCAAAGTGGCGGCAAGTTGATGGGCGCATTTGCCTCTGACGTTTGCCGTCTGATCCCGAGAGGTCGTGCCGTCACTTCGTGAACTCTTCCGGGTGTTCGAGGGCGGCGTCCTCGTAGTCCTTCTCGCTGATCGTCTCGATCGGGTCCTTGATGCAGGTGCAGCCGCCGATGCCGAGCGTCTCGGTGTTGCCGGAGAACTTCGCCCAGCGCACGCCGTTGGCGAGAACGAAGAGGACCTGCTCGTTGTGGAAGATCGGGTAGGTTTCGTGGCCGGGGCGGAAGTAGAAGATCTTGCCCTTGCCGCGATGCCATGTGCAGCCGCTGCGGAAGACCTCGCCGCCTTCGAACCAGCTTATGAAGAGCAGCTCGTCGGGATCGGGGATGTCGAACTGCTCGCCGTACATCTCCGTGTTGGGTATCTCGATGTACTGGCCGACACCTTGCGTGATCGGGTGGTAGGGGTTCACGACCCAAAGCCGTTCACGCTCGGCGGCTTCGCGCCAGGTAAGTCCGCATGAGGTGCCCATCAGTCGCCTGAAGATCTTTGAGAAGTGGCCGGAATGCATGACGATCAGGCCCATCCCGTTGAGCACGCGCTTCTGGACGCGGTCCACGATGGCGTCCTCGACCTTGCCGTGCGCGGCGTGTCCCCACCACATGAGTACATCGGTGTTGTCGAGCGCTTCCTCGTTGAGCCCGTGTTCGGGTTCCTGGAGTGTTGCCGTTCGGACCTTGAAGCCCGGCTGCCTCTCCATGTACCTGGCGATGGCGCCGTGGATACCGTCGGGGTACAGCTTCCCGATGAACTCATTCTCGTTCTCGTGCACGAACTCGTTCCATATTGTCAGCTTGATCTCACTCATCCCTGTCTCCTCCGGGTCTCGCTCCTGATCTCCGTGTTCTCCGTGGTCTTCTTTCTTACGTTGAGGCCGAGCGCACGGCGGCGAGGGCCGAACGCGCAGTTTCAGTCAAGAAAACGGTATCCACACCGACGGCGATGAAGGTGAAGCCGCCGGCGACGGCGTCCTTGATGGCTTCGGGCGTCGGGATGACCACGTGTATGCCGGCTGACTTGCCCGCCTTGTCGCAGGCTTCCGACACGCGTGCGCAGGCATCGCGAACGGTCTGGTGGTCGGTCTGGCCCGGTATGCCGTAGGAGCCGCTCATATCGTAGGGGCCGATGAACACGCCGTCGACGCCCTCGACGGCGAGTATTTCGTCGATGTTCTCGACGCCCTGCCTGGATTCGATCATTACGACCACGGCGATATCGTCGTTCGCGGTGCGGGCGTACTCGTCGAAGTCGACGCCCCAGTCGTTTGCTCGACAGAAGGCGAAGCCGCGTATGCCGTCGGGCGGGTACTTGGCGGCGGCGATGGCTTTGCGCGCTTCCTCGGCGGAGTTCACAAGGGGTACGATCACTCCGCATGCGCCCATGTCGAGCATTTGCCGGATGGCGAGGGTGTCGTTCTCATGGACGCGAGCGAGGGGGACGGCCTTGCCCCGCATGGCGCGGGCGAGGTCGCCGAACTCGCGCGGGCCGATATCGGCATGCTCGCAGTCGGCGGCTATCCAGTCGAACCCGGCGGCGGCCAGCGCTTCGGAGACCGCGGGGTGGCCGGCCTGGATCCAGGTGCCGATGGAGAGTCTGCGGTCCAGCAACGCGCGACGGACAGATCCCGCATCGGGTATCATGGCATGCTCCTTTCCATAGGCAAGGCTGATGATTAGCACAGTCTCGCCGACGGATCAAGGCTAGTCGGTCTGCCCGTCTGTCCGTTTGTCGGTTTATCAGTTGGGATAGTATTGGAACGGGCTAACCGGCCGACGGACCAACCCAACGGAAAGGCGGCTCAGTCCTTGACTTCCGTTCCCTATGATCTTTAATGGCATGTTTTCTGGGGAACAGGAAGGCAAGGGCAAGGAGAGGGATTCCATGAGTTTGATTCCGGAGTGGCGGCATCGCATTGATCATTGGCAGCGAGTGATACAGACATTGTTCTATCGTCCGTTGGGCGAAGTGAAGCTGAGCGCCTTCACGACGATGGAACATCTTGCACCGGCGGAGGCGGCGCGCGGCGAGTTCGCGCCCGTGCGTCCGGGCAAGGCCTGGGGGAAGAAGTGGGAGTACATGTGGCTGCGCGGCTCGTTTGTTCTGCCGAAAGCTGCGCGTGGACGGCGGGTGGTATTACAGCCGCAGACCGGTGGAGAGTCCGCCGTCTTCCTCGACGGCAATGCCGTCGGCACGGTGAGCTGGGGCAGGAAAGAAGCGCCGGTAACGAGACGCGGTGTGGCCGGGAAGAAATACAGCGTGCTCATCGAGTCCTATGCGGGGCACGGCCCGCAGGAATGCGGCGGCGGCCCGTGTCCGCATGGCCGCGAGACGGTGCCCGAGCCGTCGGCGAGGCAGAAGCAGATCGGCACGACCACCTTCGGGATATGGGAGGAAGATGCGTACCAGCTTTGGCTGGATGTGCAGACCCTGTTGGAGCTGCGCGACAGTATCGGACAGCAGTCGCTGCGCGTGCAGGAGATTGACGCGGGGTTGCGGGACTACTCCTTGATCTGCGATCTGGAGCTGCCGCACGAAGAGATGACGGCTTCGGTCCGCGCGGCGCGCAAGCGGCTGCGGCCGCTGCTCGCGTGCAGGAACGGTTCGACATCGCCGTTGCTCTACTGCTCGGGCCATGCTCACATAGACGTGGCCTGGCTGTGGCCGCTGCAGGAGACCGATCGGAAGACCTGCCGCACGTTCTCGACGCAGCTCGAGTTGATCGACGAGTATCCCGGATATCGCTTCCTGCAGAGTCAGCCCTATCTGTACAGGGTGGCCAAGGAGCTCTATCCCGCGGTCTACCGCCGCGTGAAGTCGGCGGTGAAGAAGGGACAGATCATCCCCGAAGGCGGCATGTGGGTCGAGGCCGACACGAATGTGACCGGCGGCGAGGCGCTGATAAGGCAATTTCTGCACGGCAAGCGTTTCTTCAGGGAAGAGTTCGGCTTGGACAACGAGCTGCTGTGGCTGCCGGACGTGTTCGGCTATTCCGCGGCGCTGCCGCAGATCCTTGCCGGGTGCGGAATCAAGTACTTCTCAACGTCGAAGATATTCTGGAACTACAACGAGGGCGAACCTTTCCCGTACAATACCTTTTTCTGGGAAGGCATCGACGGAACCAGGATCCTCAGCCATTTCATCACCAACTACAACAGCCAGACCTCGCCCAGGAACATGGTCAGCCGTTGGGATGGCCGTGTTCAAAAAGAAGGCATCAAGACGCGGCTGGTGTCGTACGGACACGGTGACGGCGGGGGAGGGCCCACTCGCAGCCACATCGAGTTCCTGCTCCGGCAGAAAGATCTCGAGGGGGCGCCACGCTGTGTGATGGCGAGTCCGAACGACTTCTTCCGCGACCAGGAGCGGGACAGCGCGCACCTGCCGGTGTATGTCGGCGAGCTGTATCTTCAGCTCCACCGCGGGACGTTCACTTCGCAGGCGAAGACGAAGAAGGGTAACCGTCGTTCCGAGCTGGCGCTGCGCGAGGCCGAGATGTGGGGTGCGATAGCGGGTGCGATAGGACGCGGCAAATACCCGTTGCGCCGGATGGATGAGGCGTGGGAGTGCCTTCTGATGAACCAGTTCCACGACATCCTTCCGGGCTCCTCGATAGCGCGCGTGTACGAGGAGGCGGAAGCCGCCTACGCTGCCATCGAAGCGGAAGCGAACGAGGTGGCCGCGAAATCGGCGCGTGCCCTCGTACGCAGGAGGAAGAACGCCCTCACGGTGTTCAACTCGCTGTCGTGGCGGCGTTCCGCGCTGGTCGAGTTGCCGAAGGGGTTCCGGGGCGCCGTTGCCGCCGACGGGAACGCGCTGGCCGTGCAGAAAGTAGGCAATAGCCTGGTCGCGGAAGTGCCCGGCATCCCGAGTTGCGGGTGGACGTCGGTCCGAAAAGGCGAGCCGGCGCGGACCGCAAATACCTTGAGGATTACTTCGCGCGACATAGAGAACGAGCTGCTGAGGATCAGGCTCAACGCACAGGGCCAGATCACGAGTATACGCGACAAGGAAACGGGCCGGCAGCTGGCGGCGGGGCCGTGCAACCACTTCCGGATGTACAAGGACGTGCCGTCGAAGTTCGACGCGTGGGACATAGATATCACGTACAAGAGCGCGCCGGTCGAACTGTCGGGCACGGCCAGGGTCAAGGTCCTGGACAAGGGCCCGCTCGTTGCACGCCTCCAGGTTGAGCGCAAGCTGCACAACAGCACGATGAAGCAGGTCATCAGTCTTCGGCGCGGGAGCAGGCGCGTGGACTTCGCGACCACCATCGACTGGCAGGAGTCGCACAAGCTGTTGAAGGTGAACTTCCCGGTAGACATCAGGTCCGACGAAGCGATCCACGAAATACAATTCGGGCACCTGTCCCGTCCGACGCACGAGTCGCGCCAGTACGACGCTGACCGGTTCGAGGTGCCCCAGCACAAATGGACGGCGCTTTCCGAGCAGAACCGCGGCTGTGCGATACTCAACGACAGCAAGTACGGTATCAGCGTGGACGGCAATTCGATCAACCTCACGCTGCTCAAGAGCGGGCTGGCGCCGGACATGACCGCCGACAAGGGCGTGCAGGAGTTCACCTACAGCTTCTACGCGTGGAACGGCACGTTCGGCGAGTCTGACGTGATCCGGGAGGCCTACGACCTCAACGTTCCGGTGTTGGCCGGGACGGGTTACGCCGACGAGGAGTCCGTATTCTCCGTTGATGCACCGAACATAGTGATCGAAACGGTGAAACCGGCTGCCGACGGATCGGGTGACGTGGCCGTGCGGCTGTACGAGACGAAGCGCATGTCGGCCAAATGCCGGCTCAAGACGTCGTTTCCGGTTGCTTCGGCGATGCTGACGGATATGCTGGAGGAGAACGGCAGGAAGCTGCGGGTAACGAAGAAGGGCGAGATAACGCTTTCGTTCCGGCCATTCGAGATAAAGACCGTCAGATTGCAGATGGGATAGACCGGTGAGCAGATGGAAAACGCCTGTTCTTGTGCTGGCCGTGGCGGTCGCGGTTTGGCTTCTGCATCCGTCGCGCCAACTGGGGCCCGGAACGCCGGACGCGACCGTAGTTGAGATCTCCTTCATGGGGCCGGGCGGCCCGATCAGCGGCGCGATGGAAGACGCGGTCCGCGAGTTCGAGCGCCGCAGCGAGGAAGCACACGCTCGCGACCCATCGCATCCGGTCTACCGCGTGATTTCGGGCCAGAGCGCCGCGCGCAACCAGACCGAGGATCCTACCCGGTTCCTGGTGGCGGTCGCCGGCGGCGCGCCGCCGGACGTCATTTTTTTCGACCGTTACGCGGTCGCCGAGTGGGCGGGGCGCGGCGCCTTCACGCCGCTGGACGGCTACATCCAGCGCGATATCGACGCGGTCAAATCGGGTGCCCGGACGGATATCACGCTCAAGGAAGTTCCCACGCGCGACCGGTTCTTCGCGCCCTGCTGGGAGGAGGCGATGTACAACGGCAAGGTCTATGCCATCGCCAACACCGTTGACGACCGCGCTCTCTACTACAATGAAGATCTCCTGGTACGCGCGGAGCTCGTCTACAAGGACGGCCCTATGAAGGGTAAGGCGCGGCCGCCGAAGAACTGGGAGGAACTCAAGGAATACGCGGTCAAACTCACTGAGTTCGACAAGGCGGGCCGGCTGAAAGTCGTCGGCTTTGCGCCGAACTACGGCAATTCATGGCTCTACTTCTACGGCTGGATGGCGGGCGCGAAGTTCATGAGCGACGACGGGAAGACCTGCACGTTGAACGACCCCGGCGTGGTGCGCGGGCTGACTTTCATGAAGGAGATCTACGATGCCGTGGGGCAGTCCGGCCAGGGGGAGAGCGGCTACTCGAAGGTCGAGGCGTTTCGGGCGGACCTGCGCGGGATGTCGGGTGCCCAGGACCCGTTTATCCAGGGCAGGATCGCGATGAAGATAGACGGAGTCTGGGTGATGTCGCACCTGGCATCGTACGCGCGCGACATGAACTTCGGCGTGGCACCGGCGCCTCTTCCGCAAGACAGGATAGACGTGCTCGAGGCGGAAGGGAAGAAGCCGCTGCTGTCGTGGTGCGGTGGATGGTCGTACGCGATACCGACAACCGCGCGGAACAAGGACGCCGCCTGGGAGTTCATTCGCTTCATGATGTCGGACTGGTCGATCAAGATCCAGCAGGAGAACCGGCGCGCGGAGGCCGAGGCGCAGGGCAGGCTGTTTATCCCGAAGCAGATGCCGCTGAAAGGTATCAACGAGGAGTTCTACGAGCAGTACGTCGCGGACAACGACCAGCTTTCGCAGCGGTTCAAGGACGCGTGCTGCGTGTTCAACGACCTGCTGCCGTACTCGAGGTTCCGGCCGGTCACGCCCGTGGGCCAGGTGCTGTGGAACGCGCATATCTACTCGATGGAAGACGCGCTCCTGAATAAGCGGACGCCGCAGGAGGCGCTCGACCACCACACGGCCATCGTCCAGCGGCATCTCGACAAGGTGCTGGCCCCGCCGAAAGGCAAGGCGGTGACTTCCTGGACGTGGTTCCTCGCGGCCTACGTGGGCTTGCTGTTGCTGATGGGCGCGCTGGTCTACCTGTGGGATACGAAGGCGGTGTTCCGGCAGGCGATCGCGAAGCCGCTGAGAATCGGCCGGAAGCCGGGCTCGGGCGTTATCGAGGGATCGCGCGGCGGCTACTTTCGAAAGCAGTGGGTCGAGGGCGTGGTCTGTGCGTCACCGTGGCTGATCGGGTTTGCCGTCTTTGCCGGCGGCCCGATGCTGTTCTCGCTGGTGATGAGCTTCTGCGACTTCGACGTGATCAACCCTGCACGGCTCGTCGGCATGGCGAACTTCAGGGAGATGTTCGGGGCCGACGAGCTGTTCCCGACCGCGCTCTACAACACTTTGTTCATGGTGACAGGTGTTCCGCTCGGGATGGCGGTGAGCCTGGCGATGGCGATGCTGCTCAACCTGAAGGTGAAGGGCATTGCGGTGTGGCGCACGTTTTTCTACCTGCCGTCAATCGTTCCGATGGTAGCGGCGAGCATCCTGTGGATATACATTTTTAAACCGCAGGGCGGGCTGCTGAACACGTTGCTGGGCTTTATCGGGCTGGACGGTCCCGCGTGGCTGCAAGACGAAGTATGGTCGAAGCCGTCGATAATACTGATGGGGCTGTGGGGCGCGGGCGGCGGGATGATCATCTGGCTGGCAGGGTTGAAGGGGATCAACGCGCAGCTCTACGAGGCGGCAAGCATTGACGGCGCGAACGGCTGGCAGAAGTTCATACACGTAACGATCCCCCAGCTCACGCCCTACATATTCTTCAACCTGATCATGGGCGTCATCGCAACTTTCCAGATATTCGGTCAGGCGTTCATCATGACGCAGGGCGGGCCGGCGAACTCGACGTTGTTCTACGTCTACTATCTCTTCAACTGCGCGTTCAGGTACGGGCGCATGGGCTATGCGGCGGCGCTGGCATGGATACTGTTCGCGATCGTGTTCGTGCTGACGCTGATCCAGATGAAGCTGTCGAAGAAGTGGGTGTACTACGAGGCGGAGTAGGAGAGGGTTTCAGGTGTCAGGTTTCAGGTGTCAGCTCCGGAATTGGGGCGGGAGGTTCCGCCGGGATTGGCGAGCCGGATAGTGCGATCAAGATTGGCGAGGGGAGTTTGAAAACGCTGGGCAGATGGGTGGTATACGGGGTCCTGGTGTTGGGGGCGGTGGTGTTTTCGTTCCCCTTCATCTGGATGGCCGCGACGAGCGTCAAGGTGGACCGCGAGATGCAGGCGAAGGGCATCCGCGTGGTGCCGCTTACGCCCCGGCCCCGCGCAAAGAGCCCGTACATCGACGAGACATACTTCGACGAGATAGAGGGTCCGCTCCAGGCCGAGCTGCTGCCCCGGCTCGAGGCGCTGATCGGGGAGAGCAACCCGGAGATGCCCGGCGGCGTGGACCGCGCGGTTGCGGAGAAGCAGCTCGCGCGGGGGCTGTACGACGTGTTGATGCGCCGTGTGCCCGGCGAGGTGTGGGAAGGGCGGACGAAGCAGCCGGACGATACCTGGGGTCCGGCCGGTGACCCGGTCGACACGGTGGCGGCTGCGGCGGAAAAGCTCGTCGAGGAAGGCGCTCTGGCGAAGGTGTTGGACAGGATCTACCGGCGCATGCTTATCGGTCCGATCCGTCTGCGAACATACGATCGCGAGGAGTGTGTTCTCGTGACCGGCACGAACTCGGTCGCTGCCATGCTTCAGAACCGGAGCCCGGACGTGGTGAAGCTGACCGACGTGATGGACAGGGGGCAGCCGTATGCGCTCGTGAGCTACGATTTCGCCGGGGATGACCGGGCGGTTCTCGAAGGCACGTTCACCGTGCCGGACGGGATCGATCTCGCGCGGCTGCACCGGATCCAGGTCCCCCTGCGGCCGGACGATACGTGGCACGAGCTCTGGCTGACGGTCGAGGCGGCGGGAAAGAGGTACAGCAGTGTTCGGGCCGGCAGCCTGGCGAACTTCGAGGCGGTGATGGCGTCGTGGCAGCCGGCCGGCAGCGATGACAGCTCGACGAAGATAAAGACCTGGATCCGTCTCGAGGATGCGGGGAGGGTCGGCACGAACTTGGCAGCCAACCGGCTCAGGCTGCACCTCGAACTGAGGCAAGTCAGCCCGTTCCAGGCGTGGCGGAACAAGCTGCGCGCGAACTACTACAAGGTTTTCGATCACATGCCGTTCTGGCGCTACCTGCGCGTGAGCCTGTTCCTGGTGGTGGCGAACATAGTGTTGACGCTGGTCTTCTCGTCGGTGGTCGCCTACGCGTTCGCCAGGCTGCGGTGGCCCGGACGGGAGTTCTGCTTCATGCTTATGCTGTCAACGATGATGATCCCGTTCCAGGTGATAATGATCCCGCGTTTCCTGATCTGGAAGAACCTGGGCGCGTACAATACACTCACGCCGCTCTGGCTGGGGCCGGTGTTCGGGAACGCCTTCTTCGTTTTTCTGCTCAGGCAGTTCATGAAAGGGATCCCGCGCGACCTGGAAGACGCCGCGCGGATAGACGGTTGCGGGTTCCTGCGGATCTATTTCTACATCATACTGCCGCTGATAAAGCCGTCGCTGGCGGCGATCGCGATATTCACTTTCATCGGCACGTGGAACAACTTCATGGGGCCGCTGTTGTACATAGCGGACCAGCGGCTGTACCCGCTCGCGTTCGGGCTCTACGCGTTCAGTGTGCAGGTCGGCAACAACCCGGCGCTGACGATGGCGGGCAGCTTCCTCATGACCGTTCCGGTCATCGTAATCTTCTTCTTCGCCCAGAAGTACTTCATCCAGGGCATTACGCTGACCGGCATGAAGCAGTAGGAGGAAGGTTTCGGGTGTCAGGTTTGCCGCTGCGCTGCTGCACTGCGTGCAGCCTTTCTCGCTGAGCTCGAGTCAGGTTGCAGCTCCAGAGGTGAGACGGGGAGAACGCATCTCCGGAGTCGGCACCAGATGCGCGGCCCGGAGGACCGCGCTACTCCAGAACGTCGTGTTCTTCCGGCGTGCCAGAATCCCGTGCCATGCCGTCCTATCCTCTGGAGCTGAAACCTGAAACCCCTCCTAAGAATACTCGAGTGAGTAGAGGACGGTGTCTGAGTCCGCCGGGATGAAAACGCCGCCGCCGCAGTTGTGGAAGTACGGCTTGATTTTCCTGCGGTACCAGGCGTCGCTGCGGACGTGAATGTTCGGATCCGTACCGGAGTGTTCGCAGTTGGCCTCCAGATCCTCGCGCGTGACGATTTCAAGATAGAGGGCTCCGCGGCAGAGGCGCGCCATGTTCTCGATGGCGAGGTCCACGCTTCGGGACGGGAGATACTGGAAGACGCTCTGGCAGATGACGAGATCGAACTTCGTGCGTGACTTGAAGGTGGTTATGTCGCCGCGTGTCCAATCGTATTTCCCGCAGGCATAGTCGCTGGACTCCACGCCGACATAGTGGATGCCGGGATCGAGCTCGTGCAGCGCGCCGCGCCACAGTCCGATGCCGCAGCCGAGATCGAGTGCGCTGTTCACGGGGATGCGCAGGTAGGCCAGGTAGTGCAGGACGTGGCGGGCGAGGACGGCTATGTCCCGGGGCGTTACGGCGCGGGTGCGCGGGTTCTCGTAGTACCTGTCGTAGTACTCGCGGTCGAAGCTGTCACGTGGCGGCACGGTGGGAGTGGCAGTGGGATTGGAGTGGTGGAATAATGGAGTGACGGAGTGATGGAGTAGCGGGGGAGCCCTCGGGCCTCAACACTCCAGTACTCCAACACTCCAATACTCCGGTCCTACCTTACTCTTCCTTCTTGTCTTTCTTCTTCCTGGGAGCCTTCTTCTTGGCCGGTTCCTTCTTCATCGCGTCGTACTTGGCCTGCATCTCCCTGATCTTGGCCTGGAGCTCCGCGACGCGGGTATTGTCGGCCACGAGCAGGGAGTTCATCTTGTGGTCGAGATCACGGGCCTCCTTGCCGGCCTTGTCGGCGGTGACCTTCGCAGCCTCGATCTCGGGGTTCGCCTTCATTTTCTCCGCGATCTTCTCGCGTACGGCCTGGCCCGCGGCCCGTTCCAGCTTGCGCGCGTCCTCGTGTGCCTTCTTGAGGGCCTGGATGTCGGGGTCGGCGTCGAGCGACTTCTGGAACTCGCTCATCTTCTTTTTGGCCTCGGCTTCCTGCGCACGAAGCTCGGCAGCCTGCTTCACGAGCTCGGCGCACTCGGGCTTGCTCCGTATCTTCGCCTCCTTCTTCTCCTTCTCCTTGGCCCGCATTTCATCGTAGACCTTCTTGGCGGCTGCGTACTCATGGCTCTGCCATCCGCCACGGGTCAGTGAAGAAAGCTCCTTCTGCGCTGCCCTGATCTGGTTCCTGAGATCACCGGCCTCGTCGGCCACCGTTACCTGGATGCTCAGCAGGAGCCCCAGTACGACGCATACTACCGCATTGTACTTCACAATACGTCCTCCGTGTGGTTTTCCCGGTCAGTTTACTCCCTCACGCCCGGGCCGGGACAGCCGGCGCGCGCATAATATACAAACTGAACTGCGCCGCGCAAACAGGTTTCTAACACAAAAAAAAACACTTGCGGGAAGTGGGGCCGGTTGACGATTACGGACCGGCGACTGTTGCTCCTTTCCTGTACGTCGCACGCACAGCACGCGGCCTACCTGCTTTTCCTCAACTCCTGTATCTTGGCGGGAATCCACGCGAGTGACGAGTCTTTCTTGAAGGCTTTCTCGAGTTGTTCGATTGCGTCGCCTGCGTTCCCCGACTGCAGCCGGAGCTTGGCCGCGAGCACGTGGGGCTGCGGATCGTCGGGGAAACGCGCGCGGTAGCGCTCGACGAAAGCGGCGAGCTGTGGGGCGAGATCGGCGCGCGGCAGGATGCGCTGGGCGATGAGCTGCCAGTCGCTCCGGTTCATCGGGGAGAGGGACAGGGCCTTCACGAGTTGTGCGCGTCCGGCGTCCGCTTGTCCGGCGTCGCAGAGCACCATGCCCAGCCACATCCGCGCCAGCGGGTTGGCGGGCGCCAGCTTCGCCGCCTCGGAGAGCACTTCTTCGGCCTCCCGGAAACTGTGTTGTGACGCGAGAACGAGGCCGAGCAGGAGCCGTGCGTTGACGTCCTCCGGCCTGCAGCGGAGCGCGGCGCGGTAGTGTTTAACCGCTTGGTCGGGGTCGTACTGCTTGCGGCAGAGGAGCGCCATGTGACAGTGGACATCGTGGAGCAGGTCCATGTGCTCGTCCTTGCCGTGAAGTCTCTTGAGCAGCGAGGCGAACTCCGTCTCGGCCTTGGACTGCTCGTCGGTCTGGGTGTAGGCGACCGCCAGCCGCAGGCGCGCCTCGTGGTTGTCGGGGTCAAGATCGAGAGCCTTCCGGAAGAGCTGGACCGATTCCCGGAAGTCACCGGCGAGGAGCAGGACCTGGCCCTGTCGGCGGAAGTTGAGGCTGTCGAGGAAGTCCTCGCGGAGCGCGAGCTTCGCGCCGGGCCGGCGGTTCAGGAACTCGGGTATGTTGCAGGCGCGGTTTGGCAGGGCAACGTGTTCCAGCAGCACGGCGGGGGAGTCGTTGCCGGTCTCGTCCACGTGCGCGAGGCAGAGCTGCGTGTACGGGCCATGAGCCTTGGTGGAGAAGACGAGCCATTTCCCGTTGGGCGACCACGAGTGCCAGGAGTTCATGTCACCCGTGTTGCACTTCATCGGCCGCGCCTCGCCTCCTGCCGCGGGCATTATGTAGAGCCTGCTGTCGGGCTGGAGAAGCATGAAGTTCTCGGCGCGGCAGAACACCATCCACTTGCCGTCGGGCGAGATCCGGGGGAAGTAGTTGCTTTTGCCGTTGTTCGACGCGCCGGGCACTGCGCGCGCATCGCCGCCCTTGCCGTCGTTGAACGGGACGCGGAAGATGTCGTACTTGAACTCGGTGTTGGCTTTCAGGAAGTGCCTGGCCAGGTGCTCGGTGATCAGCACGGCGCGGTGCTCGTCGTCTTCCGGGATCGCGGCGGCTTTCTCCCGGCAGAAGTAGACCCACTTGCCGTCGGGCGACCAGGCGGGATTGCTCTGGACGAACGCGGGGTCGTCTGCGCCGGGCAATGACGAGAACCGGCGGGTCTTCCTGTCGTAGACCGCGAGTATGCCCCTGATGGGGAAGAAGAGCTGGGAGTAGCGCAGGTCCGGACGGGGCACGAAGACGGATCGGTCCTTTACAGTGCTGACCACGTACCGGCCGTCGGGCGAAACCTGCGACAGCAGCCCGAAGGTGTATTCGCCGTCTTCCCGTTTGTAGTCGCTCCAGGTGATTATCTTGTCGCGCGACAGGACCGTTTTGTCGGAAAGCTCCGTGATGGCGTAGGATCCTTTGTCGTTGGCGTAATCGACATCCATTCCCAGTGTCCTGCCCGCGGCGTCGAAGGAATGACAGTTCCCGCAGACGGGCAGGTTCTCGAGGACGACGGGCGGTGGGCGGTCGGATGACACGTCGGCCAGGCGCCATCGTATGGTGTCGGGGTTCTTCACGGCGTAGATGAAGGGCAGGGGGACGTCGCGGAACATGATCGGTGCGCCGATGCCGTCGGCGGACGTACGGATCCGGATCGTTGCCGAACAGGCAATGGATTCAGGTGCGTCCGGCGGGAAACCGACGATGGTGACTGTTGCCTCGGCTGTTACTGAGGATCTCCTGATGTCGCGCCAGGCCGACTCGGGCGGCTTCCATTTCTGCGCCGAGCTTGAGAATACGAGCGACCGATCGCGGAGTTGGATCCGGATTGCCCAGACAAACGGGTGTTCGGACCACGGACCCGCCCAATCAAAGGTCGGCGCCGGGATCTCGGGTGGGAAGACTGTCCCATCAGCGGGATAGATGATTGCCAGTTTCGTGGGTGGGGGCTGCAGGCTGTCGAACGCCGCCAGTGCGGCGCGCGCATCGGAATCGGACCGGTTGTTGCGGGAGCATGCGGCGATGAGGGCGAGGGCCGCTCCCACCAGTGTCGCTCGGCGGAGGCATGGCGTCGGTTCTTGTTTCATGCTGCGGGGTAGTATTGAACGTCGAACATCGAACATTCAACATAGAACATCGAACGATGCGACGTCTACTCGCCAAGGACGAAGAGCTCTTTCAGCGACTCCTGGTAGGCCGGCCAGTCACGCATGCGCCTTTCGTACTCCTTCTTCTTGCGATTGACTTCCTCGTCCACGTTTTCGAACCGCGGGGCGAACCAGATCTTGCCCCAGCTTTCGCACTGTCCCATTGCAGCCTGTAGTGTAAGCGGGTAGCGGCCCTTGTCCACCTTTATGATGTCGCCGGCGGAGATCTGTTCGCCGGCGAAATACACCCTCATGTCCAGACGTGACTTGGGGTTCCAGAGTATCCCCATCGGCGTGAGCTCGTGAAACCGCACGTGTTGCGGCTTGTCGAATTCGACGACCGTGCCCAGGTAACCGGTCGTATTCCATTTCCTGTGCATCACGCCGCTCAGGTCGATGGCCCTGACATTCTTCGTGAACTTGGGCTCCGTCCACCAGTGCTCCGGTGCCATGGTGCGGGGCGTGTAGGTCCTGCTCCTGTACTTGATCGCCTGCGTTGTCCTCAGCACCGCGTTGGATACGCCGCCGATCGCCTCGAGGTGGTCGAGGGTGATCGTTCGTTTCCGGAACGGTCCCAGCGTAAGCCAGGTACGGGGTGACTCGCCGGAGATGAACCTGGACACGGGGATACCGGTGGCGTTGGCGAGGGTCCTGTCCGGATCGATGGTGGTAATGCTCGGCGGGCCGGGTCGCGACGGTGTCCTGCCTCCTATGCAGTAAAGCACCTTGCCGGCGCAGATGAACTGGCGTTCACCGGCGAATGCCGGATTTCCCGGCGACGGCCGGCTGCAGGCGTACTTCCAGGCCTGTGCGAACTCCCGCCCGTGCCGGAACGCGGTCGTTACCCGTTTCTCTCCGAGGTTCGACGCGTAGATGATGTCGTTCGCGAGGACAAGGTCGGCGGCGCGTCCGTTCCCGGCACCGCCGGCCTCGACCAATGGGTGGCTGTATATCTCGTTGCCGTCGGCGGGATCGAAGACGTGCACGAGGTGGTCCGTGTCCATAACGTAGAGCAGGCCGTCATGCACGAGGGGCGAACCGTCGCACGTCCACTTCTGTTCGTGCTGCCAGAGCTTGTCCAGCTTTATCGTGTCGCCTTCCGGAGCGTGAAGCCTGAACGCGGCGCGGACCTGCTTCTTCCCGCTCTTCCCGCAGAGGTAGGCGACCTCGTCCGCGACAACGGGGGAAGCCCCTTCGACAGGCGGAAGTTCGCGGGCGAGGATGGTGCCGTCGGCGGCCCGAACGACGGCGCCCCAACCCGTGACGAGCACGTTCCCGTCCCCGATCCGTTCCTTGAAGGGGGCCGTGTAGGGTTTGTTGTCGGGCAGCGGAACGCGCCAGACCTGTTTGCCGTCGCGAACGGAGAGACCGGACAGGTACTTGCCCTGCACGACGAGCGTTCCCTCGGACAGCACCGGAGATGCCACCGGGATCGCCCCGGGTTGCGGCTCGACGCGTACGGACCACAGCCGCTTGCCATCGGTGTTAATGCAGGCGACGGCGCCGTCGTTGCGCGCGGCGTACACCATGTTTTCCCTTGCGATCGGGGTGGGGTGTGCAGCGGCAGCCGGGCCGGACCGTTCCGCGCGCTCCGACAACGGGGTCGTCCACCGGAGCATACCGGATCCCGCGCCCACGGCGGACAGACCACGTGCGCCGAGAACGAAGACGTTCTCGCCGCGAACTACTGGAGCCGCGTGTGCGGTGTCGGGCAGTCCGCAGGTCCACAGGATGTTCTCCTGCCTGGACCACTTGACGGGCGGCGCCGAGTTCCGGGCAATCCCCGAGCCGTCCACTCGCCAGCCGTACGACGGCTGTTCTATGCGAAGATCGTAGACGAACAGCGATCCGTAGCGGAGGAAGAGCCGCCCCTCGGCGATGGTGGGGCACGTCCGCGCTTCCCATTCCACTTCAGCCACGTTCGCGGACTCCGGGTCAATGTCCGGCATGAGCGTGCCCGTCACTTCGAACCCGTTCGTTGTGGGTTGTATGAGGGAGACCCTGGGCACCGTGCTTCGACCTTTCCGGAGGATCGTCACTGCGTAGATCATGCCGTCGGCGGTGGCGACGTGCGTGCCGGCGCCCAGGCCATCTTCGACGTGAATGGTCTTGCCCGTCGCGGCGTCCAGGCAGACGAGTCCGCCGCGGCCGCGGCCGCCGCGGGGCGCCTTTTCCTGGAGGAAGCTGCAGTTGTCCTCCGGGCCGCGCCGCGTATCGTCGAGTTGGGCATCCGCATTGTGGAAGGCGTAGACGCGTCCGTTGAGTATCACGGCGTGCGAGTAGGACGCGATTCCACCGTTGCGGGTCCAGACGACTTCGTAGCTCGATCCGTCCGTGCTGAGCTTCAGCATCTGGGTGCGGCCGCCGGCCGGCTCCCAGAGCAGGAAGCCGTTGTCGTAAACGGGGGTCAGGTTCTTGGCGCCGGTGTTCGGTATGTCCCAGAGCAGCTTCCCCGTGTCCGCGTCAACACATAGCAGGTAGCACCATGTCGGGTAGGCAACGAGCCAGCGGCCGTTGTGCCTGAAAAGAGCGCCGGAGACATCAGACGCCGAGAAGCGCTTTGCGTTGACTCGTCCCGGCAGCTCCCAGGCTATGTCCCCGGTTCCGGCGTGCAATGCGACGAGGCCGGGAGTGAGCTCGTCGCGGCTGCACGGGTTCAGGATGATCTTGCCCTCGTGGAGCATAGGCGACTCCGGCACGCCCCAGCCCATGCTGCCCTTGCCCGACCCGATGCTCTTCCAGGCGTTCAGGGTCCACTTCGTTTCCTGTGTCTGCAGGTCCACGGCGTAGAGATTTGCGTTCGGCATCTGGCCGAACGCGAGGTCGCCGTGGACGAGCGGGGTCGAGCGCGAGCCGCTGAAGCGTTTCCAGTCGGAAGGACCCATGGCAATGGTCGCAAGGAGCTTGCCCTCAAGCGTCAGGATGTAGAGCCGGCCCGGGTTGCCGCCGATCAGGTAGACCTTGCCGTCCTTGACGAGGGGGCCGGCGAAACCACCTGCCGCGAAGTGTTTCCAGAGGAGCTTTGGTCCGCCCTTGGGCCACTTCTTGAGCAATCCCTTCCCCGTGAAATGCCCGCTGGTGTTGATGCCTCGGTAGCCGTGCGAGGTGCCGGCATTCGCGGCGACAGCGGCCGGCAGGGCGAGGCATAGGACAGTGACGATGCACCTATGGGACCTATGGAACATGGGACGACTCCACTCACTGAGACTACGCGCCGTGGAGGAGGGCCATAACAGGCTTTCACGGCGGGTTGGGATCGGTTATGGTGTCGGTTTTGTGCAAAAGGAGATCGGCGATGGCGACTTTCTCGTTCTTTCAGAACAGGCTGGGCAGGACCGACGGCGTTTCACTTGAGGTCGACAAGTGGCGCAGTGTGCTGCGGGACAGGATGGGGCACGAGGTTTGGTACTGTTCGGGCAATGACGATGTGCCGACGAACTACGTTCTGCCGGAGCTCTACGCGGCGCACCCGAAGACGTGGAAGATCCTGCGCAACGGGACTGTGAAGTTCGAGGAGTACGACAGCGAGGAGGAACTGGAGCGGGATATCTACGACCACGCCGACGTGGTCGAAGAGAAGCTGCTGAAGTTCATCGGGGAGAAGGGCGTGGACGTGCTGGTCCCTAACAACCTCTGCTCCGGCGGCTACCAGCCGGCGGCCGCGATAGCGTTCCACCGAGTGTTTCGAAAGACCGGGTTGCCGGCGATAGTGCACAGTCATGACTTCTACTACGAGGACAGTGGCGAGGTGAGCGCGACGTGCCAGGTGGTGGACAGTATCTACGAGAGATACTTCCCGCCGAAGCTGCCCAACATTCAGCACGTGGTGATCAATCGGCTCGCCCAGTCGGAGATCAAGAGACGCAAGAACATCGAGACCAGGGTGGTTCCGAACGTGTTTGATTTCGACCAGCCGGGATGGAACGCGGACGACTACAACAGTGACTTCAGGGCCGCGTTCGGGATTGGGCAGGACGATATCGTGTTTCTGCAGGCCACGCGCATACTCGATCGGAAGGGCATAGAGCTCGCGATCGATGTCGTCGCGGAGGTCATGAAGCCCGAGCGACGAAAGGCCCTGGCGGGGGCGCCCACGGCGGCCGGCGGCAAGTTTGCTGATGATGCCGCTATAGTGTTGTTGTGCGCCGGCATCGTAGAGATGATCGGGATATCCGGCGACTACTGGGGCGCCCTGCAGGCGCGCGCGCGGGAGAAGGGGGTTGACCTGCGCCACGTGGGCGACCGCGTGAAGCACAGCAGGGGGACCGGGGAGAACGGTGAAAAGGTCTACTCGCTGTGGGATAGCTACGTTCTCTGCGATTTCGTGACCTATCCGAGCCTGTGGGAGGGGTGGGGCAACCAGTTCATAGAGGCCGTGTTCGCGAAGCTGCCGGTGGTGCTCTTCGAGTACCCGGTCTGGGTCAGCGACCTGAAGCAGTCGGGTTTCGACGTGGTTTCGCTGGGCGCGGAGACAAGCGGGCAGGACGAAAACGGGCTGGTGACGGTGGCGCAGCCGGTCATTGCCGCCGCTGCGGACGAGATAACGGCGATTCTGACCGATCCGAAACGGCGGCAGGAGATCGGCGAGAAGAACTATACGATCGCGAAGGAGCGCTACTCGCTGGACACGCTGGAAGGGATCATCAGAGAACTGATCCAGGGCACGGGGGTCTGACCTCCGTCCTCGTCCCTGGTTCCAGTCCGTCGTTCTCGATCCGCCGTATTTGTTCGAGCACGAGGACGACGACGGGGAGGAGGACGAGTGGGTCAGTTCTTCCCTTGCCCCAGCTCCGGGAGGAGCTCCCAGATAGGGCGGTCATCATCGTCGGCCCGCGCGAGGATTGTGACGCGCGACACTTCCGGCATCCGTTCCAGGCGTCGACACAGGAATTGCTGCATCCGTTCGGAGCAGTGGAAGGTCAGCACGATCACGGGCGTCTCGCCTTCCGGCATCGTGAGCATGTCTCCACCGACCACTGCCAGGATATCGCCGAGGTTGATGCCGCGATCGCTGAAGACGCGGGCGACCCGCGCCAGGGTTCCCGGCCGGTTGGTGACTCCGAACTCCGCGCACAGTGCCCATCGTTTCATCTGATGAATTCTCCTATGGCGACCTGGGCTGCGGCCGCGGCAGCCACGACGGCGTCGGCTTCCTCCGACCACAGCTGGAGCGGCTCCACTCGCTCCACGCCGCGGTTGGACAGGACGACCGGGACCCCGGTGACCCCGTGTATGCCCAGAAACTCGCCCTCGAGGGCGATCTGCGCGGCGGCAAGCGTCTGGTTGCCCGACATTATGGTCTCAACGAGGCGCACGATCATCTCGGCGGTGCCGAGGGGCGTCTTGGCGCCGGAGATTTGCGCGGCGAACGGTTTTACGTATGTCCTGAGATCGGCGCCGTACTGGTTGAGCCTGGCGAAGGCCGCCTCGGCGCCCCGGTCGATCATGATGTGCCTGATCTCGTCGAGGGCGTCGGTGGGAGAGGGGTCGCCGGAGCGTCGCAGTGACTTCAGGCGGTCACGCCCGTCCTTCGAATCGAACCCGAACGCGGAAACCGTGCTCCAGCACGGGACCATCGCCGCGCCGTGCTCGCCGAGAACGAGGCCCTGCACGTTCTGACGGCGTATCCCGAGTTCGTTGGCTATCTCGCAGCGGAAGCGCAGCGTGTCGAGGTAGCCGCCCATCCCGATTACCCTGCTTCGCGGATGGTGCCGGGCGAAGATGGCCACGCCCAGCTCGACCGGGTTGCTCACCACCAGGACAATCTCTTCGCCGTGACCGTATTCGCTGATGACCTTCGCATACGTTTGGAACAGCGGCCTGTTCGCCTCGGCGAGGAGCCGGCGCGGCAGATCCTTGTGCGGATCGCACGGTACGGTAGCGCCGGCGGCGATGATGATGATATCGCCGAGCAGATCCTCCGGGTCCAGCACGGCGTCGATCTCGGGGATGGTCTCCGCGTATGCGTCCTGGAGGTCCGCGGCAAACCCGAGCAGTGCTCGCTCGCTGGGCCCGCCCCGGCACTCGACGAGCTGCAGCCGTATGGATGGCTGAAGAACACGACTTTCGATAAGTGAAACGGCGGCCTGTCTGCCGATCGATCCGCAAGCGCCCACAATAGAGACATCCATGAATTCGGCCTCCGGGAAGGTGTCGGGAAGAATCCTAATGTGGATCCGGCGGGAAAATCAACGGGAATGGTGGCGATTGGCATCGAAAACTCGGAGCGTGATTCTTGACTCAGGGGATAGTGTTGGGTAGTATATGGGTTCTTACCGAGGGAGCGTATAAGGATGCCCAAAGCCAGCCAGAAGACCGAACCGGTGCACAAGAAGAAGAGGCGTCCACGGCTGGGCCTGGTTGCCAGTTATATCGGGGACCTGCATACGGGGCGGGTGTGGCAGGGGGTGAGCCGTGCCGCCAGGGACCTGGACTTCGATCTTGTCGCTTTCGTTGTTGACGGGCTTCGTGCGGGACCCGGCGGATCGCTTCGTCCGCATGTTGGTGCGGACCTGATTCCCAATGCCGGGCTCGACGGCCTGATAGTGCTCCAGGGCTCCGGCCTCGACCCAACAGGATCCGTGACCAGGGGGCTCCAGGCGAGGAGTCCCTCGTTACCCATGGTAACGGTGGGGGTGCCTGTAGAGAACGTTGCGAGCATCAGGCCCGACTGGGAGACGGGCATGAGGGCCGCGCTCGAGCATCTCATCGATGAGCATGGCTGTAAGAACATCGTGCTCTGGACCGCGCTTCTCGAGCGATGGGTCGGCGTCTACAAGGACGTGCTGGCTGAACACGGGATCCCGTTCAATGACAGCTTGGTTGTTCCGTGGGACGACAGGCTGGGCGGGAAGGGCAGCCTGCTCGCGGAGATCGCGGAAGACGTGGGAGAGATCGACGCGGTTATCGTTCCATCGCAGGCGGGCGCGCGGAACATGATCAGTACGCTGCACTCCCGCCGCCTTCTGGTGCCCGACGACGTCAAGGTCATCGGGTTCGGTTCGTACGACACCGCTTTCATGGGCGGGTTTCTTACTGAGGTGCGCGAGTCTGTCGGCGAGATGGGGCAGACGGCGGCCAGGATGATGCTGGACCACATCCGGGACGGTGTTCCCCTGGAGGACGCGACGATGCCCGTCGAGCTTGTTGTTCGCGGCTCGTGCGGGTGCACCTCGCACTGGGGCACGGTAGCCTCCGGCGGGACGAGTGCCGCCGCCGCGCAGGTTGGCGCCGAGACAGTGGCGTCGTTCGTCGGCGCGCACGAGGAGCTGTTCGCGGCGCGGGCCGAGCGACTGCTCCAGGCGCTGGAAAGGGAGCTGAAGCAGGGGGCGAAGGGCGAGTTCAGCGCCGACCTGTTGTGGATGGTGCACCAGGAAGACAAGGATACCCTGGCGGTCGACTCGTGGAAGCGCCTGGTTCTTCTCCTGCAACGGCAGGTCTTGCACACGATGAAGCACCCGAAGCGGCGCGCGAGGGCCAAGAGGATACTCGCGGACGCGTGGTCGGGTCTGGAGCGTGCCCTGGAGACCGAGCAGATTTCAACCGATCTCATTGAGCGTGACCAGGCCACGAAGCTCTTCTCCGCGTATCGTTGGATGGGCAAGGCGAAGAACATTGCCGCCTTGAACGAGGCCACGGTCCGGGTCGTGGAGAGCCTGAACATCAGCAACCTGTTTGTGGTGGTGGGCAAGCCGGGGGAAACGGCCCCGGAGTCACTGCTGTCGTCGGTGGCGGCGAAAGGGGGTGCCCAGGGACCCACGGGCAAGGAGATAGCGTTCGCTGATCTGTGGAAGGAGGTCAAGAAGCGTGGCTTCCTCGGTGTGAGCCGGCGCACCTTGTTCGTGATGTCGATCTTTCCCCTCGACCGGGCGGGGCTGATGTTCGCGGAAGAGTCACTGTTCGACGGACTCGTCTACGAACGGCTGAGGGAAGCAATCATCGGCGGCCTGACCAATGTCCTTGCCGCCCAGGTTGGGCGGGAGAAGGGCAGCCTGCTCGAGAGTGTCGTCAGAGCCATAGACGATCCCGTCTACGCCAAGGACTTGCAGGGCCGGTTCATACTGGCCAACAGGCGGACGGTGGAACAGATCGGCGCCAAGAGCCAACAGGATCTCCTGGGGAAGACGGACGCTGACATGATGGACGAGAAGAGGGCCGCCGTGTACAGGGCGCAGGAGCAAAAGATCATCAGTACGGGGGAACCCCTCGTCAATTTCAGGGACACCGTGCCGGGGCCGGACGGCGAGCCGGTCGAGTATCTTGTCGCGACGAAGGTTCCGCTGAAGGACGCTGACGGCAAGACTATCGGGATCGCGGGTGTGAACCACGATATCACGGAGCTCAGGAAAGCCGAGGAGAGATTCCGGACCGATCTCGAGAGGCAGAGGGGGATGCTGCGCGACGTCATGGACTGCATCGGGAGTGCTGTATACGTGAAAGACACGGAGGGCAGGTTCATGCTGGTGAACCGGGCCTGCCTCGATCAGAACGGTTTCGACAGCGAGGAGGAGATGGTCGGCAAGACGGACTTCGACCTGATGAGCGAGGAGTACGCCGAGCGATACCGCAGACAGGATCAGCAGGTCATAGAGACCGGCGAGCCGCTCATCAACTGGTCGACAAGCTTCGAGTCCGATACCGGGAAGAGGACCCATCTTCTGATAAGCAAGACGCCTCTCATGGGGTCGAGCGGGAAGACACTGGGAATCGTCGGCGTCAACCTGGATATAACCGAGATCAGGTCCATGCAGCGGCAGCTGCAGGACAAGGAGAGGGAGCTCTACCAGGCGCAGAAGTTGGACGCGGTTGGCCAGCTTGCCGGCGGCATATCGCACGACTTCAACAATCTGCTGGCCGTGATCCTCGGCTACGCGGAGCACGTCAAGCGCGACACCGGTGTGGACGAAAGTATTCACGAAGCGGCGGAGATGATAGAGGACGCGTCCAAGCAGGCTGCGACGCTCGTCAGGCAGCTGCTCGACTTCTCGCGGCAGGGCAAAACCGAGCGCCGCCCGATAGATATACACGGCGTGATTCATCACACCATCACGATGATTACCAAGACCTTCGACAAGAGGATCGAGATATCTCACGACTTGCAGGCGTCACCGTCGGTGGTCGCGGGCGACGCCGTTCAGTTGCAGCAGGTGGTGCTCAACCTGGCGGTCAACGCACGTGACGCCATGAAGAAAGGCGGCGAGCTCGTGTTCAGCAGCTACACGGGGAGGGTGGGTAACGGGTACCCGATCCCTCATGCCGACGCGGCGATCGGGAAGTACGTGGTGTTCGGTGTGTCCGATACGGGGCACGGCATACCACCGGACATCCGGGACAGGATATTCGAGCCGTTCTTCACGACCAAGAAGAAGGGCTCCGGCACGGGTATGGGGCTCGCCACTACCTACGGCATCGTGAAGAACCACGGAGGCTGGATCGACATCGAGAGCGAGGAGGGGAAGGGCAGCAAGTTCACGGTGTGGATACCGATAGCCTTCTCCACCGAGGCCGGCGATCCCGCCGAGGCCGACATGGTCCCTTTGAAGGGACAGGGCCGCATCCTGGTGGTTGATGATGAGCCGGGCATGAGGCGGGTTCTGGAGAGAACGCTCACGCGCCTCGGCTACAACGTCGTGCTGACCTCCGACGGCGCAGAGGGGCTCAAGCATTTCAGGAAGTCCGCCGGCGAAACGGACCTGGTGATCCTGGACTGGGATATGCCGAAGATGGGCGGAAGGGAATGCCTCGAGGGCATCAAGAAGGCCAGGCCCGACGCGAAGGTCATCATATCATCGGGGTTCCTGCAGGACTGGGACGGCGAGCAGCTGTCGGAGCTCGACGTCGCGGGCTACATCAAGAAGCCCTACACGCATTTTGCCATCTCGAAATGCCTGGATGAAGTCCTGAACAAATCCGGTTAGGGCGACCATTTGAGATTTCAGAAAATCTCAAATGGTCGAGCCTCAATCGTCGAACTCGATCCTGGTTTGAGACCCACTATCCGAAATCCTGACCGGCGATTCAAGGTATCTGTCCTGGCTTCCAGACTATGGAAGCCGGGACGGTAGCTGAGAACCGGAGACCACCCCGTTGCGCGCGGTGGTACTACTACCCACGGCACTGCACCTGCGGAGCAGGTTCGTGCAGTGCCCCTTACCCCTCGTTGCTCACGGAAGTTGCGAGGCAACTTCCGCGCCAACGCCCCAAGCGGAACGCCGCAAATCGGCGTCTTCATTTCCTGTGCCCCTGTCCGGCTTCGCCCAACCCCTGCGCCGCAAGCGGGGGGTCGCGCCCGGCGCGACTTCTTCGATCTTCGGCAGGCCATGTGACGCCATAGTCCCGCGACGCGGGACGACGGCGCATCCCCACAGACTCTTTCGGCAGCATCCACAGACACCGACAACGGCTCTCCGGGCCGTCCATTCGTGTGGCCTCCGGCCACTTCAACGCCCGGCATGTCCGCCGTAGCCGTGGACTCTGCGGAGGCGGAAACCGTGCTCCGCACTGGTTCTCGGGCTCTTTCTTCTCACGCGCGCAAGAGAAGAGGGAATCGGTGTCCGTGCTCATACGGACTTGGGGGAGATCCATCATGCCCACACACCACCCATAGGACCCCGGCATGGTGCCGAGTATGTTGTCTTCTTGCGCGGGGCGCGGCCAGAAAACAAACTCCGCATCGTGCCCCCGAGAGGCGGCCAGATGCCGCCATGTCAGCCGTGTCGCCATGTCGCCGCCTTCACCGCCGCCACTGCCCACCCCCGCATCCACTATCACACGCAAGGTGCGCTTGTCGTTGCTCGTCATCTTTAGAACGATGCCCCTACTCCGCTACTTGCCGAAGACAGCCTTGAGCCTTGCCAAGACCGACGGTCTGCCGCCTTTCTTCAGTACCTTTTCTCTGGCGTAGGCCACGCGGGCGAACTTCGCTTGCTGGGGCCGCCCCTCCGTCATACGTTCCGCCCCGGCCCGGTTTGTGATCGCCGGTTCGTAGGTCGGGTTGATCTCCAGTGCCCTGTCAAAGGCTGCCAGGGCAGCCGCCTTGTGCCCCATCTGTGCTAAACAGATGCCGATGTTCCCATGCGTGGGTGCGTTGTGATCCGTCTTCGCCGCAGCCGCCTGGAATCCTTGCAGTGCCTGTTCCCATTCCCCTGCTTCCATCAGAGCGTATGCCATGTCGAACTCGTCCTTCGATTCCAGGTATGTCTCAAGATCGACGCCATCGCTCTGCTTGATGCTCTTCGAGAAGTCGTCAATGAACGACCGGGCCTGCCTGACGCACGGTTCCTCCGGGTCCCCGATTTCGACGACCTTCTGGTAGGCGCGGATCATGTTGCCCACGTCGAGTTGCTTCTGATAGGCGACCGCCCGGTTGAAATGGGCCTCAACGAAGTAGGGGTAGATCGCTATCGCCTTGTCGAACCACTCGATGGCCTCCGCGTGGCGGCCTTCGACGGCATAGACTGTGCCCACGGCGTAGGATACCATGTGGTTGCGTGGATGTTCCCGCCGCAGTTCGTCCAGCGCGCGCCGCGCCTCGCCAGTCTGGCCCCGCTCGGCCAATTCCAGCGCCGCGTTGACCGCTTCTTCGACTTCAGGGTTGATCACTATGATGTAGTGGCCATCAGGCGGAGCGGATCCACCGGAACGCGACGCCTGATATGCCTGCGCCTGCGCATAGTGCTCGCAGCCCACACACGATTCGTTGCGGCTTTCGCCGCAGCAGAGACTGCAAACCAGCGCCTCTTGCTCACGCAGGCAGATCCGCCAGAGTAAAGTTGTCCGGCAGAACCACCCGCCGCCAGATTGGCGGCCGGATGTATTTCAAGGCCACCTTGAACTGAATCGCCTTTTCGGCGGGCGGCACCCACATGCTCTTCGGTTGTCGTTTCTTCGCCATGCGTGCTTCTCCGACTTCGGAACGTTCATTAATCGGAAGCACTGTATCAGAACCCTGATATGGAGCCAACCGTTTCCGAGGTATTTCCTTGTTTGTCCCTGTGTGTTGGAGTAGAAAGCCCTACGTCTTCGGGCGGACGACCGGCAAGGCGGTGCGCAGGTGATGGGCCGGCAAGAACGCTGGCTTTCGGTGGCTAAGATCGCCGAGCATATCGGGATCAAGCAGGAGACGGTGTACACGTGGATTGCGCAGAAGGGATTGCCTGCGCATAAGGTGGGGCGGCTCTGGAAATTCGACAGGAAAGAAGTTGACGACTGGGTGAGGAGCGGACAGGGGGCGGCACCGAAGCGCCGGAAGAGGAGAAAAGACAAGTAACCACGGATTACACGGATGGCACGGATATGGGGGAGCTGATTCACAAGGCTTTGAGCAAGGAGATCATCGGGGCGGCCATGACCGTGCTGAATGATCTGAAGCCGGGGCTGGACGAGAAGCTGTACGAGAATGCTCTTGTCATCGAATTGAGGGACCGTGGGCATGTGGTGGACCAGCAGAAGGTGTTCACGGTCGAATACAAACAGCAAGAGATCGGGAGATTGATCCCGGACCTGATTGTGGACGATCTCGTTATCGCGGACCCCAAGGTGGTAACGGCGTTCAACGACAGCCACATTGCGCAAATGACCGGCTATCTGGCGATTACGGAATTGCGGCTCGCGCTGTTGCTGAACTTCAAGTTTGCCAAACTGCAATGGAAACGAGTGGTGAGATGAAGAGGGGGAGGACCACGGATTACACTGATTTCACGGATACCCTCATCCGTGCCATCCGTGCTACAACCCATCAAAACCGTGTTTTCCTGACGCGTTTTTCATGCAGCGATCTCCATAAGTTGTTCTGTGTCAACGGATGACGCGGCA
>Ga0272442_10002326_pt1 | contig 27716 bp, 23 predicted proteins | sample SSMForm2O_FD_200262 | JGI IMG/M metagenome (GOLD analysis project Ga0272442, IMG submission 200262) | Marine sediment archaeal communities from Little Sippewissett salt marsh, Falmouth, MA, United States - SSM-Form-2O | ecosystem: Environmental > Aquatic > Marine > Wetlands > Sediment ...
TTCTGTCTGATTGGCTCCACCGGCAGCTGACGGGGCAGTCCGCTCACCTGACGGACTTCCCGCAGCCGGCAGGCTGCCGGGACGAGGACCTGGAGCGACGGATGGACGATGTTCGACGTCTGTCGACCCTTGGGCGGGCGGCACGAGAGGAGGCTGGCATTCGCGTCCGCCAGCCGCTCGGCCTGCTTCAGGCGGTGATTCCGGACGGACGTCGGCCCGGTCCGGAGCTCGAGGCGGTGCTGCGCCAGGAACTGAACGTCAAGGAAGTTGTATTCCCGTCGGGCAGCGACGATATTGTACGGCTATCTGCGAAACCTGACTTCGCCCGGCTTGGACCGCGGTTCGGCAAGAACACACCGCGGGTGGCGAAGGCGATCGAGGGATTGGACGCGGAGACGGTCCGTCGCCTCGGAGCGGGCGAGGCGGTGTCGGTGGGCCTGGACGGAGAGGTCATCGAGGTTCAGCCGGGCGACGCCCGGGTGCTGGAGGAGGCCTCGGGCGATCTGACGATTCAGGCGCAGGAAGGCTTCCTGGTCGGCCTGGACACGGCGGTCACTCCGGAGCTGGAGGCGGAGGGACTGGCACGTGAAATCGTGAGCCGGGTGCAGCGTTTGCGACGTGAATCAGGGCTGGATGTGAGCGATCGCATTCGTCTGGGGTTGGCGGCCGAGGCCGGTCGCCTGGTCGATGCAGTGGAGAGACACCGCGACTACATCGCGGGAGAAACACTGGCTGTGATCGTGATGACGGATGCGGAGCAGGGCGCGGCGCTGGACTACACGGCCCGCGTGGAGATCGAAGGAGAGAGCATAGCCCTCGGTTTGAGCCGCACGGACGGCTGACGGGACGCCGGGGGATGACGCTGATCTTGACGACACTTAGAGGCTAGATCGGGGCAACCGGATGAAAAAGAAGGACCTGAAACACATCGAGAAGCGACTTCTGCAGCTTCGGGAGCGGGCTCTGAAGGATCTGGGTCACTACGACGAGTCTTTCTCGAACAACTCGCAGGCGTCCGAAGGCGACCTCTCGGCGTACAGCTTCCATATGGCCGACCAGGGAACCGACGCCATGGAGCGGGAGAAGGCATTCCTGTTCGCCAGCAAGGAAGGCCGCTACCTGTATCATCTCGATGAGGCTCTGCGGCGTCTGTACAGGACGCCGGGCCAGTTTGGCGTGTGCGAGGACTGCGGGGACGCGATCTCGTTCGAGCGCATGGACGCATTGCCGCACACGACTCTGTGCATCAAGTGCAAAGAGAAAGAAGAGACGGGTGTCTCTCGCTGATTCCTCGGCTCTTGTCGAGTCGAGGCCCCTGTCTTCCGTTGTGAACAAGAAGGCTCTCCTCGCCGGGGTAGTGGGGACGGTGGTGGTGCTCGACTTCGTCACCAAGATGTGGGCGATGAACACCCTCACGTTCGGCTATCCCGTTCCGGTGTTGGGAGAGTTCTTCCGGCTCACTTACACGCACAATCCGGGAGCGGCCTTCGGGATCAACATCGGCGAGCATTCGAGGTTGTTCTTCCTCGTCCTCTCGCTGGTGGCCCTGGTGGTGCTTGGCCTGATCTATCGATCGACGCCGGCCCGAGACAGGCTCCGCCTGCTTGCGGTGGCCCTCGTGAGCGCGGGAGCGATCGGCAACATCATCGATCGGTTTCGTTTCGAGGCGGGCGTCGTGGACTTCCTCGACGTGGGCATCGGAGTCCACCGCTGGCCGATCTTCAACGTTGCCGACATGGCCGTGAGCGTCGGGGCGGTCCTGCTGTTGATCTCATTCTACTTCGAGGAGAAAGACGGTGACGAACCGGAGCCGGAAGCCGGCTGAAGTTCACCTCTTTCGTGTAGACGAGGATTCGGACGATCGGCTGGATGCGTATCTGGCCGATCGTTTGCGTCTGAGTCGCAACCGCGTAGTGGAACTGGTCGGCGCGGGTCTCGTGCAGGTCAACGGATCTCCAACGAAGCGGAAGAGCCAGCACCTTCGCGCTGGAGATGAGGTGGAGGTGACCGTTCCGGCCGCGCCCCCTACCGCGGTGGTTCCCGAGTCCATCGCGATCGAAATCGCGTACGAGGACGAGCACCTGGCCGTGGTGGACAAGCAGGCGGGGCTGGTCGTTCACCCGGCGGTCGGGAATCGGAACGGCACACTCGTCAACGCCCTGCTTCACCGGCTGGGCGGCTTGTCGTCGATCGGCGAGCCGGACCGGCCCGGAATCGTTCACCGGCTGGACAAGGACACCAGCGGCCTCATGGTGGTCGCCCGCACTGACGAGGCTCACGCTCGATTGGCGCGGGCGCTCGCCCGGCGGGAAATCAGACGTGGATACCTGGCGGCGGCGTGGGGGCACGTCGCCGAAGACGAGTTCACCGTGGACGAGCCGATCGCGCGCGACCCCAAGCAGCGGCAGCGCATGGCGGTGGTGGAGACCGGTCGACCGTCGTTGACCCGCTTCCGGCGTCTCGAGAGCTGGCGCGCTGCCGACCTGCTCGCCGTTCGTCTCCACACGGGGCGGACCCACCAGATCCGCGTCCACCTTCGATCCCTGGGCCACCCGGTCGTGGGCGACCCGATCTACGGCCCTCGCTGGCAGAAGGGGTTGCTGGGGGCAGGGGGGCGCTGGGCGGACGAATTCGATCGACGAGTCGGGCGCCTGTTTCTTCACGCGGCGCGACTCGCGTTCGTTCATCCCGTCACCGGAGAGGAATTGAGCTTCACCTCGCCTCTGCCCGAGCCCCTCCTGGGCGCTGTGGAGTGGGCTCGGAACGCAGGAGGCACGTCGGGAGGGGGCGGGTGATGCGCGCCTCCATCGCGTTCGCCATGCTCGCCGTGCTGCTCACTGCGGCGGCCGTCCGCGGCCTCCCCGTGTTGCAGGTGGTCACGGGAGCGCCGACCGTCGTTGAGGTGCTGGGGGACCCGGAGTTCAGGGACCTGGGCGTGAAGCTGGTCTCGGATCCGGCCGTGTGGAAACCCCTGCCGGGGATCGGCACACTGCCCGAGGTCGGGATCGATTCGCTTCAGATCTGGCTCACCTCCGATCTCGGCACCGGCGTGCCCCCGGGTCTGAGTCATCCCGAGCCGTGGGTCGCCGGGACCGCCGACCCCGCGAAGGCCCGGATCGCCCTGCGGACCGGCCCCGGGCTGAACGGTCCTCGAGGATTGAGGTCCGTGCTCCGCCACGAGATCGCGCACATCGGCCTTGGAGCGGCGACTGGCGGCAACTACCCTCGTTGGCTGACCGAAGGGTACGCTCAGTACGCCTCGGGGGAGTGGAGCTGGGAGGACGCCTGGCACCTGCAATCCGCCTTCCTGCGTCGCGGCGCCACGACCCTGGAAGAGATCGATCTCCGCTTCCGCCGCCACTCGACGGAAGCCCGGATGGGATACCTGTTGTCATACACCGCGGTGCACGAGCTGGCGGCCATCGGTGGCGAGGCCGGCCTGGCAGCCGTATTCAGGCGATTGGGCGAAGGGGCCACCTTCGAGGAAGCGCTGCGGCTGACATATGGGATCACGGCGGAGAACTTCGAAGTGCGCTGGAAGAGATCGCTGGTGGATCGCTACGGTTGGATGTACCTGCTGTCACGGGCCGGCGTGTTCTGGCTGGCGGTCACCGCTCTCGTGCTTTTTGTGGCGCTTCGCCGGTCCAACCGCGATCGGACCCGACTCGAAGAACTGCGCGCCGAGGATCTGCGGATGGTGGAGGCGCCCGCGGACGAGATCCAGCAGGGGCAGCTCGCCGAATTGATGTCCATATCTTCGGGCTCTGGGGCGGGTTTGACGGGCTCTGAGGACGGCCCCGGTGCAGATTGACTTGAATTCGGTTAGGGGGTATCCTTTCGCGATGGACGGAAACCGCGGAGGCGAGGCCAGCTACGGCGCGCATCGTCCACGGCTGTTCGGCTTGTTGGAGAGAAGGAACGCCGCTCTCCTGGTGGCCGGAGCCGTGGTCGTTTTGTTTGGATACGTTCTTCTCGACCGGGGCTCGGTCGTCCTCGCGCCTTTGCTTCTGTGCGCAGGGTACGTGGTACTCATTCCTGCCGGGCTGCTGATCGGGTTCCGTGGCGACCGGGCGGGCGAGGGCGAATAGCTCAGTTGGTCTAGAGCGCCTGCCTTACAAGCAGGAGGTCGCTGGTTCGAATCCAGCTTCGCCCATGGGAGTGGGCGGCGGAACAGGAACAATCCGGCGCAATAGAGTGTCGTAACGAGTGCGTGGGGAACAATGCGCCCCGTGTTCGATAAGGAACGGATAAGGACCGGAATATGATGCGTGCGATTCGTAACTGGGGTGGGCGGAGTCTGGCCGTAGCGGCCGTTTCGCTCGCATTTGGCGCTGGTAGCGCTGCGGCGCAGGACAATGGCGCCGCCGGTGGCCGTGCCAGGGTGCTCGTTGCTCCCCTGCAGGTTGACGGCAGCGTCAAGAAGGACTTCGGCAAGAAGGTCTCCGAAGAGGTGCGTGATGGCCTCGAGGAGATTCCGACGCTGGTCGCAATCGACTGGGACCAGGTCAAGGATGAGCTTCGGCGCCTGAAGCTGAAGGAAGAGGACCTGGGCCTCATCCAGTGGCGGCAGCTTGCCGGGCGCCTGAACGCCGATGTCGTGATGACGGGCACTGTGGCATCAGCCGTCTCCGGCAACGAACTCGCCGTGAGCTTCGTCGACTCGAAGAGCGGCGACGAAGTCCACGTACCGGACTTCAGCGTGCCGGGTGATGGCAAGGATGAAGTGAAGCAGGCCGCTGGAGTCATCGTGTCGGCGTTCGGCGAGCAGGTCGACTACCGGCGTGCCCTCCTGTTCTGCCAGGACTACCTCGCCGCGGAGCAGTTCGAGGATGCCCTGCGCAATTGTGACGAGGCTCTCGCGAAGAATCCGGAGAGCACCTCGGGCCGCTATCTGCGCGGGCGCGTTTACATGGGACAAGAGGACTGGACGGCTGCTGCCGAGGACCTCGAGATCGTCATCGAGAACAACCCGGCTGAAGTCGATGCTCTCAACGCCCTGGCCTATGTCCACGTTCAGCTCGGAGACATGGACCGCGCGGTCGAGCTTTACCGCGAGTACCTGAACTTCAATCCTGGCGACGCGAGCGTTCGCATGACTGTCGCCTTCGAGGTTGCCCAGGCGGGCGGCGAGGACGCGGCGATCGTCCTCCTTCAGGACGGCATCGCCATCGACTCCACGAACGCCGATCTGTGGGAGTTCCTGGGCAACGTGGCGCTCAAGAAGGGGACCACCGCGGCGGACGGCGCGGCCGAGGATGCCGGCGCCATCGCGGACGAAGCGTCCGTTCGGCTTGCCGTCGAGGCCTACAACCACGTGCTCGAGCTCAAGGGCGAAGACATGAACCCCGAGATTCTCCGCAACGTGATCGCGGCGAACCTCGAGCTCGGTGACTACGACGCGGCGCTCACGTTCGCTGACCGGGCCCAGACCCTGATGCCGGAGGATGCGGGTCTGTGGTCGATTCGGAGCGATATCTACGGCCGGATGGAGAGATACGACGACGCGATCGCGGCTCTCAACCGGGCCCTCGAACTCGATCCGGCATACCCGAACGCCTATTTGCGGCGCGGCTTCTTGAAGCTGCGATCCGGCGACTCGCAGGGAGGGACGTCCGACTTGCGCGCGGCGATGGACCAGGGAGCCGATGCGGAGGTCGTGGCCGGCCAGCTGCTGGCGCGGGGCTACAACGATTTCTTCAAGAACGGTCAGTACGACGAAGCGCTGGCGATGTTCGAGGTCGGGACCGGCCTTGCTTCGGCCGGACGAGTGAGGGACCAGCTGTATTTCTTCACGGCGTACGGCTACTACCAGCAGGGTGTGGCGATCGACGGCGCGAATGAGGCGACGGAGGCGTGTCAGCCTGCGCGTCGGGCGCTGTCCAAGTTCCAGCAGGTCCTCCCGAACCTGGACCGGGCTGGTGCCGAACAGCCCCAGAGCCAGGCTCAGATTCGCGAAAGCACGGACGTGTACATCTACCGCCAGGAGCAGATCATCCGGAAGAACTGCGGAGGGTGATCTCCCCGGAACGGTAGGGATCTGAACGGGGTCTTCGGCCCCGACGTAGACGGTGAAGCCCGGCGGGACGAGACGTTCCGCCGGGCTTCGTGCATCTGGAATCAGCGGTGGGGAGCCGGGGTTGCGCGAAGGGAATCTGACAGGTAAAATGGGGCGCAGTGGGGAAAAGTGGAGAACTGTGGGGATATCTCCTTCCTGCCTCAAAGCGGTGGTGCGAATTGGGCGGCTATCTCGGAAGCTACCTGTATCAGGTGGACGAGAAAGGCAGGGTCACGCTCCCGGCAGCGTTTCGCCGGGACAGCGAGGCCCAGTCGTTCGTTCTGATTCAGGCACAGCCAGACGCACTGACGCTCTACCCGGACGAGACCTGGGCCGAGGTGCAGGAGCGTCTCCGATCTCTCGCACGCAGTGCTCCACGCTCCCGTCACCGAATGCTGGGCCTCACCGCCAACGCGGTCGAGGTCGTGCCCGACAAACAGGGACGTATCCTGATTCCCGACCGGCTGCGGGCGAACGCCGGCATCCGCGACGAAGCGCAGGTGGTGGGGGCGATAGACAAGATCGAGATCTGGGATCCGGAGCGTTTTGCTCGAATCGTAGACGATACGGAAGACGACTTCGGCGATCGCCTGGCCGGGATATTCGCCTGATCGTCCGGGCGAGACAGCCAGGGTGAAGCCATGAACGGGCAGGGATTCTCGCACCAGCCGGTGATGGCAGACGAGGTGCTGAAGCTGCTCGAGCCCGAACGGGGCCTCTGGTTTCTGGATGGAACGGTCGGCGGTGGAGGGCACGCAGAGCGGATCCTGGAATCGAATCCGGCCGCGACTCTGATCGGCCTGGACCAGGACACCGAAGCGGTTGCGGCAGCGAGGGCACGACTGGCCCGGTTCGGAGACCGGGCAATAGTGATGACGGGCAACTTCCGCGACGCAGCGGAATTGCTGCAGGAATATAAAGACGTCGGTCTGGATGGGGCCCTGCTGGATCTGGGCGTGTCGTCCCACCAGATCGACACGATGGCGCGCGGCTTCTCCTTCCGCCGGGGCACACCGTTGAACATGCGGATGGGCGGGACAACCGGTGGTTGGAGAACCGCGGCCGACTTGCTGAACACGGCGTCTGAAGAAGAGCTGGGGAAGATCTTCCGGGACTACGGGGAAGAGCGGAAGTGGCGGGGAATGTCCCGGGAGATCGCCCGGCGCCGGCAGGAGAAACCGTTGCGCACTGCGGACGACCTCGTTGCGGCCGCTTCCACAGCGCTCTGGAGACCCCTGTCCCCGAGGGACAAGGCGCGCCTGTTCCAGGCCGTCAGGATTGCCGTGAACGAAGAGCTGGAAGCGCTGCAGGATGGACTGGAGGTCATCGCGCAGTTGCTGAAGACGGAGGGGCGGCTGGTCGTCATCTCGTATCACTCACTGGAAGACCGAATCGTGAAAGAGACGTTCCGGGAGTGGAGTCGAGAGTGTGTCTGCCCACCCGAGCTTCCCATTTGCACGTGCCGTGGCCAGGCGCTGGGGCGTCGCCTCACGAAGAAGCCCATGCGGCCGACCGAAACGGAAGTCGCTTCGAACCCGCGGTCCCGCAGCGCGCGGCTCCGCGGATGGACTCGGGCATGACCGGGAAACCGGCTCCCGGCTCCCGGAAAGGGACCGGCACGTCGAAGGTCGGCAAGGGGGGCTCCAGGTCTCGCCAGAAGGGGCGGCGTCGTGCGAGGCCTGGTACCCGGAGACGGCAGTTGGTCGTGGCGGGTTGCGTAGCGGCCGTGGTCGGCTCCCTGATCGTATCGGTCGATCGGACCGCCAGGGGACGACAGCTCGCCGAGTCACTCACTGAACTTCGCACGGAGGAAGAGGTGCTTCGGATCCGCCAGTCCGAGGAACTCGTACGTGTCGATTCGCTCGCATCGCGTGAACGAATACTGGTAGCCGCGGCCCGATTCGGCTTGCGGCCCGCCACGGACGACCAGGTAGTCCACCTTCCGGACGTCGGGCCCTGAGGGCGGGGGAGGACAAGGCATGGCAACGAAGAAGTCCCGCAAGATCGCGAAAAAGACGCACGGCCGGCGGACTCAACTGTTCGCGGCCGGACTGGCGGTACTTGCTACGGCGTTCGTGAGTCGAGCCGCCCAGCTCCAGATCGTCCAGGGCAGCAGGTGGCAGGAGCAGGTCCAGACTCAGACGACCGAGACGGTTCCCTTGCCCGCGACGAGGGGAGCGATCTACGACCGGAACGGCAAGGCCCTCGCATTGTCGCGCCAGGAGTACCGGGCCTTCTTCGCGCCGGCCCAATCCAAGGACATCCGGCGGGACGCCCAGGCCATTGCCGCGATGCTCGATCTCTCCCGATCCCAGGCACGCCGGCTCACGAGCCGGGCCACGGGTTGGATACCGATTGGCCAGGTCGGGATCGGCGAGCGTGACGCCCTGTCGCGTGGCGTGGGGCCCGCCGTGGAGTTCGAGCCGGTGATCACGCGTGTCTATCCCGAGGGCGATCTTGCGCGGGCACTTCTCGGTGGTGTGACCACGGAGGGCCAAGGCCGATCCGGCCTCGAACTCGTCCTGGACACGCTGCTGAGTGGCACCGCGGGCGAGCTTCTCGGGAGACGCGATGCTCGCGGCGAGCTGTACCCCATTCTTACCAGTCCAGAGAAGCCGGCGAGACCGGGCAGGGACGTCTACCTGACCATCGACGCGGATCTGCAGGCGATCGCCGAGGCGGCCCTGGAGACAGCGTTGGAACAGACCGGGTCCTCGGGCGGCGATGTCCTCATGGCCGACCCCCGGACCGGAGAACTCCTGGCCGTGGCCTCTCGCCGCGAAGGTAGCTCCGGTACGGTCCCGGCCTTCACATCTCCCTATGAGCCGGGCTCCACGGTCAAGCCGTTTCTTCTCGCGACCCTGCTCGAGGAAGACCTGGCAGGACTCGACGAAACCGTCTACGCCGAGAAGGGTGAATACCGGACCGCCCATCGCGTGATCACCGACGTGCATCCGCACGATACGATCACGGTAGCCGAGGTGATCCAGTACTCCAGCAACATCGGGGCGGCGAAGCTTTCCCAGCGAATCGAGCCTGGAGTGCAGTATCGCTACCTGCGGGACTTCGGCTTCGGTACCCCGACGGGAATCGATCTTCCCGGCGAGTCTTCCGGACTCCTGCGCCGGCCGGATCAGTGGTCAGCCCTCAGCCCGGCATCTCTGGCCATCGGCTACGAGATGCTCACGACATCTCTGCAACTGGTCATGGCCTACGGAGCGCTCGCCAACGGCGGCACTCTGCTCGAGCCGGCCCTGGTGCGGGAGGTCGTTTCGGGCGACGGAACAGGCTGGCGCTTCGAGAGGCGGCCGATTCGACAGGTCATCGCCGGCGGCACGGCAGCGCAGGTGTCCAACGTCCTGCATGCCGCGGTAGGCGAGGACGGGACGGGAAGCGAGGCCTCCCTGGCGACCCTGGAGATCGCGGGAAAGACGGGTACGGCCCGGATCGCCTCTGGCGGAGGGTATGACGATCGACGCTACGCCGCGTCGTTCGTCGGCTACACGCCGGTGGACGATCCCCAGCTGGTGATCATGGCGAAGCTCGAGGACCCGAAGGGGGCCGTGTACGGTGGTCTGACGGCGGCGCCGGTCTCTCGGGCGGTCGTACAGGCAATCCTGGCCACGCGGGGTCGAGGTCTGATCGAAACGGGAGCAGGCGCGCCCAGCAGGGCCCGTCTGGAGTGGAATGAGGGCGAACCGACGGCATCGCCGTTCCAGTTTGCCGCCGCCCGGGATCTTCGCCAACCGGCCGCGACGGAGCACAACCGGAAGCTGCCGGACCTGAAAGGACTTGAGACGAGGGTCGCCGTTGCCCGCCTCCACGAGCTGGGGCTGCGGGTCGAGCTACAGGGGTCCGGCCGCGTGACCCGGCAGGAGCCCGCGGCAGGTACCCGTGTCGTTCGCGGTGCGACGATCCTCCTGCGCTGACGTGCACGGAGCAACCTCGGCGAGTGTCGCCGAACCCAGGAGCAACAGGAACGCGGAAACGAATCCGGGTGTGATACACAGACAGGATCTCGAAGGCAGATTGCAGGCACGCGGGCTGGCCCCGCGGTGGGAGGGAAACCCGCCGCCCGGTTTCGCGGGCCTTGTCACGGACTCCCGGGAGGTGCAGCCCGGAGTCCTGTTCTGCGCACTGCGCGGCACTGAGTTCGACGGACACCAGTTCGTCGCACGGGCCGCGGCCGCGGGGGCGGCCGCGGCCCTTGTCGAAGAGATCCAGGTTGACGCGGGCATTCCCCAGCTCGTCGTCTCCGATACGCGGGCCGCAACGGCTCATGCGGCATCTCTGCTGCATGGCGACCCCGCGGCCGGACTCACGCTTGTCGGTGTGACAGGAACGAACGGCAAGACGACGACCTCCCTCATCACCCGCCACATCCTGGCCGGCGAGGCCCCCTCGGCCGCGGTCGGAACGCTCGGCTGGTTCGACGCGGCCGGCGAGCGGCACTCCGGTCGGCTCACCACACCGGATCCGCTCGATCTCATGGCGACGCTGCGGGAGCTCGTTGAAGACGGCACCCGCTTCGTCACCATGGAAGTCTCCTCGCACGCGCTCGACCAGCGGCGCGTGGCAGGACTGAGCTTCGACGCGGTCGCCTTCACGAATCTCACGCACGAACACCTGGACTATCACCCGGATCTCGAGTCGTACCGGGCGGCCAAGCTTCGCCTGGCCGATCAGGTGAATCCCCGGGGCATGTGCGCCGTGAACGACGACGACCCGGCCTGGACGGGCGAGGACTTCGCTGGCCGTCGCGTCGTTCGATACGGACTCGGTGCTTCCGCGGACGTCCGTGCGGTGCGCGTCCGGCATACGGCGGAGGGCAGTGACTGGCACCTCGAGACGCCGCAGGGGAGCTGGCCGGTTCGCCTGCCGCTCCTGGGCGAGTTCAACGTTCACAACGCACTGGCTGCCGCGGCCGTGGCCTGCGGGCTGGGAATGGACGGGGGACGTGTGGCCGAGCGGCTGTCGACGGCACCGCAGGTCCCGGGTCGCATGGAAGTGCTGGTCAAACGGCCGACGCTCGTGCTCCGCGACTACATGCACACACCCGATGCCTACACGCGGGTCCTCGAGACCCTGGCCGCGTTGACCGAGGGGAGCCTGTACATCGTGTTCGGATGCGGTGGCGACAGAGACCGGGCCAAGCGCCCCGTCATGGGACAGATCGCCGCTCGCTACACGGCGCTGGCTGTCATCACCACCGACAACCCCAGGTCCGAAGATCCGGCCGACATCTGCGCCGACGTCGTCCGCGGCATGCCGGCGGGCTCCTACCGGGTGATCCTCGACCGGGAAGAGGCCATCGACTTCACGCTTCGTGAGGCCAGGCCCGGCGACGTCGTAGTGCTGGCCGGCAAGGGACACGAGACCTACCAGGACATCGCCGGCCAGCGCATTCCGTTCGACGAGGCGGCGATCGTGCGAGCCCGCATGGTGAGAGAGCCGCTGTGATGGCCGCCCGGTTTACGGCCTCGGAAGTGTGTCAGGCCCTGGCCCTGCCCGCCGGCGAGACGGCCGGCGAATTCTCGTCGATATCGACCGATACACGCGATCTTCAGCCTGGGGCCCTCTTCGTGGCCCTTCGGGGTGAGCGTTTCGACGGAGCCGAATTCGTCGGCCTCGCCGAAAGCCTTGGAGCGGCGGGGGCCGTGGTCTCGGCGGGGTCGGACCACTCCGAGGTCGGCTTTCCGGTGTTCACCGTCGCCGATACCACCACGGCGCTCGGCGACCTGGCTCGCCACCACAGGCGGAGGTGCGACGCGCGCGTGGTCGGTGTGACCGGATCATCGGGAAAGACCACGGTCAAGGAGATGCTGGCTCACGCACTGGGGTCCGAAAAGCGGGTCCACGCCACCCGGGGCAACCTGAACAACCAGGTAGGACTTCCCCTGTCGATACTGGCCGCCGCCGAGGACGCCGAGGTGTGGGTGCTCGAGTTGGGCACCAGCGAGCCTGGCGAGATCGGGCGCCTGACCGCCATCGCCGAACCCGACGATGCGGTGATCACCACCGTGGGACCGGCACACCTTGAGGGCCTGGGAGACGTCACGGGGGTCCTGGAAGAGAAGCTGGACCTGCTTCGCGGCGCTTCGGCCTCCGGCTGCGCCGTAGTGGGCGAGCTTCCCGAGGATCTTCCGACGCGGGCCCGAAAGGTACGCCGTGATGTGGTCACGGCCGGCCTGGGGCCCCGCAGCGACTTCCGGCCCTCCGAGTGGCATGTCGGTCCCGAGCAGGCCCGCTTCACGATCGCTGGAGTGGACTACTCGGTGCCCGTGGGCGGCGAACACCATCTCAGAGATGCGCTTATCGCCGCCGCGACCGCCAGTGGCCTCGGGGTGAGCCCGGAGGGCGTGGCCAGGGGACTGGCTCAGTATCGCCCGGTCGGCCTCCGCGGGGCGCTGATCCAGGTGGAGAATCTCACCGTGGTGGCCGATTGCTACAACGCGAACCCGGAGTCGTTCGCGGCCGCGATCCGCTATTGCTCGGACGTCTTCCCGGGGCGCCGGCTCGCCGCCGTGGTCGGGACCATGCTCGAGCTCGGAGCGGCCGAGTCCGCGGCGCATGCGGAGGTCGCGGAGGACCTGGTTCGCGCCGGCTTCACGTTCGTCGTGGCACTCGGGGCCTTCCAGTCGGCCTTCCAGGCCATGTCCCTTCCAGAGGGCGTCAGGGTGCTGCACTCCGCCACCGTGCAGGCCGCGGCCGACGAACTGGCCGGGGGGCTGGAGGGTGACGAGGTGCTGCTCGTGAAGGCCTCACGCGGGGTGAGGCTCGAGGGAGTGATCGACGCGCTGAGGGGAGGAGACGCCTGATGCTCTACGAGCTCCTTTTCCCGCTGGCCGACCGGCACATCATTTTCAACGTGTTCCAGTACATCTCGTTTCGCGCGGCGGGAGCCATGGTCACGGCCCTCCTCGTGTCGTTTGTCGTCGGGCCCGTGGTGATCCGGCGCCTAGAAAGAGGAAAAGTAGGGCAGATCATCCGCGTCGAGGGTCCGAAGTCGCACCGCAAGAAGGCCGGAACGCCGACGATGGGTGGCGTGATCATGCTGATCGCCATCGTCATTTCGACCCTGCTGTGGGCGAAAGTCGCCGATCCCTATATCAACATTGCGCTGGGCATGACCCTGCTGATGGGGGCAATCGGCTTCTGGGATGACTACCTTAAGGTGGTGCGCCACGAGTCTCGTGGTCTGATCGCGCGTCAGAAGTTCTTCTGGCAGATGGTCGCCGGCCTGGCTCTTGGCGTGTTGCTGCTCCTTCAGCCGCTCTCTTCGGACGATGTGACGCACCGGCTGGTTCCGTTCCTGAAGACCGTGCACCTGGCGTTCATCCCGTTCGTGTTCCCTCTGTTCGTGGCACTCGTCGTGGCGGGAAGCGCGAACGCGGTGAACCTCACGGACGGACTGGACGGACTGGCTGCCGGATTGAGTGCCATCGCCGCCCTGGCGTTCGCCGTGTTCGCCTACGTCATGGGTCGCGTCGATACCTCGTTCTACCTCGGCCTCCCATATCTGCCGGGAGCCGGTGAGCTCACCGTGTTCACGGTTGCGGTTGCCGGGTCGGCCATCGGGTTCCTGTGGTTCAACGCACCGCCCGCCATGGTCTTCATGGGGGACACCGGATCGCTGGCCCTGGGTGGGGCGATCGGGACCGTGGCCGTGCTGCTCAAGTCAGAGCTCCTGCTGTTCATCGTCGGCGGGATGTTCGTCCTGGAAGTCCTGTCGGTGATGATCCAGACGTCGGTCTTCCGGTACACGCGGGTCCGGACGGGCACCGGCCGGCGGGTGTTCCGCATGGCGCCGCTTCACCACCATTTCGAGCAGCTGGGTTGGCCCGAAACAAGGGTCGTGATTCGCTTCTACATCCTGGCGATCATCTTCGCTCTCACGGGTCTGGCGACCATGAAGGTGCGGTGATGGTGAGGCCAGAGAGGGACCGGTTGCCCGCCTTCGCGGCAGGGTCGACGGTGGCGGTGCTCGGCCTGGGCGTGTCGGGAGAGGCGGCGGCTCGGCTGGCGGCCGCGAAGGGCGGAATCGTCTACGCCAGCGACGTTTCCACGGGGCCGGTGCCGACCGCGGCCGCGGCGCGGCTGGCGGCCGAGGGGATCGACGCGGAAACCGGCGGACACGACACGCAGCGCGTGCTGTCGGCGGACCTGGTCGTCGTGAGTCCCGGCATCGGGCCGACCTCAGAAATCAGGCGCCGGGTAAGCGAGGCGGGCATCCGCACGATCGCGGAGGTCGAGCTCGGCTGGCGCGACCTCGAGAGCCGGGTGATCGCGATCACCGGTACGAACGGCAAGACCACGACGACCGGTCTTGTCGCGCACGTGCTCGAGGCCGGCGGGCTGAGGGCGATCGCCGCCGGAAATATCGGCCTCGCCCTGTCGGAGATTGCCGTACAGAGCCCGCAGCCGGACTGGGTGGCGCTGGAGCTCTCCAGTTTCCAGCTGGCGGACCAGGAGACGATAGCCCCCGACGTCGGGGTGCTGCTCAACCTGTCGCCCGATCACCTGGACCGGTATCGCGACGTCGAGAGCTACTACGCCGACAAGCGGCGGCTCTTCGATTCCGCGACCGAAGATTCGAAGTGGGTGTTGAACGCCGATGATCCCGCCTGCGATGAGCTCGCGAGCGGAGTCGTCGGCGACCGGCTTCAATTCTCGCTGCGCGGGCCGGTGGAACGGGGGGCGTGGGCGGGAGACGACGGAGTCCTGAGGTGCCGACTCGACGCTGAGGTGGAGTGGATGCCCGCCTCTGACCTTCGTCTGCTCGGGCCTCACAACGTGGCCAACGCCCTCGCGGCCGGCCTCGCGTGTGCCGTGGCGGGTGTCGCCCCCGAGGCGATCGCCGCCGGACTCGGTTCCTTCGAGGCTCTACCGCACCGTCTGCAGCCGATTGGCGAGAGAGACGGCGTCCTCTGGGTGAACGACTCCAAGGCCACGAACGTCTCCGCCACCGCCGTGGGCCTCAGATCGTTCGACCGACCCGTCGTTCTCATCCTCGGCGGACGGCACAAGGGCGAGCCATACTCGAGCCTGGCGGACGACCTGCGGAAGAGGGCCCGCGCCGTGGTAGCCTACGGCGAGGCCGCTCCACGCATCGTGTCCGACCTGCGGGGCAGCGTGGATTCCCTGTCTGTGGAGAGCGGGATCGATGCAGTGGTAGGGGCGGCGGCGGAGCTCGCCCGTTCCGGGGATGTCGTGCTCCTTTCACCGGCCTGCAGCAGCTACGACATGTTCCCCAACTACCGGGAGCGCGGACGCGCGTTCGAAGCCGCGTTCCGGGCCCTGCCGGTGGCGGGAGGCGTCTCATGAGCGCTTCCAGCCTCCTGAGCGCGCTGCCGATGAGGCCGGCGAGTTCCCGTCCCTCGGGGACAGGTCGAGCCCTTCTGGCGGTGACACTGTCGTTGGTCGCTTTCGGCCTGCTGTCGGTGTACAGCGCCAGTTCCTATGTCGCCCAGGTACAGGGACTCGAGGACAGCCACTACCTGTTTCAGCAGGTGAGCCGCGCGGGCGTTGGGCTCGTGATCCTGGCCGTGGCGAGCGTCGTGAACTACCGGCTCTACCAGAGTCTCGCATGGCCGCTCCTCGGCCTTACGGTCCTCCTGCTGATTCTACTGCTCTTCCCGGGCACCGAGGCGATCGCTCCGCGCATCAACGGCGCGCGGCGCTGGCTCGATCTCGGTGTCACCGTGCAGCCGTCGGAATTGGCCAAGATCTCCGTCGTCCTGTGGACGGCCGCGGTCGCGGTCAAGAAGCAGGACCGCCTGCAGAGCTTCCGGTACGGACTCCTGCCGTTCCTGCTGGTGGTCGGCCTGGTGTGCCTCCTGGTGCTCCTGGAGCCTCATTTCTCGGCCACTGTGATGATCGCGGCCGTCGCGGCCACCGTTCTGTTCACGGCGGGGGCCCGGTTCGGCCACTTCGCGATGCTGGGCGCCGCGGCCCTGCCGGTGCTGTGGATGCAGGTCATGGGAAGTGGCTATCGGATGGCCCGGGTCACCGCGTTCATGAACCCTGACTCCAGCGCGGCGGCCGGGGGCTACCAGCTCAAGCAGTCCCTGATGGCGGTCGGATCTGGCGGATTGTTCGGCGTCGGCTTCGGGCGCAGCAGCCTCAAGATGTCATACCTGCCGGAGCCCCAGAACGACTTCATCTTCTCGATCATCGCCGAGGAGTGGGGCTTCGTCGGAGCGGCGGCCGTGATCCTGCTCTTCCTCGCGTGGGCCCTCCTCGGTCTCCGTATCGCCCGGGCGGCCCCGGACCTCTACGGACGCCTGGTGGCCGTGGGAATCACCGCCCTCGTGGCCTTCGCCGCGTTCGGTCATATCGGCGTGGCCCTCGGGCTGCTGCCCACCACGGGGATCAACCTTCCGTTCATCTCGGCGGGCGGAACGAACCTGATCCTCATGCTCGGAATGACGGGAATCCTCCTCAACGTCTCGAAAGGAGGGAGAGCCTGAATCGTGGCATACCGCATCCTCCTTTCGGGAGGCGGGACGGGTGGTCACCTGGTTCCGGCCTTGAATCTGGCCGCGGCCCTGAAACGGGCGGCGCCGGATGTCCAGGTGGTCCTGGTCGGAGCGCGTCGTGGAATCGAGGCGAACGTACTGCCGGACTCCGGCTGGCCTTATCGACTGCTGCCACTCGAGCCCCTGTATCGCACGAAGCCGCTTCGCAACTGGCGCCTGCTGACCAGCGCTCCGGCCGTGCTCGGTGGGTTGAGCCGGGTATACTCGGAACTCCGACCGCAACTGGTCGTCGGCACGGGCGGGTACGCTTCCGGACCGGCGGTGGCGTGGGGCGTGGCTCGAGGGGTGACGACCGCGATCCAGGAGCAGAACGCGATGCCGGGCCTGGTGACACGGGCGCTCGCGCCCCGGGTGGACCAGATACACCTGGGCTACCCGGAGGCCAGGGCCCGGATTCGGCCCGGTCGCGACACCGAGGTGTTCGAGCTGGGCAACCCCGTGGCGGTGGGACCCGTCGCGCGGCCATTCGACTGGCCCGAGGGACGGGTCGTCCTGGCATTCGGCGGCAGCCAGGGCGCCCGTGCGGTGAACGATCTGCTGCTCGACGGCCTGGCCCGGGTCGCCGCCTGGCCCGCGGACGTGACGCTGGTGTGGGTCGCCGGACCGGCGAATCTCGATTCGGTCGCAGCGCGGGTGCGCGAAACATCCAGCCCCGCGAGGATTCGCGTCGTTCCCTTCATCCCCGAACTCGGGGGGCAGTTGGATCGCGTTTCACTGGCCCTCTGTCGGTCGGGCGCGATGACCTGCGCGGAGCTTTCAGCCGCCGGTGTACCGGCCATCCTGGTTCCGCTCCCTTCGTCGGCGGGCGATCACCAACGGTTCAACGCGAGCGCCATGGTATCGGCGGGGGCCGCCCTGATGCGGGAGGAGAGCTCCGTGACCGGCCCTGATCTGTGGAGCGACATGCTCGAGCTCCTGGACGACGCGGACCGCCTCTCTCAGATGGCCGCGGCAAGCCGTGGCAGGGGCCACCCGGACGCGGCGGACAGGATCGCGGCCGAGCTCATCAGCCTGGCCGCACGGGAGAGGGACAGGGCCGATGACTGAGCGGCGACTTCCCGACCGGAGCCACCTTCCCGCGACCGGATCGTCGGTCTATCTCCTGGGGATCGCGGGTGCCGGAATGACGGGCCTGGCCCGGATACTGGCCGCCGAGGGATACGAGGTGGTGGGCTCGGATCTGCTCGTTACGCCGGAGGCTCGCCGCCTGGAGGCTCACGGAATCCGCTTCGTGGACTCGGACGACCTGGCCACTCCAGCAGGGGCCGGACTCGTGGTGCACACGTCGGCGGCGCCGAACGATCACCCCGTTCTCCAGGCGGCGCGGAAGGCGGGCGTACCCGTCCTGAAGCGGGCGCAGGCCATGGGTGCGCTCCTGAACGACCGGCGACTGGTGGCGATTGCGGGGACCCACGGCAAGACCACGGTCACCGCGATGACCGCACGGGTGGCCGAGGCGGGTGGGCTCGACCCCGTCGTTCTGGTCGGCGGACGAGTGCAGGAGTGGGACGGCAACGCGCGCATCGGCAGCGGAGTGGCGATCGCCGAGGCCGACGAGTATGACCGCTCGTTTCTCGAGTTGAATCCCAGCCTCGCGGTGATCACGTCCGTGGAGCCCGAGCACCTCGAGTGCTACGAGGGCCCTGAGCACCTCCGCTCCTCGTTCCGCGAGTTCGCCGAACGAGCGGCGGGTAGGGACGGCATACTCGCCTGCGCCGAGGGCCCGGGCGTCGAGTCGGTCGTAGAGGGACTCACATCGGTTGAGACCTACGGGCTCGATCCGGCTGCGGACTTCAGAGTCGAGATCGTGACCCGTCGCGGAACGGTGCAGACCTGCCGCTTCGAGACCGGTGACACTTCGTTCGCCTTCGACCTGGGCATGCCCGGGGATCACAACGCACAGAACGCGGGAGCGGCGCTGGCCGTGGGTCTCCGGCTCGGGCTCGGTCCGGCGACACTCAGCGACGCGCTGGCCGGATTCTCGGGGGTCGATCGGAGACTGCAGCGCCTGGGCGACCGCGGCGGGCGCGTGATCCTCGACGACTATGCCCACCATCCGACGGAAGTTCACGTATCGGTTGCGGCGGTCCGCGAGGCATGGCCGGGCCGTCGGCTGGCGGTCGTGTTCCAGCCGCACCTCTACAGTCGGACGCGGCAGATGGCGGCTGAGTTCGCCGAGGCCCTCGCAGCCGCGGACGAGGCGCTGGTGCTTCCGATCTATCCGGCCCGGGAGGCTCCGATACCGGGGGTGACCGCCCGACTGGTCACCGACGCCTCGCGCGGATTCGCGGACATCGTGACGGCCGACGAGGTCCCCGGATGGGTGGACGGGCTGCCGTCCGATTCCGTGGTGCTGTTCATGGGAGCCGGCGACGTCACGCTCCTGGCTCACCGGGTGGCGGAAGGGAAGGGGGCGAACGGTGTGGGAGTCTGACGTGCCGTTGGCGTCCCTGACCCGATACCGCATCGGGGGACCGGCCGATCGATTCGCCCGATTCGGCAGTCACGCGGACCTCGCGGCCGGGCTGGAGTCACTCGAAGGCTCTGCGTACCGCGTCCTCGGCTGGGGCGCCAATGTTCTGGTTTCCGATCGAGGCGTCCCGGAGCCGATCATCTCGCTGTCAGGAGAGTTCGACTACCTGGAGATGGCCGCTGACACGGTCGATGCCGGTGGCGCAGCCGGCCTGCCCGCACTCGTCGGCGATGCGCGCCGGGAGGGCAGGGCGGGGTGGGAGTTCCTCGAGGCGGTGCCGGGTACGGTTGGCGGTGGCCTTCGGATGAACGCGGGCTCAGCCGAATCCGGGATATGGGACCGAGTGGTGTGGGCGGAGGCGCTGACGCCGTCAGGAGATCGCGTCCGTGTCCAGCCGGAGGAGGCGGAGCCTGGCTACAGGTCGGTGCGGCTTCCCGAGGCATGGGTGTTCACCGGGGCACGCTTCGCGGCGCCCCCCGGCGATCCGAAGGCCGTGAACGAGGTTCATGCCGAGCGACGTCGCCTGAAGGTCGAGACGCAGGTCTACGAACTTCCCTCGTGCGGATCGATCTGGAAGAACCCCGGCGGACCACTCGGTTCGGCCTGGGCAGTCGTGGATCGGGTTGGAATGCGCGGAGCGGTGCGCGGCGGAGCTCAGATCACCGAGAGGCACGCCAACTTCATCGCGAACCTCGGGGATGCGACGGCAGCGGACGTGCTCTGGTTGATGGCCGAGACCCGGCGCCGTGTGCACGAGGCCGAAGGCATCTGGTTGGAGCCCGAGATCCGTCTCTGGGGGTTTGAAGATGAGGAGTTGTCGTCCGTGGGAGCCGCCCCGTGAGCCGGCAGACGCGCCGCCGCCTGGCCGTGGTTGGAGCCGCCGCCGCCCTTGGAATCGGGAGTCCGTTGTGGGGTCCGGCCCTGATGAGGACCGTGCCGGCATTCAACGTGGCGGGGATCGATGTGACAGGGGCTCGCTACGTTTCCGTGGATGCGGCGCGGGCCCTGGCCGGGATCGCCCCCGACGCATCGGCGTGGGACGACCACTCCGAGGCTGAGGCCCTTCTCGAAACCCATCCGCTGGTCGAGGAGGCTCGCGTTCGCCGACAGGGCTTCAATCGTCTGTCGATCGAGCTTCGCGAGGTTCGGCCCGTGGCCCTGGTCTCGGCTCCCGCGCTGGAACCGGTCGATGGCAAGGGGATGCTGCTTCCGTTGGACCCGGCGGTTCACGCCCTGAACCTTCCGATCCTGCTGCAGGCCACGGTCGAGGCTGGCCGGGTCTCGGACGAGGCCTCCCGGCGCGTGCTCGCCGTGATGGATCGCCTCGATCGCCTGAGCCCCGAGTTCGTCCGCCGTGTTTCGGAGATCCACCGCTCGACCGGGGATGCGATCGAGCTCGTTCTCCTCGAGGGAAGCCACGCCGAGACGGTCATCCTTCCCCTCGACGACGCGGAGGTGGCTTTCCTGCGGGCGGAGGACGCGATCGGAGAGTGCGCGGAGCGTGGCCGGGTGGTCTCGGTCGATGCCCGCTTCCGAGACCAGGTCGTCGTCGAACTCGAGGAGGCGGCATGATCGGCCGTCCACGTTGCCTGGCCGGCCTCGATATTGGCTCCACCGCGACCACTGCGGTCCTGGTCGAGACCGGACCGGGCCGGGAGTCGGATCCGGGTCAGATCCGGGTGCTGGGCGTCGGCATCGCACACACCGAGGGTGTGCGCAACCGCAACGTCACGCACATCGAGGCCGCCACGGAGTCGGTTCGCGAGGCGCTGCGGGACGCGGAGGACATGGCGGGTATCGAGGCGGGCGTCGTCTACGCCGGCGTGGCGGGAGATCACATCGACGTTGGATCCTCGTCCGGCGTGGTGGCCGTTTCGGGGGATGAGGTCGAGCAGAGAGACCTGGACAGGGTGCACGACGTGGCCCGCGCCATCGTTATTCCGCCCGATCGCGAACTCCTGCACGCGATTCCCCAGGACTACGTGGTCGATGGGCAGGCGGGAATCCAGGATCCCCGCGGGATGGAGGCCACGCGGCTCGAGTCTGAAGTCTGCGTGGTCACGGCCGGTTCGCCCGCTTGCCAGAACATCCGCAAGGCGATCGATCGTGCCGGCTACCGGACCGAAGAACTGGTGTTCTCGCCGCTGGCCACCAGCCTCGCCGTGCTCTCGGATGACCAGCGCCAGGCCGGGGTCGTGCTTCTCGAAATCGGCGGCGTGGCCACGGAAATGATGGTGTATCGCGACTCTCGGCTGCACCTGGTGGCTACCCTTCCGTGGGGTGGGATGACCGTCACGAACGACATCGTGAAAGGGCTCGGGATTCCCCTTGCGGACGCCGAGGACCTGAAGCGGAGCAGTGGAAACGCGAGTACCCGAGGGGTCGAACCCGACGAGAAGCTCGAGATTGCCGGGCCGACGCCCGGGCGTACGCGCGAAGTCTCGCGTGAGTTGCTCGCGCACATCATCGAGCAGCGCCTGGACGAGATGTTTGGCCTCGTGTACGAGGCGCTGGAAGAGAAGCAGCTCCTAAGCGCTCTGCCGGGCGGCGTAGTGCTGACGGGCGGAGGGGCCAGTCTCGAAGGAACCGTCGACCTGGCCCAGACGGTGTTCAACATGCCGGTGGCCCTGGGTCAGCCAGGCGCCGGTCTGGAAGGGGTCGTGGAAGCGACCCGCGACCCGCGCCTGTCCACCGCGGTGGGCCTGGCCATGTACGGACACATGAGAACCCAGGAGACGGGTGGCGGCCTGGCGTCACGGAGTTTCAGTCGATTGACCGACTGGTTGCGCGACTTCTTCTGAGCCGCGGCCCGTGTCGGAGTCGGATTAGAGATCGGAGCAAGGATGGACACTCAAACGAGTCGGGAGGGACAGATGGTATTCGAGTTCGAGCGTGAGACGACGCGCAACGCCCGCATGAAAGTCGTCGGCGTAGGTGGGGCGGGAGGCAACGCGGTAAACCGCATGATCGACGAGAACCTCGACGGGGTCGAGTTCGTGGCGATCAACACGGACGCCCAGGCGCTCAGCAATTGCTCGGCGCATATCAGTCTGCAGGTGGGGCGAAAGCTCACGCGGGGTCTCGGGGCCGGCGCACGACCCGAGGTCGGTCGGCAGGCCATCGCGGAGAACGAGGAAGAGGTCCGTCGGGCGCTCGAGGGCGCGGACCTGGTGTTCGTTACCGCCGGCATGGGAGGCGGGACCGGGACGGGCGCAGCGCCGCGGGTCGGCCAGATCGCCAGCGAAATGGGCGCGCTCGTGATCGCCATCGTCACGCGGCCGTTCAATTTCGAGGGCAAGAAGCGGATGCGGCATGCCGAGATGGGGCTGCGCGACCTCCGGCGGTCGGTCGACACGATGATCGTCGTGCCCAACGAGAAGCTTCTCTCTGTGGTGGGGAAAGGCACGACGTTCCGGGCAGCCCTCAAGAAGGCAGACGAGGTTCTCCTTCACGCCACGCAGGGGATCTCTGACCTGATCAGCGTCACCGGTGAAGTCAACGTGGACTTCGCGGACGTCCGCACGGTGATGTCCAACCGGGGCGCGGCGCTGATGGGGACGGGGGAGGCGACGGGCGAGGATCGAGCCGTCGATGCTGCTCAGCAGGCCATTTGCTCCCCCCTGCTCGACAGCGTATCGATTAACGGCGCGACGGGCGTTCTCGTGAACATCTCGGGCGGAATGGACCTGGCCATCGACGAGGTGACCACGGTCAACTCCATCGTTCAGGAAGCGGCCGGTGACGAGGCGGAGATGATCTTCGGGGCGGTGCATGACCCGAACCTCGACGGCAAGCTGCGGGTAACCGTAATTGCGACGGGCTTCGGCGAGCACGTGGAGGACGAGCCGGCGCCGTCGCTCAAGGTCGTTCCGGTGGAGATCGAGCCGATCGTCAGGCCGAGGCTGGTGTCGGTCATCGGCGGTGGATCGCCCCCCGTGTCGAGGACACTGCCCGAGATCGGGAGCGCCTTCACGGGACGTTCGCAGGTGGAGGACCTGGAGATCCCGACGTTCATCCGTCGACAGATGGACTGACCCCGGGCCGGATCTATCAAGGGAAGGAAGCGATCAGTTGCATATCACCGACACGAGACCAGGACCGAATGGTCGGAAGCGAGGACCCCGTACGCCGCGGGCCGCGCCGCCGATGCAGGTCGTCGTACCGGTCGTGGCCGTATCGGCTCTTCTTCTCGGAGGGCTCGGACTGTGGTCAATGCTCCGATCTCGAACCGCGCCCGCAGAAGAGAATGTTCGCACGGTGTTCGTGCCCGCTCCACCGCCTCCCGCGAGTGTGTACGACACCCTGCGCACTGGAGAGACCCTGGCCGAGGTCCTGGATGTGCACGGATTCTCTCCCCAGGAGATTCACGAACTGATCGAAGTCGTCCGGGAATACAAGAGTCCCCGCTCATTTCGTCCGGGGGTCGTCGTCCGACTCACGGGTCCGCCGGGCGGGCAGGCGGAACAGGTCCTCCTGCAGCTGAACGAGGACTCGCTGCTGGCGCTCGAAGCGCAAACCGAAGGCTGGGCCAGCGACGTGGTCACCGTGCCGATCCAGGTGGACACGCTGCTGCTCGGTGGATTGATCGAATCGAGTCTGTGGTACGCCGAGCTTACAGGCGAGGTCGATCGCCTCGGCGAAGGCGAATTCCAGGAGTACGTGTACGACCTGGCCGATGTGTTCGCCTGGAAGGTTGACTTCACGCGAGACATACGCCGGGGAGACGCCTTCCGGGTGGCCATCGAGCGCGAGCTGCGGCCCGACGGTACCGTCCGCACCCGTCGGTTCCTGGCGATCGAACTCCGCAATCGTGGACGCGTGCTGTCGGCGATCCCCTACACCCGCCCTGGCGGTCGGCGAGACTACTTCGATGTGGAAGGCGAAGCGCTGCGGGGCGTGTTCCTGCGCTACCCGGTGCCCTACCGCATCACGAGCGGATTCTCGAACCGGCGTTACCACCCGGTGCTCAAGCAGTACCGGGCTCATCGCGGCACGGACTACGGCGCGCCGCATGGCACTTCCGTGAAGGCGACGGCGGCCGGGACTGTGACCCGGGCGGGCAGGTGGGGCAACTACGGGCGGATGGTCGCGATACGGCACACGCATGGTATCGAGACCCGCTATGCGCACCTCAGTTCGATCGCTGCCGGCATCCGGGCTGGTGCCCGGGTGGACCAGGGCCAGGTAATCGGCCGTGTCGGTTCGACCGGTCTGGCAACCGGACCGCACCTTCACTACGAGTTCCTTCAGAACGGCGCCCACCGGAACGTCTCGTCCATGAATCTGCCCTCGGCTCCAGCTCTCGAGGACCAGTACATGTCGGAGTTCCTGGTGAGCCGTGACGCCGCACTCGACGTTCTGTCGGGGGTGGCTCTGCCGGCGGCGGCGTCCGATTTCGTCGGACCGGCGGTAGCCGACTGACCTGGATTCGCTCCTGATGCCCTGGCTGGCTTTCGGAGCGGCCGCCGCAGTGGCGGCCGCCGTTTCGGTCTGGTGGTACGGCCGGCGCGAAGAGAAGGTGCCGGGACGCGGTCTCGCTGCGGCTCTCCGGGGCGCGGCGGTGTTCTTCTTCCTGTCCGCGCCGTGGCTGCCTCCGCTCCGTGCCGGGAGCGATCCGACTCCCCGAGTGGCCATTCTCGTCGATTACTCTCTGAGCATGCGCTACCCGGTCGACTCCGTCGCCGGGATCACCCGAATGCAATCAGCGCTCGAGTTCGCCGGGGAACTCGGGCGGCAGGGACGGTCTGCATCGATGTGGTCTTTCGCGGGTTCGGCGGTGCCGATCGCGCTGGACGATCTGGAGGAACTCGAAGCGACGGGCCGGGACACGAGAGTGGTGGGCGCCATCGAGCAGGCCAGAGCCTCGGGGGCGGATTCCATCACGATCGTGACCGACGGCGAGCTGGCGGACCGCGAGGCCGGACGTCGACTGGCGCAACGTTTGGGGGTGACTCTCCGGGAGGTCAGGGTCGCGGATGAAGTGCGGCGAATCGGGATCCGATCCGTGGCCGCGCCCCGCATTCTGGCTTCGGGCGACACGCTCGAAGTCCGGGCCGAGATCGTCGCGACCGGTGGCCACGGCGACTCTGTGCGGGTGACCCTCGACTTCGGCCCGGGCCAGACTGACCAGGCGACCGTTGAAGTTCCCGCGGCCGGCCGGTCGGTCGAAGCCGTGTTTCGCGTTCACGCCGAGATCGCTTCGGACTCCACGGAGTGGCGACCGCTCGACGTGACCGTCGAGGGTTCGGTGCCTCCGTGGGACGCCGGGGCAAGGGCGCGCTCGTGGGTCGGGATCTCTCCCGAGCCCACGGGTGCGGTGATGATCTCTGCCGATCCTGACTGGGAAACGCGATACCTGCTGCCCGTGCTCGACCGTTCGGTTCCGGGCGGGGCCCGGCTTTACCTGCGGGTCGCCGATGGAACGTGGGTCCGATCGGGACTTCATCCCGCAGGCGGAGTCCCGGAAGCGTCGGTGCGCCGAGCCGCTGAGTCCGCCACCCTTCTCGTGGTCCAGGGCGATCCGCGCGACCTGCCCGGGTGGCTCGAGTCGGCCGCCCGGCGGCGTCCCGCCGTGATGCACCTCGTGAGAGGAACGGGCCCCGTTCCCGGCACCGGGGTCTCGGTCCAGGAGGTCCTCCCGGGAGAGTGGTATCTGCAGACACCGCCCCCACCGGGTCCGGTGTCCGCACACATGATGGGCGTGGATCCGCAGGATCTTCCTCCCCTGTCACGCCTGTACGCATCAACGGGCCAGGCCGGTGGATCGGTGCTGTTCGGTCTGCGTGATCGCCGCGGACCTGCCCGCCCGGTCGCCCTGTTGGGTTCCGCGGACGAGCGCCGCTGGGCCGTGGTCCAGGGCGAGGGCGCCTGGCGCTGGGCCGCGCGGGGCGACGAGGGACTGGCGCTGTATCGCGGGCTCTTCTCCGGCATGATCCGGTGGCTTGTGGAGCGAACGGCCCCGCAGCCGATTCAATTGTCGGATCCGTATGTTCGGTCGGGCGACTCGGTGCGGTGGCGCGTGGCGCCCGAGGTTCGCGATCTTGCCGTGCAACTCGAGGATGCCTCCGGCACGGTCGTTTGGTCGAGCGGTGCGTCGGACTCGGTGACCACGATTGCGGGTCCGCCGCTCGGGCGGGGGGACGCCCGCTTCGTCGCAACGGGTACGGCAGGGGAGAGTCAGTTCCGGATCGCGCGACCGTTCCACGTGAACGCCCGCCTCGAGGAGATGCCGAATCCCGTCGGGTCGCCGCTCGACGTCAATCCCGACGAAGCGGCGGACGGCAGGACTGCCCCGGGCTCGAATCCGCCCGTGTGGCCCTTCGCGGCCGCGATCGTGCTGCTGTGCGTGGAGTGGCTCTGGAGACGCAAGATAGGACTGAGATGATGACAGGGGGGGGAGTGAGCGGAGAGGGAATGAGCCTGCGCGGCACGCCACGAAGCAGATCGCTGTGGCAGAAGATCGTCGATCTTTCGCTGACTGACGTGTCCGTGCTGGTGAAGGGAATCGACGACGATTCGATCGAAGAGTTGGAGCGCGTCCTCCTCGAGGCCGACTTCGGAGTCGACGCCTCGTTGGACCTGGTGCAGGAACTGGAGTCGGCGGCGCGCAGGGGAAAGGTGAAGACGGAGAAGGAACTCCGGAATCTCCTGTCGGACCGCATCCGGGAAATTCTCACTTCTCCGGCCGCCGCGGGCGACGATCCGACCGGGGACCTGGCGGAGTTCCGAGTCCCGAACGGATCCAGACCTTTCGTGATTCTCGTCCTCGGCGTCAACGGAACCGGTAAGACGACCACGGCCGCGAAGCTGGCTCGGCGCGCCCTGGACGCCGGCCTGCACGTGACGCTCGCCGCTACCGACACCTTCCGGAGCGGGGCCCAGGAGCAGCTTCGCATCTGGGCGGATCGTCTCGGGGCCGACTTCGTCGGCGGGCAGGCAGGCGGTGATCCGGCGGCCGTGGCGTTCGACGCCGCCCAGGCGGCGGAGGCTCGAGGGTCGGACGTCCTGATCATCGATACGGCCGGCCGACTGCATACGCAGGCGAACCTCATGGAGGAGCTCCGAAAGATCGATCGGGTCGTGGGCCGCCAGGTGGAGGGGGCGCCGCACGAGCGGCTGCTGGTGGTCGATTCCACGGCGGGCCAGAATGTCCTGAACCAGGTCCAGGAGTTCGGACAGGGTCTTCCGCTGAGCGGCATCGTGCTGACGAAGTTCGACGGCACGGCCAGGGGTGGCACCGCCGTCGCCGTCAGCCGGCAGTTCGGGGTTCCCGTCCGGTGGCTCGGTACCGGTGAGAGCGAAACGGACCTGGAGCCGTTCGACGCGAATACGTACCTGGAAAAACTGCTCGGGTGACATGACGCGGCGTTCCAGCGACCTGCAGAGGTCAGTCCAGTACCTGAAGGGCGTGGGGCCCCGCCGGGCGGAGAAGCTGGCCCGGATCGGTGTTCGCACCGCGCGTGATCTGCTGTATCACATCCCGCACCGCTACGAGGACGCCACGACGGTGGCCCGCATCTCGGTCCTCAGACCGGGAGACGACGCCACGATCATCGGAAGAGTGGTCTCGAAGGGCGTGATTCCGACCCGGAGTCGCCTTCGCATCTTCCACGCCGTCCTCAAGGACGACTCGGGACTCATCGAGTGCGCG
>Ga0272442_10002327_pt1 | contig 27716 bp, 25 predicted proteins | sample SSMForm2O_FD_200262 | JGI IMG/M metagenome (GOLD analysis project Ga0272442, IMG submission 200262) | Marine sediment archaeal communities from Little Sippewissett salt marsh, Falmouth, MA, United States - SSM-Form-2O | ecosystem: Environmental > Aquatic > Marine > Wetlands > Sediment ...
TCCAGGCCTTCGATCGGGACAAGTACGTCGACCTGCAAGGCCGGATCGATCAGCTCGCCAAACGCCAGGAGCAATTGCAGAAGCAAAGAAAGAAGCTCGGCGCCAACGCCGGCGATGCGGATCGCAAGCGTCTGGACGAAGAGATCGAATCGATTCGCGGGCAGATTCCAGGCCTTCAGAAGCAGTTGCCTTCGTGCTTCCTATGGCGCGTCGCGAGCGACTGCCCCCTGGAACTGATTCTGGCTGCCGACACGTTGTTCGCCGGCGGAGAGGACAAAGTAACCGCCTACGAAACCACCGCCGGCCGCGAGATCTGGACCGATTCAGTCGAGGGTCGTGCCTACGGTCTGGCCGTAGCGCAAGGCTACCTGTTCGTCAGCACTGACCTCGGCAGCATCGTCTGCTTCCGCCAGATGCCCGAAGCGCCCTAGACGCGGACTACGACACTATCCTGCGATCAGCGGTGTACGACAGCCCACCGTCAATCGCAATCGCCAGGGGATCCACATCCGCAGAGGCAGCAGCCCGCATCCTGACACCGTCAGGCAACGTCCCACGATTATGCCCCAACGCGCACAGCATCGCAACCCGTTCCTCCCAAACCAACTCCAGCAAACCCCACTTTGCGCGTGGGTCGGGATACGAAAGTCAGAATGGGCCACAAGAAAACCGGCAGTCACCTTTGTTCGGCATGTCATCTTCCAGAAGAGCGTTTTCCTGCCGGGGCCGATTCGGCTATGATAGGGTCTATCGGATAGGAGCGGATCTGAGACAAGCTCCGGTTTGTTGAGACAGGAACAACCTAGAGGGACGGATGCTTATGTCCACACGTACTCGAAGCCTGATCGTCATTCTGGCACTCCAGGCCGTCACCGGTGCGCTCGGAGCCCAGGAAACGGAACCACTCGTCGATATGTTGGAGGAGAGGGTTCCTCAACTGATGGAAGCCGAGCACGTGCCCGGTTTGTCCATGGTGCTGATCCGGGAGAACCGTATCGTCTGGCAAGGTGCCTTCGGGGTCCGCACGGCAGGAGAAGCCGAGGCGGTGAACAGCGAGACGATCTTCGAGGCGGCCTCGATGAGCAAACCTCTCTTCACGTACGCCGTACTCAGGCTGGTTGAAGAGGGGCGCTTCGATCTCGACCGTTCGCTGGACAGCTACCTGTCTGAGCCCTACCTGCCTGATCAGCCCCTGGCCAAGCAGATCACGGCACGGATGGTCATGGTTCATCGAACGGGACTGCCGAACTGGCGCAAAGGAGGCTGGAGAAACGGCGGCCCCCTACCCGTGTTGCACGAGCCCGACACACACTTCACATACTCGGGCGAGGGATACCTGTATCTACAGACGGCGATGGCGCGCCTGACGGGACAGCCCATCGGCGCCTGGATGGACGAGTCTCTGCTCAAGTCCTTGCACATGAACCGTAGCAGCTACGTCTGGCGGGGCTCTCTGGCAAACAACTTCGCCGGCGGACACGATGATAATGGGAACCTGAAGCCAAAGAGGCGATTCTACAATCGGGGCAATGCGGCCTTCTCCCTCTACACGACGCCCACAGATTACGCCCGCTTCCTCATAGAGATCATGAAGCCGGATCGCTCGGCGAGCCACTCCCTCAAGGCCGGCATGATCGAGAAGATGACAACGTTACAGGTCGAGCCCGAGGAAGCGGAGCGCACCCGCCGCTCGTTGGGATGGGTGGTCGCGCCGGAGGAAAAAGGCGGATGGGTCTGCCACAGCGGCAGCAACGGTAGTGGGTTCCGATGCACCAGCCGCTTCCACATGAAGAGCAAGTCCGGCTGCGTGGTCATGACCAACGCCGACAGCGGCCGCAAGGTCTGGGAGGCGATTCTGGCACTGATCGACGCTGTGCCTCCTGAAGGCCATCCGGCCGATGAAACTCGGAAAGTCACCACCTGGGCACCCATTCAACGGACGGTCAAGTATGACTACCGCGTCATGAATCCCACGTCCAAGACCGCCGGCAAGATCGACGTATTCGTGCCTCTTCCGTTCGAATCTCCCCGTCAGGAAGTCCACTACCTGCATCTGCCGGAGAAGGGTAGACAACGCATCTTCACCGATGTGCACGGCCAGAAGCTGGCCCATTACTCCTTCGAGAGCCTCGCACCGGGTGCGTGGGTGGATCTCGGGTTCGTTGTGGGCATTACGCTGAGAAACATGCGCTGGAATGCAGCGGATGGGTTGACGTATGGGGACGCCCCCGTCCTTACGAGCGAACAGAGGGAGCGGTATCTGAGGGGCGAGACGAACTACTCGATGGATACCGAGTTGATGCGTCGGACGGCGGCCGAGCTGACCCGAGACACGACAAGCGATTTCGAAAAACTGGTGAAGATACACGACCACGTCATCGGTAAGATCCGTTACGTCCGGGACGGCAAGTGGGACCCGGCTGCGACAGTGCTGGCCCGCGGAACCGGATCGTGCAGCGAGTACAACTACGTGCTATCGGGACTGTGTCGCCTTGCGGGGTTGCCGACGCGCTGCGTGGGGGGCACGAGCAGCGGATTCCGCCCTGTTCCGACCACGGACACGGTGTTCCACCGGTGGACCGAGGTATTCCTTTCCGGCTACGGCTGGTTCCCCGTGGATTGCTCGCGAGACGCCAATCCCATCCGGGGCAAGAGAAGCCATTTCGGTCGCGTGTACGGCGATGCGATGGTCTGGTGCCGCCAGGCGGGAGGCGAAGAGGATTCCCTCGGCTGGGACTACCGCGCCAAGGTCCGCGTCGAAGGCGATAACCCAGGGATTCGCAGCAACCACCGCACCCGCTGGTTCGAGTACTATCCACAGGAGCAGGTCGAGGCGGCGCGTACCTGGCTCTTGAGCAATCCTGAGACCCCGCCGCCCCCGGACCTCCTGGAGTGTGCCCTCCTCCACTGGGACGAGGCCTCCCCGGCAAATCGCATGAAGATGATTCACGCTCTCGCGGCGTCAGGGCGCAACGCCGCGCTGCGGCGCGCGGCGACCTTACCCGAAGCGGACGGGAAGCGGGAGGCGTGCGTGCGAGAGCTTTGCGATTCCGCGAAGCTGGCCGAAACGCTCCTCGAAAGAAGTCGCCACCTCTATCGCTTCCGCTCGTGGTTCAGGAGCAACGAGTCTAATCTCGTCTCCACCCCGGAGGGTCAGTTCAAACTAGCCAAGAGAGCCGGACGGGCGGAAGTGCCTTTCACCACAGCTTCATCGTCGCAGATATGGACGGACCTCGCCGTGGAGTTGGTGAACCGTCTCACTGAATCGTTGGTCCTCAAAGGCAAGACCGTCGTGGTGATGCCCGTGGTGGACCAGTCCCTCGCCGGTTTGGGTGGTAAGAACGCCGCCATCCATGCAGACCTGAAGGATCTCGTTTCTCGCCAGGCAGATATCAAGCTCATCGATGAGGTCAGCTTCGACCGCCTCATGGACGAACGGGGCCCGGGGGAGAAGGAGTACTGGGCCCTGGCCAATGGAGACGGCGAGGACATGCCTGCAGCCCAGGTGCCCGACATCATCCTCGTTCCCCTGTGCATCACGGAGCGGACCGACAAAGAGAAAGGGGCCGTGCTCTACCACCTCGAATTCAAGACGCTCGAGCTGTCCAGCTGCAAATACACGAAGGTCTTCGCCCGCAAGTACCGCCGGGCGGACGACGGAGAGGCGAAGGCCAATCGGGGTCTGCTGGTGGCCGCCGGGGACACGGTTCTGGCCCGCTGGGAACACGACATGGTGGGACGCAACGGCTACGACTGGCCCCTTGCTGAAATCCAGCACGTCCTCTCGGCAGCCGATGCAGCCCTCTGCAACCTCGAATGCTGCGTCTCCCTCAGGGGCACGCCGGCCGACAAAGGAGAACGTTGTCCCTTCTACTACCGGGCGCGACCCGAGATGCTCCGCTGTCTGACAGAGGCGGGAATCGACATCGTCACCGCCGCCAACAATCATGGCGGCGACTATGGCCCATCGAGTGTCGCCGACACCGCCATGTGGTGCGCAGAGGCGGGACTGGTCTGCGCGGGAATCGGCGACCATCCGGCTGTGGCGCAAGAACCCCGGCTGGTTCGCATCGGCCCTGTTCGGGTGGCTATCGCGGGCATGGACTCGACGATGCCCTACTTCCGCGTGGAAGAGGAGCGTCCCGGCACGCACTACGCCAGCGAGGAGAATCTCGAGGCGTTCACTGAGAGGATGCGCGCACTCGGCCGGTGGGCTCACGGACGCTGCGATCTCTTGGTGCTTACGATTCACTGGGGCAACAACTGGGTCAGGCAAACGCAGCCGGCGCACCAGAAGATGGCTCGCATTGCCTTCGACAACGGCGTGGACCTCATTCTCGGCCACTCGGCCCACCGCCTGCAAGGCATCGAAGTAGTGGACGGGAAGGCCGTGATCTACGACATGGGCAACCTTCTCTTCGACTGCGAACTCAAGCCGGAGGGTCAGCAATGTGCTCTCTTCCGCCTCCACCTCTCCCGTGGGGGTGTCCACAAGATCGAGATCCTTCCCACGCAAGCCCTCAACGGCCACACCATCCTCGCCCGACACGACGAGGCCCACGAAATCCTCGCCGAGATGCGCGATCTCTGCGCCCCTCTGGGAACCGACCTTACCGTTGACGAAGACGTGGAGGGCGGGCCTATGGGCGTAGTCGACATCTCCAAGCCCAAGGTCACTCCTCGACCGGAACCGGACCCGGACCTTCCTTTCGCCGTGTTCCCTACTGAGGGGAAGGGAATCTTCCCCACGGCTTCCGAAGCCGCCCTCGTACCTGAGGCCCCCGAAAGTAGCCGCAAGGTCGTACCCCCCGCAGAGTTGGCGCCGGGGGTCGAACTGCTGGCGTTTCGCCTGCCCGATACCGTGACCGAGGGACGAATCCTCCACCTGTCCACTTGGTGGCGCGTCAGCGGACCTGTGGATCGGAACATCATGCCGGCGTTCCAACTCAGCGTCGAAGGCCAGACACCACGCCGGGGAACACCCTGGTACACACGCCATGATCCGGGAGACTGGACCATGCCACTGTCGCTGCTGGAGCCAGGGCAGATCGTGGAAGACAGGTATCCCGCGCGCTTGGCTGGGCTCCCCGCCGGACCATGCAAGGTATACGCCGTCGTCATGGACACAACCCAGCTCGAGGGCTCGCGTATCCTCGGAAAGCCACATCTTCTCGGAGAAGTGAAAATACTGCCCAGAACGAAGAAGTGACATTGGAGAAATCAGGCCGTCTGTTTCTTTGTACTCACACGTTGACTGGGCAGGAGGTCAGGGCCACTGGCACTGACGACGGGACGGCAGACGCAAGGCCGAGTGATGGCGAGAAGTGGACACCAAAATGGACACCCACGGCTTTTCCCGGGCGTGATCGGCTGGCAGCGACTGGCAGCGCGAGAAAGAAAACCGGAGAGAACGTCATCAACGATAACTCTATGGGGTAAAAGCCTTTAGAAAACCACTGCCACCCATCGGCAGCAGTCCGAATGGGGGAGGAAGGAATGGGCAGGGGCGGATTTGAACCGCCGACACACGGATTTTCAGTCCGTCCAGGGCGTTTGTAAGTCTCTGCATAAGAACGATTAAAAGTGGCCATACAAGAAGTTATGAGATCAGGCGTAGCGCAACCGAAGGTCAGCCGCAGACCAGACGTACATCTCTGGCGCGCACTTTGGCGCGCGCCCGATCGCCGAAGCTGGTGAGACCGGTCCCAGTACTTTTCGCTCCCATCCCCAAAGCAGTAGTCTGCCAACTTCTCAAGGGTAGACTGCCGGAACCACAGGGATGATTTTTGGTTGCACAAGGTCAAAGCTTGTGATCGAACCATTTCACCACACGAGACAAGGCAGTAGCCGTGTTGATCACCCACGCGGCCGCAGACCGTTAAGGTGGTTTGGAGGCCGAGGCACTTGCGGGGCCGGCGGTTGATCTGCTCGGCCGGGTTTGGCAGCCTGGGCGGCGATTCCTATGATTTACACAGAGGCCCCCCATCACAGCCAGGATCGCCGCTCCCGTTCCAACGAGAGCACTGCCCGAGACCACGGCGGCGCTTTTGGCAGGGAGGTTTGCCGAGATGACGCTAGAAACCATGACCAAACGGATACTGCCGGCCGCACGCATCGTTCTGCCCGCGCTGGGTATTCTTACCGCCCTGACGGCCTTGGCCGCCTTTCTTGAGGTGATCCAGATCCTACACGTGGAGGCGACCTGGCCGGCGATCGGCCGGGCCCTCGAGCCTCTGGACGAGTGGCGTCAGATTTCCGCGCTGCTTCTGGTAACCTGGGCAATCGCCCTCCCGTTCCTGCGGCCCGAAAAGCTCCCCGACCGGCTGGCCATTCGCCAGGGCATGGAAGACGCCGACACGCGCCCCACGGAGAAACGCCCGAGGGGATGGATGCTGCTACTGTCCACGGTTTTCGTGGCGGTATGGGTGGGCCTGCTAGAACTGCTTTCCCGTCACCCGATGTCGCCCGAAGGTCGGGTGCTCCTGCTGGCAGGAGCGGTCCTGGTCCAATCGGCCGCCATCTTCTGGCTTCTTCGATATGCACGGAACCGACAGAAAGCGCTCATCAAGGGCCACCGGGCCGCGGGACAGATGCAGTGCCCGAGGGCCGTGCAGGCGCTCCTGAGTTCGGGCGTGGGACTCCTTCTGGGCGTTGGCACGTTGGGGCTCTGGGTGGGCTTGCTCCTTGCCGTTTCTCGCGCCTGGCCACAGATGATTGGGCTGCCGCCAGCCATCGAAGGTCACACTTCACTCCTGGCGGTGATGAGCCTGGCAGCGGATGAAGTCCTAGACACCGTCCTCTTCGGGATCCCCGCGCAGTATGGCCTGGTACTGGGTCAGCCGCAATCCCACTCTTGGATCGGAGCGACCATCCTGGTGGCATTTCGAGGCACGGTAGCCGTGTCCCTGTTCTTCGTACTCTACCATGCGATCAAGACCAGGCAGACATACGCTGCGCTGATCAAACGAATGCTGCGCGAATCATCCGCCGAGGCCAGTGAGACCCTGGCCAGAATCGGATGGCCGACAGGCCGGCGGCTGGTCAGAAGAGCACGCCGCCTTCGTGCCCCAAACGGATCCGACTCGACTCCGTCCGAGGCCAGGGCTCTGCTGCTCCGGACGCTGTACGGTTTCTATCACCCAAAGACTCTGGAGTTTGCCCTGCAAGAAGCGAAGGATTCTGAGGCCTGTGACCTCGATCGAGTGGAGGCGCTGAAGTACGTCTGCACTTATGGCGATAGCGAGACCGCCCTGGACCTCATGGGGCGATTCCTCCATTCGGGAAACCCACATCTGCGCGCAGGGGTATCGTTGATCTGTGTAGCCTTTGAACACCCCGACTGCAACAGGTTCCTGGAAGAAATCGGCCGCGATCCGCACACCGCGGGTGAGTACAGGAATGCGGTCATCGGCGCCGGCGTCCGGCTGGCGGCCGAGGGGGCCGGCAACTCCGGCGTGAGCGCCTGTCTGGAGGCATTGCCCGGTATCCTGCAGGCCGTGGGCGATGAGGCGCCGCAAATGCTGGAGGGGATGTCCCTGCTGGCCAGCTTTGCCGCCCAGGAGGTAGAATCGGAAATCCAGGCGGCCTGGCCGAAAATGCCGGACAGGGCGAAGTTCTACTGCCTGAAGATCGTCCTGAAGATCCGTGCCGGATTGCTGCCAAATCCCAAGCTGCTGAACTGTGTGTTGAGCAACGCAGAGCCTCAAGACGACGGGGCAGAGACGGGCAAGCTCTGGAGATATATGACCCAGGCAGGCGTGGCCAGCCTGCTCGAGATCGCCCGGGGCCCAGACCCGCTTGCCCGCGACGATGCCCTCGACGCCCTTTCGCAACTGCGGGCGAGCCGTCCCGACCTCGTGATCGATACGCCATCGCCGGCGGACATGCCAGCCCCAGTGGACGAGTCTGATATCGGCGACTCAGAAGGAGAAACGCCAGAGGCCGAATCGCCGCCGACGGAGGTGTCCCCGGACATCGAGACCGAATATCGTGCCTCTTTAAGCTCATGTTCTGCGGTAGACCAAGCGTAGACCAGACGTATATCGCTGCCACGCACTTTGGCGTGCCTGATCACGGAAGCGGGTAAGACCGGTTCCCACCCGCCTACCGCTCTTCAAGTACCCGCCGATCGCGATCGCCTCCTCCGGCGGCTGGATACGGCGCATAGGTCCGACGGCAGGGTAATGCTACGGCGCTTTGAATTCATGCTCCGGATGTCTTACGCTGAGTACGGCACAGGGCGCTTTGCGGATAACCTTTTCCGCCACACTGCCTAGCAGCATCGACACCAGTGCCGAATGACCGTGGGTCCCGATGACGATCAGATCGATCTTCTCTTGACGAGCATACCGGATGATCTGCTCGAAGGGCTTGCCTAAAACCACGACCTGTCGTAGGGAGCCATCCAGTTCGGACATGTGCTGACCCACAAACTCATCCATACGCTGGCGGGCAATTCTGTGCATCTGCTCGTTGTCAATCGGCTCAGTCCGTAACGGCACGACATACCCTCCCTCCATGAAGAACTCGTGCTCCGTGTCGACGGCATGGAGACAATGCAGCTCCGCACCGTAATGCGCAGCCAGATCGACCGCGAGTGGAATCGCTACTTGTGAATGTCTCGAGAAATCCGTTGGGTAGAGAATCTTGTTTATTCGTTCCATGACCAGTTCCCTTCGATTGGTGCGTTGATTCTGGCTCTTGCTCATCCACCCTACGCCCCTCTTCGAAAACACGCCAATCGCAACGAGTGGACCCAGGACGCCGCGGGCCAAGCCGACAGTGCCGAGTAGCGCCATGTGAACCGTAGGCAGGCGCCCCCGTTACCATCAGATCTCTTTATCTGGGACGCGGTGATAGGGCAAATCTGGCGCGTCGGCGATGCCCTCTCTTCCTCTTCCGCGAACCACGCGTATTGATGCGTCGCACTGGAGTCCCTTTCGCGCCGCGGGACTGGACGCTGACGGCATGTGAACAGCGATGTCCCGTAGGCCCTGATTGGTGGCGCTGCGACCGACATCACTGCGGGCTGCGGTCGGCCCAGCACTTCTGAACTCCTGGTATCGGGGAGATTGAATGCAAGAGCCGGTGTATCCCACGTCGGTTCCAGGCCGTAGACAGTGCTGTCTAGTTCCGTCGGATCCGGAATGTTGTACTGATCGCTATAACCTGACAGCGGAGCCCCAAGAAGGGCCAATATCAGGACGAGTCGTGGCAGAACAGCCATGTCAATCACCTCCTCTTCGTCAAGGCGATGAAGTCGTTCATAACTTGGCGATGCGACACCACATCGCCGGAAACCCATTGCATTCTTAGGATTCATACGACATCGCTCCGCAGATGCCGCCGAGGAATACACTCGATCGCGTAGGGACAAACGCTCAAGTCGAAGGAGTGGCAATTCCCTTGCGCCTTCCTTGCCTGACAGTTCCGCTACAGTGGGAATGAGAGCATGAGTCAGACTACGATCACGAGTTGGATTCTCGCCCGCAACTCACATGTTCTCGGTCCGATCGGCAAGCTGAAACGGCCGTCTGCATCGATGAGTGGTGAATTTCGATCGATTCCACATCGGAAACGGCGAGAGCACTCCGTGCACGTTTCAAATCGCGCGCGCGTCCTCGCACAACGAGGATGAATTTGTCCTGTCTGATAGCATCCTCACAGCCTAAGGCGCCGTATTCGGGAACACCCGTGCTGTAGAGGGCTATACCGAGCGCTGTGAGGCCATACACAATGACGTTCTCATCAGAGACTTGGCGGACACGCGACATCAGCTCTCCGGCCATGACAAGTGGCCCGAGATCGGGCACCCAATATAGCGCGAATTCTGAGAAGGATGTCAAAAGGTCGCCCCAGAAAGGTCCAAGCCTGCCACATGGCCTCACTGCATCGCCAGCCGTGGAGTAGCCGACAACCGCATCGACGGTGTGGAAGTTCCGACCCACGATCGAGACGGTGCCCGGGCCGAACTCCGATTTTCGCAGCGCGTTGACAGCCTCTTCCACATCATCGTGGAGCCTGTAGACGGCAATCATTGTATCCTGTTCAGACATCGTCCGACTCTCCTTTCGTCTTTCCAAGTTGTGCCAAAGCCACGAACCGCGTTGATCTCTGAAGGAGACTACGAACCAGCGGAGAGGACTGACTGAGGGGATATGCTCTTCTGTGGCCAGGCGAATCCTCAGTTTACTCCGTGATGCATACCTCTCTGCGCCCCTCAGTGTGCCCTTCGGGTCCTCGATGCGGATAGCTGGCCAACCGAGGACCAGACGAGTAGGGTTCTTAGGCCGATGGACGCTTGGCTTCTGGAATCTCTCCCGCCGCCTTTATCGCCATCTTGGATATGACGGGGCCAATCAACTCATGGATGACCGTTGCACCGATCACCACGCTTATTACGAGACCGGAGATTCCCGAAAATGCCGGCTTCTGTTTCATCAGCAGAGCCAGGCCCACAACGATACCCCCCTGGGGGATCAGCCCTCCTGCCACAAAGCGTTTCACTTTCCCAGATGCCCCAGACAAAGTCGCTCCCGTGACGGCGCCTAGCGTCTTGCCGATCGCGCGAAAGACAACCAGAGCAAGGATCAGGGGCAGGTTCTTGGATAACACGGAGAAGTCCAGTTGCATCCCACTGAGGGTAAAGAACAACACGAATATCAGTTCTTCGGTATACCGCTCGAGCATGCGAAAGATCTTTTGCCGGCGTGCGTTGTAGTTCACGACGACGGCACCCATGGTCATGGTCGCCAAGAGTTCATCTGCTCCCGCCCACCGGGCTACCCCGAAGGTCAGCGCGAGCATGGCCAGGACCATCACAATCAAGGCACCCTCGGTCTCACGCCGGATGAGATAGGTCACTGTATTGAAGACCAAGCCGAAAATGACACCGCACAGGATCGCACCGAGAATGCTCCCGGCCGGATGGATGACAGAAGAAACCACACTGAGTCGTTGATGGGTAATGAGAACATGGGCAATAGCCGTCGCGACACTGAAGTTGATGATGCCCAGGACGTCGTCAAACGCCGTCACACCGAGAATGGTGGATGTCACCGGCCCCTTGGCCTTGTACTCATGTGTCACCGCCAGCGTGGCCGAGGGATCCGTTGGTGATGCCAGGCACCCCAGGAGCAGGGCCAACGGGACGTAGGTTCCCGCCCATGAGGCACCGGCACCACCCACGATCAGAGGAGCTAGGGCCAACAAGCCGATCCCGCTGACCAAGAAGGCGAATTCGGCTTCACACAGTGTAATCGCGAAAATGCTCCTCCCTAGCCTTCTTACCCGCCCATAGTAGAGCGTACCTCCGACGGAGAAGGTGATGAACGCCAGCGCTATATTGGTGATCAGATCGGTGTGCGCCGTGAAGTCTGCCGGTACCACGTGAGAGAGACTTGGATTCAAGAGAACTCCCGCAATGATGAAACCGGTGACCTTGGGCAGACCGATCTTCTTGGCTAATTCGCCGAAGGCGAAACCACCGAGAATCACAATTCCCACTGTGAGAATAGCTGACATAGGCCCTAGCTCTCCAATCCCGACGTCGATGTCGGACGGTCATATGTGAAACACACAATCTGCGCTCTGCCGCCGTGCCTGATAGCAGTAACGCAGACCGATGACAGGTTTGACCCCAGAGGACGAGAGGAGCTCTCAGCGCCCTCTGGGGTCTGGGTTGGGCCCCGATGGATTGATGGGTGCACCGATCATCGAGGCGTCCTTGATGAAAGTCACTGGGCAAATCGCACAATGACGAACCGTGAGAACTCGTCTCGTTTGACGAGCAACAGGACCTTGTCCCCCCTTGTTCCTTTCACCGCCCTTTCGAATTCGTCTGCCGATTTGACAGACTGACGGTTCACGCTTTGAATCAAGTCACCGGGCTGAATGCCGGCCTCGGCGGCAGGACTTCCGGGCACCACCCCAGTGACAATCACGCCTTGACCAAGCGAGTATCCAAACTGTTCGGCCAGGTCTTTTGTCAGATTCTGAACTTCGAGACCCAAAGCATCCTGGGATTGCGGCGGTTCCTGTGACGAGCCCTGAGCGATTTCAGCCGGACGCTCTCCCAGGACGACGGTGACCTGCCGTCTCTGACTGTTTCGCATGACGAGGAAGCGCGCACTGCTGCCCGGCGCGAACATGGCGATATCGTTGCGGAAGGAATCATAAGATTCGATCTTCTTGCCATTCAGCTCCAGAAGCACATCATGGCTTTCCAGTCCGGCCTTATCCGCAGGCGAATCTTTCTCGACGCTAGCCACGATCACGCCTTGGCTGCTCTTGAGTTGGAGAAGCTCCTGCATGTCGGCTGTCACGTCTTGGCCGTAGATTCCCAGGTAACCACGGGTCACCTTTCCATGGGCCTTCAATTGCCCCTCGATACTGCGAGCCATGTTGATGGGGATGGCGAAACCAATGCCCATATAGCCACCACTCTGGCTAAAAATGGCCGTGTTGATCCCGATGACCTGTCCATCCAGATTGACCAACGGACCGCCGGAATTGCCGGGATTGATGGCGGCATCGGTTTGAATGAAATCTTCGTAGGCCGCGATATGAACGTTGCTTCGCCCAACCGCACTGATCACACCGACCGTGACCGTTTCACTCAAGCCAAACGGATTGCCGATAGCGACGACCCAGTCCCCGATCTCCACCTTCTTCGAATCGCCCATCGGCAGCACGGGAAAGTCGTTTCCCTCGATCTTGATCAAAGCTACCTCGGACGCCGGATCGGTGCCAATGAGCTTGGCATTCTCGAACTTGCGGCCGTCTTGGAGTTCCACCGTGATCTTGTCGACATCACCAACGACATGGTTGTTGGTCAGGATGTAACCGTCTTTGCTGGTGATGAAGCCGGAGCCCTGCCCTCGTTCGTAACGCTTCTGCGGGGATTGTCTCTGGGGAAGCCGGCCGCCGAAGAACTTCCGCAGGAAATCTTCGCCAAATGGGCTGAAGGGGTCATTGAAGCCCTCCTCGCCACCGAATTGCATCAGTGGCCCCACATTCACGGTCTTCTCTACTTTGATCGAGACCACCGCCGGCATCGCCTCCTTGGCGGCTGCGGAAAAGGCACTTGATAGCTCCCGAGCCGCCTGGCGATTCGCTTGCGCCGCCACCGGTCCTGCCAGGGCCACCACGAAACCAATTGATACCAAGGCGATACAGATGCTTCTGATAGCACGGTTGCTGCCTGTCCTTTGTGCGTTCATGGTACTTCTCCTTCTTCCAATCACAAAGAAATCATCAGACATATTCCTTCGTTCTTCGCTACATGACCGCTGGTATGTGGATGCTCGCTTCCTCTGTCTTGCTCTGTCCGTCGGCCTCTTTCAATCCACAAACCACCTCCACATTGACCCACATCTTCATCATCTGCGACTCGGCGATGTGGAAGCCTGCGTCCTCCAGCGCTTGACGGACGAGAATCGGGCGGCAGTCGAGGTAGTTGGGAAAGTGTCGGTGCGTCCACTCGAAGACCTCCATCACCAAGCCCCCCGGCACAACGCGCGACATGCCGACCACGACGATGCGTCCGTCGCTACGCAAGACACGTTTGCACTCATCAAGGGCCGCGGGAATCTCGGGCGTGTCGAACAACTCGAGGGTGAAGCTCAGGAAGACGCCGTCCATACTCCGGTCGGGGTAAGGCAAATGCAGCGCATCGCCGCAACCCAGTTCCACCCGGTCCTCCAGCCCCTGGTCCACGAGACGGGCATCAGAGATCTCGCGCATCTTTTCCGACAGGTCGATCCCATATATCCTGCCGCTCGGACCCACCGATTGCGCCAGTTCGAGAAGGCAATGGCCCGTGCCGAAGCCGATCTCCAGGATCTTCTGCCCGGGCTGCACATCAAGCATCTGGAGACCTGCACGCCGAACCGGAGCCTCGGAATGCTCAGCCAACAGGTCGTAGACATGTGCGATCTTGTCATAGAAGGCACGTGTCTCATCCTTGCTCTGCAGGACCCGAAGCACTCCCGGCTGATGATACCCGCTAGGTCCGTCCCCCTTCGACTGGCCCTCGTTTGGCTGAACGACAGTGCCTTCTTCCAACTCACAAACCGTTGCGTTCTTCATCGTTGTCTTCATACTATTCTCCTTCCGGCACGCTCTTGGCACTGTGGCAGTCACCGTCGCGCCGTGCCTGTTTCATCCCCATATACGCACGCAAGGCCGGGCAAAGAAGCAAGGGATTTGCCCAATTGCGAGAGCGGAAAACCCCGCAGTTAGCGCGGACGGACGTGACGAATACCCCACGGATCTGAGAGCAGGGTCCCGAGTCAAAAGCATGAGGCTGACAGCGTGGTGTTTGAGAACTGACCCGTGCAGTCTACGGGAGGATCTGGAGTTCTGCGAACAACGGTCGGCGGTCCGAGGCCACGCGCGCCAAGTGATTGGCGTGCTCGCGGGATGTTGACCCAGGCTTTGTGAGAGGATAACCGACAAGAGAAGTGTGCTTTTGAAAGGAATCCTCTCATGCAGAAGAGACACTCAGGCCCACAGATTGTGGCCAAGCTCCGTCAAGTTGATATCCTGATCGGCCAGGGAAAGACGGTTCCGGAAATGTGCAAGGAGATCGAGGTCAGCGAGCAGACCTACTACCGCTGGCGACAGAAGTACGGCGGCATGAGCCCGGACATGATCAAGCAACTACGGGCTCTGCAGAAGGAGAATGCCCGTCTCAAGAAACTGGTTGCCGATCAAGCCCACGCCAATCCGATAACGCTGCCCAGGGGACCTATGTTGAAACCTCGGTAAACGTGTCCGATGAGCATTGGTTCTCTGGTCACACCGTCGAAAGCAATCATCCACCACGTTAGGAAGAAGAGGCCCAAGCCCCAGACTAATCCGGATGCCAACGCCAGGGCCTTCACGTTCAGTCTCACCGCAATTCTCCTTGTCAAGACGGTTACGTACGAGGCATCGTGTCGTCTTTCACTTCATGAGCCATACGCTCCGCGAGGGAAGGTGGTCGTGGAGGGTTTTGCCCTATCGAGACCTCCAAGACCCTCTAGTTCCCGGTGATCAGACACGCGCCAGGGCTTCATATGTGGGATACGGGTCTCGCAAGAATTCACCCATGGGTTGCCGACTGCCGGCAACAGACCAAGACCTATTCCGCATTCCATCGCCAGTCGCGTATCTCCGGCATATCCTCACCATACTTCCTGATGTGCTCCTTGTGCTCGGTCAGCTTGTCGCGCATTTCCTGGCTGGCATACGCCGCCATGGGCCCGAGCTTTGGCACCCGATCGATCACATCGTGGACCAGGTGAAACCGATCCATATCGTTTCTTACCAGCATGTCGAACGGGGTGGTGGTTGTTCCTTCCTCCTTGTAGCCGCGCACGTGGAGGTTCTTATGGTTCGTCCGCCGATACGTCAATCGATGGATCAGATAGGGGTACCCGTGGTAGGCAAATATGATGGGCTTGTTCGTCGTAAACAGCGTATCGAATTCGTAGTCCGACAGCCCGTGAGGATGCTCCTCTTTCGGCTGAAGCGTCATCAGATCCACAACGTTGACCACGCGCACCTTCAGATCGGGTGCCAATCTGCGCAGAATATCGACAGAGGCCAGGATCTCCTTCGTGGCCACATCGCCGGCGCAGGCCATGACGACGTCAGGCTCAAAACCCTTGTCATTACTGGCCCACTCCCAGATGCCCACGCCCGCGGTGCAATGCTTGACAGCGGATTTCATATCCAGCCATTGGGGTTCAGGCTGTTTACCGGCGACTATCACGTTCACATAATCTCGCGTGCGAAGGCAATGATCGGCCACCGATAGCAGCGTGTTGGCGTCCGGCGGAAAATAGACGCGAACCACGCTCGCCTTCTTGTTCACCACATGGTCGATGAAGCCAGGGTCCTGGTGGCTGAAGCCATTGTGATCCTGGCGCCACACATGTGAGGTCAGCAGGTAGTTCAGGGATGCGATAGGCCGGCGCCAGGGGATTTCCTGACTGGTGACCTTCAGCCATTTGGCGTGTTGATTGAACATGGAGTCCACGATATGAATGAAGGCCTCATAGCAGGAGAAGAAACCGTGCCGGCCGGTGAGCAAGTACCCTTCGAGCCAGCCTTGGCAGGCATGCTCGCTAAGTATCTCCATCACACGACCTTCCGGCGCCAAGTGTTCATCCTCGGGCAGCGTCTCAGCCATCCACTGACGATCGGTCACCTCGAACAGGGCACTGAGGCGATTCGAAGCAGTCTCGTCCGGCCCGAACACGCGGAAATTACGTCGTTCCGCGTTTGCCTTGGCAACGTCGCGCAAGAACGTACCCAGTACTTTCGTTGCCTCCGCTCGGACGCCGCCCGGTCGTGGTACGTCGACGGCATAATCGCGGAAGTCCGGCATCTTCAGTGGTCTTAGAAGCAGCCCCCCGTTGGCGTGGGGGTTGGCTCCCATGCGACGGTGGCCCTCAGGCGCCAAGGCCGCCAGCTCCGGAACCAGCGTGCCATGCGCATCGAAGAGCTCCCGCGGCTTGTAACTCCTCATCCACTTCTGCAACGTCTGCACGTGATCGGGCTGCTCGGCCATGTGGGCCAGGGGAACCTGATGCGACCGCCAGGAGCCCTCCGTCTTCTGCCCGTCCACTTCCTTGGGCCCCGTCCATCCCTTGGGACTGCGCAGAACAATCATAGGCCAACGCGGACGTCTCTCCTTGCCGCTGTCCCGTGCTTCCTTTTGGATGTCCTTGATCCTGGCAATGGCCGTATCGAGGGTTTCGGCCATCAGTTCGTGCATCGCCCGCGGTTCTGAACCTTCCACGAAGTACGGTTCGTAGCCGTATCCCTTCATCAGGTCCGTCAGTTCTTCGCTGCTGATCCGTGCCAGTACCGTCGGGTTGGCAATCTTGTAGCCGTTCAGGTGAAGGATCGGCAATACGGCGCCGTCGTGCACTGGGTTGAGGAACTTGTTCGAATGCCAAGCCGTCGAAAGTGGCCCCGTTTCCGCCTCCCCGTCACCGATGACACAGGCGACTATCAAATCCGGGTTATCGAAGGCTGCACCGAACGCGTGGGACAGAGAGTAACCAAGCTCCCCGCCTTCATGGATCGAGCCAGGCGTTTCTGGGGCGGCGTGACTCGGAATGCCCCCCGGGAAGGAGAACTGTTTGAACAGCACCCGCATCCCCGCTTCATCTTGTGTAACGTCGGGATACAATTCGCTGTAGGCACCTTCCAGATACGTATTCGCCACCATAGCCGGGCCGCCGTGTCCAGGACCGCAGATGAAGATGACGTTCAGATCGTGGGCCTTGATCACACGATTGAGATGGACATAGATGAAATTCAGGCCCGGCGTTGTCCCCCAATGGCCGAGAAGCCGGGGCTTGATGTGGTCGAGCTTGAGCGGCTTCTTCAGAAGTGGATTGTCAAGCAGGTAGATCTGCCCCACAGACAAATAGTTCGCGGCTCGCCAGTAGCGATCCATCGCACGCAGCATATCTTCCGATATAGCAGCCATGATATTCCATTCTCCTGGTCTGACCGGATTGCCAGTGTCCTTGTCACTCAGGTTACCTGGGCGGTTCCGCGGTCGCCCAAACGAGTGGCTTCAAAATGAACGTCTCATTTCTTCATATTTGTCCTTCGTGATCTCACCACGGGCATATCGTTTCTTCAGAATCTCCACAGGTGCGTCATCAGGTGTGCCCGGCGGGCGTTCAGAACGAAAGTCCTGAATCAGGATATAGCCCAACACGCCGATGACAACAACCACAACAACCCACATATAAACCTCCCCTTCCCGGAGCGCCATTATATGTCCACGACCGACCATGTGGCCACCCTGACGATCTGGAACCACGAATCGGACTGACCACATCACGACGGTCCTGCCGAGCCAATGCCCTCCGGTCACCTCGACAAGCCTCGTGTTTCCTATCCCAAGGAGTCAATGAAACCCTCGAGCTTTGCCTCGATCATCTCCGCGATGCTCTCTAGGTTCCGGTTCCCGACGACCTGCATGGCGACCGTCGGCCTGATCGCCGAGACAACGGTCGTCCCATTCTTTTCGTACACAATAACGTTGCAGGGAAGCAGCAATCCCACCTCCTCTTCGGCGAGGATGGCTTCGCGTGCGCTGGCCGGGTTACAGGCCCCTAGAATCACGTACTGCTTGAAATCAATGCCTAGCTTCTCCTTGAACTTCTTCTTGACGTCGATCTTCGTGAGGACGCCGAAGCCATGGTCTGCGAGTCCTGCCGTGACTTTCTTCACAGCTTGGGCGAGAGGCATGCGCAATTCCTTGCTGAATCCATAGTCTGTCATCTCGATGCCTTTCTATTTCGGCCGGCAGGTCGATGTCCTGGTGTCTGCCGGCCCTCTTGTCCAGCCAACGAATACCGGGCCGTTCTGAGTCTATCTGCCCCTGTCCGTTTGTACGTGGTCTGGATGACACGGCAAACAGGGATATTCCCCGTTTCGAACCGAGCAAAAGCCCTGTGCACGCTGTTCTTCTGGGAGTTATACTTGTTAAGTGATGTCTCGCACGTGACGGTGATCGTCGTGCGAAACGCGCAGGGGCCGGAATCGTGCGCGCGTTTCTTCGTCGCCTACAGCAAGAGTGCCAAATCCGCGTGTCGGTGAGTCAGTTATGGAATCCAGAGACGGATACAATCAAGTACTACGAAAGGCTCTTCCGGTCGTCTGCTACGCAGGTATCCTGGTTGGCATCTATCTCGTCGAACTCCACAGCTACCTGCTCTTCCATTCTATCGTCGAACTGTTCAGCGTCTGTGTCGCCTGCGCCATTTTCATGATTGTATGGAACAGCCGCCGGTTCATCCAAAACAACTACATGCTGTTTCTGGGCATCGCGTATCTGTTCATAGGCGGTCTTGACCTGCTCCACACGCTGGCTTACCCGGGAATGGGCGTCTTTCCTGGTCATGGCGAGAACCTGGCTGCGCAGCTCTGGACTATGACCCGATACCTGGAGAGCCTGTCACTTCTCCTGGCTCCCCTGTTTCTCAAGCGCCGCCTCAACGCTGATATTGTCCTAGCAATCGGTGCCGTTATCTCCGGCCTTTTGCTCGTGTCTTTGTTCTATTGGCCCGGATTTCCGGTCTGCTATCGCGAGCCAACGGGCCTGACAACATTCAAAGAAACGAGCGAATTCATCATAATCGGCATCCTCATACTGTCGCTCGTTGTCCTGCTGCAAAAGAGGAGTTGGTTCGATGCGAAGGTACTCCGATGGCTGATCTGGTCTATTGTCCTCACGATAGGGGCAGAGATTACATTTACGATGTATGTCCGTCCCTATGGACGATTCAACATGATCGGCCATTTCCTCAAACTCATCTCGTTCTATCTTATGTATAAGGCACTGATCGAAACGGGCATGAGACAACCCCACACGCTGCTTTACAGACGATTGAAGCAACACGAAACAGCGCTCCAGAAGGCGCACGATGAGTTGGAGATCCGGGTATACGAACGGACGGCAGAGCTCTCACGTACCGTCGAGAACCTCAAGGAGGAAATCGAGGAACGCCTGTTGGCGGAGGAGGCGTATCGGGAATCAGAGCGTAAGTATCGAACATTGGTGGAGCAGACGCCAGCCGTCACCTATATGGCAGCCATGGATGAGAGGGGCACGACCCTCTATGTCAGCCCACAAACCGAGACGATCATGGGCTTCTCCGTGGACGACTACCGAAACGACCCTGACATCTGGACCAAGCAACTTCATCCGGACGACCGACAGCGCGTGTTGGCAGAGCTCGCTGAGATGCGGTGCAACGACAAGCCATTCTCCTGCGAATACCGTTTTATCAAACGCGATCAGAGCGTGATCTGGCTGAGAGATGAAGCGTGCATCGTGAAAGACGAATTTGGCTATCCTCGATATATTCAGGGCGTCACCTATGACATCACGCAACAAAAGCGCATGGAACAGGAGCTGGCTCAACAGTCACGCACGTTGGAGGCTTTCTATAGGCACACCATCACGCCGCTGGTTATCCTGAACCGTCACTTTGATTTCGTCAGGGTCAACGAGGCGTACGCCGAGGCCTGTCAACGAGACGTCGCCGAGTTGGTGGGGCATAACCATTTTGAACTTTATCCGAATGATGAGAATCGCCGGATCTTTGAACAGGTCGTGGCAACCAAGACGCCCTACGAGGCCATAGCGAAACCTTTTTCGTTTCCAGACCACCCCGAATGGGGCGTGACCTATTGGGACTGGACACTGGTACCCATTCTTGACGACGCCGGAGAAGTCGAATTCCTTGTCTTCTCTCTCAGAGACGTTACGAAGCGTCGCCGGGCGGAGTTGGCCGTAGAGGAAAAAGAGGCGCATCTGCGAACCGTTGTCTCCAGCGCGCCGGTAATCTTCTTTGCCACAGACGAACATGGTACAATCACTGTTTCCGAGGGAAGAGGGCTGGCCGCGCTGGGACAGCGCCCGGCAGAATCGGTTGGATCGAATGTCTTCGAGCGCTATCGAGACCAACCCGAGGTTATCGAGAACATGCGCCGCGCCCTGGGAGGAGAGGAAGTCGCGGCTGAGATTGAGGTAGTTCCCGGAAGGATCTTCGACGTGCGCTATGCGCCCGTCAGTGACGAGGACAATCGCATCACCGGCGTCATGGGCGTAGCAGTCGACATCACGGAAACCAAACAGGCCCAGAAAGAGGTCTTGGCTCACCAGGAGCAGCTCCGTGGCTTGACCAGCCAATTGCTATCCATCGAAGACCAGGAACGACGCAAGATTGCCACGGCGCTCCACGATTCAGTCGGCCAAATACTCGCCTTTCTGAAAATAGAGCTCGGGACACTGCAACGCCTGGAGTTGCCCGCCGAAGCCGCCCACGCCATCGCCCACGCCCGGGAACAAGTCGAGGAGGCCGTTCGACAGACACGAACACTCACCTTTGAGATCAGCCCCCCGGAGCTGTACACCCTCGGACTCGAATCCGCTCTGGAGGAACTGGCGCAGCGCTTCAGCCAGGAAAGGCAGATCGAGTGCCAAGTCCATGGCGGTGCTACCTTCGAACCACTGACCAACCAGCTAAAAACGCTTCTTTATCGCGCCGTTCGAGAACTGCTCACCAACGCCGCCAAGCACGCTCATGCTCGGACCATCGACGTTGAACTCGCTTCCGTGGACCGCTGTATCCAGATCGCTGTCAAGGACGACGGCGCGGGCTTTGACGTATCGCACTTCACTGCCCATTCATCCAACCAAGGCACCGGCTTTGGCCTCCTCAGCATCCGCGAACGACTGATGCATCTGGGCGGCAGGATGGACATTCGTTCGACCCCAGACAAGGGGACTGAAGTCATCCTCACTGTGCCTTTCGCAGCCATGGGAACATCTGATGGGAGCAAAAATCAATGAGCACACGCATCATCATAGCCGATGACCACACGATCGTCCGCCACGGGCTGGCGAAACTGATTGAGGCCGAAGAGGACATGGAGGTCATCGCTCAGACAGAGAACGGTATTTCCACGGTCGAATTGGCCAGAGAGCTGTCCCCTGACATCGTGGTGATGGATGTCGCCATGCCGGACTTGAACGGCATCGATGCGACGCAACAGATTCTGCGCGAGAACCCGAAGGTCAGAGTATTAGCTCTGTCCATGCACTCCGGCAAGAAATTCGTCATCGCCATGCTTCAGGCAGGCGCCATGGGATATCTTCTGAAAGATTGTGCTCTGGAAGAGTTGATCTCCGCCATCCGTACCGTCATCGAGGGCAAAACCTACTTGAGCCCTTCGATTACGGACATCGTGATTCAGAACTACGTGCGGAACATCGACCAACAGGACAATTCGGCCTTCTCTGTCCTCTCGCAAAGAGAGAGAGAAGTCCTCCAGCTCATGGCCGAAGGCAATACAACCAAGCAAATCGCCCTGCGTCTTCACATCAGTCCCAAGACCGTTGAAGGCCATCGCTTGCGGCTCATGAACAAGCTGGACATCGACAACGTGGCCCAACTAACCAAGTATGCCATCCAAGAGGGCTTGACCTCAGCAGAGCCTTAACCTGCGAAGGGACGCCCCACTTTCCCGCCGGCACAGCCTCCTGGCCACCGCCGTCATGCCACCGGCGTGACGCTCTGTGCCAATATCAAGCTGTCTCTCTAAGTGAAGTAAATGGCGCGCCGCAATCGAGCAATCCCCTTGACCGCCTTCACCGCTGGGGAACGTATGTTCTTCCGAGTCGTCCCGAAAAAGACTCGATTGGCAAAGCGGCAACTCGCCGCGGAAAGGCAGACACCGGGAGGCGGCCAGAGCAGCGCAAAGGAGATATCCAATGGAAGACCCGACAAGCCAGCACCGCGTCGCATTCATATCGTCGTTTGCTCCAAGACGATGCGGTATAGCGACCTTTGCAGGCGACTTGATTGAGAACCTCAGACCGACAGCCGATTCGGGATACCAGCCTTTTGTGGTCGCCATGGAATCCGATAGTGGCCGTCGATATCAACCGCCCGTCGAATTCGCCATCAGAAGGGATGTGCCACACGACCACGCCGAAGCCCGTGCCTACATCAACTTCAGGACGCCGGAAGTCGTATCTCTCCAGCATGAATTTGGCCTCTTCGGAGGTGAAGGCGGCTCTTACGTTCACCTCCTTCTCGAAGGACTCAATGCGCCACTGGTGACCACACTCCACACCGTTCTACACAACCCGTCGTCGAGCCAGCGGAACTCACTGCGACGTGTATGTGCAAGGTCAGACGTCGTCGTGGTAATGAACGCCCGCGGACTTGACATGTTGACCGACACCTATCAGGTACCAGCCAGGAAGATAAGACTCATCCCGCACGGCATACCGGATCTGCCGCCCGACAGCAATGGCACGGCTCGCCAGCGCCTCGGGCTCGCGGGCCGCAAAGTCATCCTGACGTTCGGGCTGCTCAGCAAAAACAAAGGCATTGAGGTCATGTTGCGTGCGATGCCGGCCATCACCAAAGCTCACCCGGACGTGGTGTACGTCGTGCTGGGAGCAACACATCCGGAAGTAGTTAAGCACGAAGGTTATCGCTATCTGAACCACCTCCATCGCGTTGTCCACGAACTGGACCTGCACGAACACGTCCTGTTCCATAGCGAGTTCGTCAGCGACGAGGTGTTGAAGACGTTCCTACAGGCGGCTCACATCTACGTGACACCGTACCGCCAGGAGGAACAATTAACCAGCGGTACGTTGGCCTTTGCCGTGGGAACGGGCAAGGCAGTCATCTCGACACCGTACTGGGCCGCCCAGGAACTGCTCGCCGAGGGCAGAGGCCACCTCGTACCATTTGGCGATTCGGAGCGGATAGCAGCCGAAGTCATCCGCCTGTTAAGCAATGGCAAGTATCTCAAGACGTTGCAAGACCGCGCCTATGCGTACGGCAGATCCATCACATGGCCCAAGGTGGCATCGACCTATCGCGACCTCTTCCTGGAACTGTCGCGCCGGCCAAGGGCATACAGGCATGACTCGGCGCCGAACGAACCGGTACTGCGCATCAATCAAGTAGGCTCCAGGCCGACCGCGATCCCTGCCGCTCCTGCCGTACTACAGGGCGTGGGCCATTGAGGAAGGACCGACCATGACAACGATAAGAACACCTTGGTTTATGCTGCACGCCCCCGAAATCGGCCGTGCCTTTCAGGATTTCGCCCATCTCTGAAACGATGACGGCGTCTTGGACAAGAAGACGAAGGCCATCCTGCTGCTCGCGGCCGCATCCCTGCTACAGCGTGACGACCGTATAGAAGACCGCCTGCGTCATGCGTTCGCAGTGGGCGCCACCAAAGCAGAGATAACCGAGACCCTACTGATCATGGCATTTCAAACCGCCGAAGCGCACCTTGGCCACGAGAGTGACCTATGTCGCAAGTACTTGGGAGGTTCAAACGGCCACTTAAGCTGAGGGATTGGGGCAGTCTATCAAGACGCGTCAAGACGGAGTAAGAACACCATTTTGAAAGGATGTCACCACGGAAGCTCTTGGAAAATCTCTGATGGCGAGCATCGCCGTGCTGTTGATCGCCCTCGGACCGCTGCTGGCGGCCGAGCGCCCAACCGATGACACAATCAGTTTTTGGACCAAAGACGCGCTCAGCGAGGACCCCTTTCTGGACGCCTCGCATATCGGCGTGCAAGTGAATGACGGGTTCGTCACGCTATCCGGTACCGTTCGTAGCATTGCCGCTCAGAAGTACGCAGATATCGAAGCGAAAAAGATAGACCACGAACAATTCAAAGACAGGAGATAGAACCATGAACGAGCAAATGAAATGCCCAAGCTGCAACAGCACGAACGTCGAGCCGGGCTCACTCCACTCCACCGGAGCGCTGCACTTCCGGCCGGAACCCGCCAGATTCATGAACCTAAAGACCGCCAACACCGAAGTCCACGCCGCACTCTGCCTGGACTGCGGACACGTTTCATTGATGGCCGATCCGGATCGCGTCAAGGCCCTCACCGGCCGACAGGAATAACCACCTGTCGGCCGGCCTACAGATCCACGAGGTCAGACCATGTGGTCGGAAACAGTCTGCCCAAGCTGCGGAAGTTTCAACCTCGAACCGGGAACGCTGGGACCGGACGATCGCCTCTACTTCCGCTCGGAGCACACCCGCTTCCTGCGCCTGGGCGCCGCCGACATCGACGTCACCGCGACCCTCTGTCTCGATTGCGGCCGCCTCGCCCTGACCGCCGAAACCAGCGAAGTCAAAGCCCTCGCCCACGCCATAGCCCAGTTCGCCCGCCGAGGCCTCACCCCAAACTAGAAGCCATCCCAAAACCCACTTTTGGGATGGCTTCTACACCCCTGCCGACGAGCCTGCCACGGCCGGGCCCGCCCAAACCAATCAACGGGCGGGATTGTACCCGCGACGCATGTATTCCAGGTCGTCCGTCCCGTCCGTGACCGGCCAGCGAATGCAGTCCGGATACGGAACATACGTCATCTCCAGCGTGCTCTTCTGCTTCCAGTTGTGCTTCTCCGCATGCCCGTCCGCAAAGGCCAGCACGCTAAGCTTCCCGTGACGCACCACAATCGGGTCCCACCACCGATCGCCCTCCCGTTCCAGGTTCCACGACCCCCAGTTCCAGCCCCCCACGTCCGTCTTCTCCTCCAAAAAGACGTACTTGATGCCCGGGTTCTTGATCCCCGTCAACTTCTTGTACGATGGATAGCCCCATTGCTCGCTAAGCCAACTGGTCGTGCCCGTGCCCACGTCGCCGTTCATACTGCCGGGAACGCCGTAGCTGCGATGCGTCATCTCCGTCCGATGCCTTCGGTCCCCCGGGCAGTGATACAGATCGACGTCCTTCACGTAGGCAAATAGCGCCCCGCGCTCGCAGCCCCGCTTCTTGTCGTCCAGCGTAGTGCCCGTTCCCGAGACCACCGTCCCGTCCTCCGTCTGCGGCAACTGCACCCAGTCATAGCCCCGGCTGGGCGAGGACGAATGGCCGTCGTGTCCACCGACGAGCTTATCGTCATTGTCCTGCGCGTACACAACCCACGCCAGCACGAGGTGCCGCTGATTGGAAAGACACACGCTCCCGGCCGCCTGCTTCCGCGCCCGGCTCAAGCTCGGCATGAGCAACGCCATCAGCAGCGCAACAATCGAGATCACCACCAGCAACTCAATCAGCGTAAAACCGTGACGCCGATCCCCCCGACGACCTGCAAACCGCCGAAATGTGCCTTTCCACGCCATGGCCGTCTCCCAAAACAGTACACACCCATTGTACAGCGAATCTCCCCACCCGGAAAGCCACCACCAGAATAGCCTTCCGCCCATCCTATCCCCGACGGACCGAGCCCCGCGGCGCCTGCCTGCCCTTGACCCCGATCGGGACATCGGAGCAAAACCCCCGCGTCCGGGTGGCAGCGTCAAGCGCAGCTTGGCGATGGTTCTCCGTGTGTTCTCAACCGGCCCCTCAGTTGCAGCGACTGTCTTGGCAGTCAAGCGATTCTTGGGTCTCAGTCTTCATTTTTCTTCAACGTCACATTGAGGATGGTCAGTAGCTTCCGCATGGCCGCGATCAGGGCCACCATCTTGGTCTTGCCCTGGCTGATCAGGCGTTGATAAAACCAGCGGATCACAGGGTTGTGCTGCGTGACCTCCAGACACGGCATCTGTAGCCATCCGACTGCCACTCCGATAGCCAGCGTGTAGAGGACACGTGCCATCACCATTGACCCGGTTTCTCCCTGACGTTACAGTACGAGTGAGGCAGCCTGACATAGGCTTCTGATGTCATGCGGAAATCAAGTTCTTCTAGCTACCCAGGAAGAGAGGATATCACGAATGAGACCATTTGGATTGGCTAAGCAATTTGAGGCGTATGATCAAATGCATGATATTCCTGCACGCGCAAGGAGAACAGAGGTTATTCACTGGCTTGTAGTGCTGCTTGGCCTTGTGTGGTTGATTCTCTCTGGAATCATGATGTTCCAACCGGAACTTTGCTTGTTTGGCCTTTTCTTGTGCCTCATAGCATTGAACTTTGTGTTCTTCGTAAAGCTCTGGGCTCACATGAGAATTTGCACATATCAGATCATCAAAGAAATACAGTTTCAGGAGGATAAACAGGAAGCCCGCACGAGCTAGGGCAGATGAAGCTGGCGTCTACCCCAGTGAGCTTCTGATTGCACATCCGACGGTTAGCCTGCGGAGAATGCTTGATGCAGCCGAGGGCCGCGTGACAACGCTCGTCTCCGTGGGGACCAAGATCCTGCTTTCTGCGACGTGGTAAGGTGGCGGTTGCATTGAGACTGCCAGACTCTCTCTCTGGGATTCGGCAGGGAAGGGGTCCAAGAGACCCCCTGAGCGCCATGCACAGAGTCCCCGACAAGCTGACGTGCCCGTCAGACTTCCTTTCTGGGGGTCACTAGGGGAGGGGATGCCCCGTGGGGGATGCCGGGGATTCTCAAAACGCATGGCAACGCGTATGATTCGCTCCGACTCGCCAGTCCAAACGCCGTTCTTGGAGCAGAAACGGCACATCTGGCTCCGTCACCCACAGACCAGCATTCTGATGGTGAACCTGCGAGGAGGGTGTGTGGCCATTATTGACGTACCACGAGAGACGGGTTCTTATATGGCAATATCCAGGAGATTTGCATGCTGTGAGGATACCATATATGCGCAGTTCGGCAATCCTCAGCGGGGGACTCTGCAATGAACGCCAGCGAAATCACAGGGCAGCTGAAAAGCCAAAGCACTGGGCGTCTGTTTCTTCTTAGCCTTATCACTCTGGGAATTTACGCTGCACACTATCTAAAACGTCAGACGAGAATAATCAATCAGCACCTTGATAGGGAACATCATATCTCAGAAGGCTTTGCGAGCTTTCTCCTTTTCTTCACATATGTGACCGCTATACTCGTCATCCCATATGTTTTGGTAGAGGAGGGCCATCCAGTTGAAACAATAAGCGATGTGCTGGATATAGTTTGGGGGATACTTGTACTAATCTGGGCTTTCAAGGCCAGAAACAGGATGAACTTGCTGCTCACCGCAACCAAAGATCAGCCACACTGGTTCGACGGGCTGTGGACTTTTCTATTCTCGGTTTTCTACTTCAATTTTAAGATTAACAGTTGCTCTGTTGAAAACCTTAAGCGGCACGCCTGATGATCATCAGGTTGTGCGTGAGTATCCTCATCAAGCATTCAGATTTGCGTGAATGCTCCGTACGCCCACGAAGGGCAGAGCCGAGCAG
>Ga0272442_10002328_pt1 | contig 27713 bp, 19 predicted proteins | sample SSMForm2O_FD_200262 | JGI IMG/M metagenome (GOLD analysis project Ga0272442, IMG submission 200262) | Marine sediment archaeal communities from Little Sippewissett salt marsh, Falmouth, MA, United States - SSM-Form-2O | ecosystem: Environmental > Aquatic > Marine > Wetlands > Sediment ...
TTCGTCGATAACGAAAAGGCCAAGGTTCTCGCCGCGACCCAACTTGAGACGTCGCTGCCACGCGTCAGGCAGTTCGATCCATCGGTCGGCGCCGAGCAAAAGACACGGGCATTAATTGCTATCGTCTTATCACTGTTTGCCATTGTGACGTATATTTGGGTTCGGTTCGGAAATGTCCGCTACGGCATCGCGGCCATTGTGGCCCTCGTCCACGACGTCTGTATCACGCTGGGCGCCGTGGCGGCTTGCACGTATATCGCCTCGACGTCGATCGGCGATCTGCTGATGATCGGAGATTTCAAAATCAATCTCGCCATGATCGCCGCCTTCCTCACCCTCATCGGATACTCGCTCAACGATACCATTGTCGTCTTCGACCGTATCCGTGAGAACCGCGGCAAGAACCGCCTGCTTACTCCGCAAACGATTACCGATAGCATCAACCAGACCGTGTCCAGGACCATCATGACGTCCTTCACAACGTTTATCGTTGTGCTGATTATGTATATCTTCGGCGGACCCGGATTGCGAGGATTCACGTTCGCGATTGGTTTCGGAGTCATCATCGGAACGTATTCATCCATTGCCATTGCCGCACCGATCCTGTTGATCGGCGCACAAACGAAAAAGAAGAAGGAAAGAGGCAAGTAGAATCTCGATACTCGATGTGGCACGGCCATCCTGGCCGTGTTTTCACGGGCTGGAAGCCCGTGCCACGTATCGAGCATCGAGCCATGTAAGATGCAAAAAGACCTGAAGATAGGACTGGCTGTGGGTTTGGGTGTTGTGGCCGTGGTGGGGCTCTGGCTGGCCACCCGCCCCAGCCTCACACCGCAGGCACGCATTCAACGTCTTCACAATACCCATGCCCGCAAGGAAACGAACGTCAAACCCCGCGCTTCCGCTGTGTCCGAAAATCCGGCGCCGGAATCCGCGAGTGACGCTCCTGGCACAAACACCCCCGAGTATCGCAGCGATGCCATCTATCCAGTGGGCCAACGCGAGACCTTTACCTCCCAAGCGCCCGAGGCTATCCCCCAGGGACCGACTGAAGTAGCTCCGCCGCAACAAGACCCGCCCGCCGAACCTGTGATACCCGAACAGACTGAACTCATCAAAACGGAGAAGTTCTACATCGTTCAAAAGAACGACACCCTCTCTTCCATCTCCCAAAAGTATTACGACACCCCAACGAAGTGGCCGAAGATTTTCAACGCAAACCGGACAATTATATCGGACGCGAACAGACTCGCCATCGGGGCCAAGCTCATTATCCCGGACGATAACGATTGAAGCGCTCTAACAAAACCTTACCCTTGTCACCCTGAACGTAGCGAAGGGTCTCTATTCAGGCGCAGAGATTGAGATTCTTCGCTTCGCTCAGAATGACAAGCCCATAAGACCTTAATTTTATTAGAGTGCATGAATTCGCAGGGTGTGCAAACGCCGTTTTTGCACACGCGGAAAGTCGATGTTTGCTCCCATCTCACAGCAGTTCAGCGGCCGCTTTATCCACGAGCCAGGTGACTTTGTCGATCACCGGCCAAAGGGCATGAATAGGATACCGCACCTCGTCCGGCTCGCTCGTGAGCACGTCCTTGAGAATCGCCGCCTTTTCCCGGCCGCAAACCTGTACCACCAAGCGGGACGCCGCGCACAGAACCGGATGCGTCAGGGTGATTCGGTTAAGCTGTTCATCCAGAACGTAAACCACGCACGCCAGATCTTCCGTGTCGAACGTCGCATACGAATTGGGGAACAGCGAGCCGGTATGCCCATCCGCCCCCATCCCCAGGACGACCAGATCGAACCGGGGAATCTGTCCGGCTTCCAACCCGAAAACCTGACGAAGGGTGTGTTCGTAACGATGGGCCGCATCTTTAAAATTGTCGTACTCCGTCGGAATACGATGAACATTTTGTTCGGGGATCGCAACGACTCGCAGGAATCCATCGGCCGCCAGCTTGTAGTTGCTCAAGTCTGAATCGACCGGGACGAGGCGCTCGTCCACCCAGAACAAATGGATCTTGTCCCAGGGCAAAGACTGCGCCTGAGGCATTGTTCCGAGCAACTCATAAAATCGCTTGGGCGTGTGTCCGCCGGAGATGGCGACATGGAAAACATCCCTTGCCTTAATCGCCTCTCGAGCATGGGCAACAAAAACGTCGACACTCTGTCGGGCAAGACTCTCCGGATCGGAAACGATGTCAACATTCGGCTTGTATTGGGTTAGAGCTTCCATGATTCCCCCACTTTCGCCTCCCTACGAAATAACAGGCTCCCATCTGGAACCATACTGCCCACCTTCGGTCACATAACAACAGTCTGTATATATTATCCACTTTTTCGGACGTTTTGGCCAGAAAATCTTCTAAAAAATCCGACTTTTCGCTAATCCATTGAGCGATAGTACGTTATAAAGCTTCCTTTGCAGACGAAACGGCAAAAAGTCGACTTTTCAGGTCTTCAAGGATCATATATAGCGAAGGGACCAGCACGAGCGTAATGCACGTGGCGAACACGACGCCGAAGGCGAGACTGATCGCCATGGGGACAAGGAACCGGGCCTGCAGGCTGCGTTCGGCGATCATCGGGAGCAATCCGCAAAAGGTGGTGAGTGTCGTCAGCATGATGGGACGAAAACGGCGCGTCGCGCAGTTGCGGAGCACTTGCGTGAGTTCGATACCGCCGCCCCGCTCGCGATTGATCAAATCGATCATGATCAGCGAATCGTTCACGACGACACCCGAGAGCGCCACAATCCCGAACAACGACAGGATGCTGAGATTAAATCCCATGAGCAAATGCCCGATCGCCGCACCGACGACGCCGAACGGAATCGCCGACATGACAATCGCCGGCTGGGAATAGCTTCGGAACTGAACCGCCAACAGGGCATAGATCGCCATCATGGCAATCGTAAAATTAGGGATCAGGCTACCGAGAGATTCGTTTCGCTCGCGCTGCTCGCCGGCAAAGCGCCATTGCAAGCCGGGAAACTCGCGCATCAAGTCCGGCAGCACGCCGGCCTGCAATTCCTTGTTAATCTTGCTCGCACTCGTCACGGACTCATCAACATCCGCCGAAACACTCACAACACGCCGGCGATCCACCCGCCCGATGGTGGAGTAGCCTCTTCCGTAGTCCACCTCGGCGACCGTTTTAAAGGGAATCTCCGTGCCGTCGGGCAGGCGAATTCTCATATTCTCCACGTCCGCCAGGCTTTTCCGCTCGGTTTCCGGATAGCGTACCATCACGCGGATATCGTCCCGGCCCCGCTGGATACGCTGGGCCTCGTCGCCGTAAAAGCCCTGCCGGACCTGCCGGGCCAAATCCGAAAGGGTCAGCCCCAGCGTCCGTCCGGACTCTGTGAGGTTCAGCTTCAGCTCCGCCTTGCCCGGTTCGAAATCATCCTGGATGTCGCTAACGCCCTGATAATCGCGGAGCAAACCCTTAAGCCTCTCCGAGGCCGGCAGGAGAACGTCGTAATCCCGGTGAGACAACTCAACATCTATCGGATTACCCATATCCACCCACTCGGCGATAAACGTCAATGAGGAGACGCCCGGTATCTCGCCGACCAACTCGCGCCACCGGTTTCGAATGTCGATGCTGGAGACGTCACGCTCTTCGGCGCCGAGCAGCTCGACGTTGATTTCCGCCAGATGGGATTGCCCCCCCGTCCCCGCGTCCACCTGGACCGGGCCCCCGCGCGCCAAGGTCGGTTGAGCGCCCACGGTCGTCGAGACATGCTTTCGCAGTGAGGGCTGGCCCGGACGTTGGCTGTCGAATTCTTCAAGGGCCTGGAAAGCCGCCTTCTCGATATCCTCGATCACCTCACGCGTTTGCTCGACGGGCGTACCGAGCGGCATCGTGAGCAGGGCGAGCATGTTGTCGGCTTCAACGGCATCGAAAAAGACAAACTTGAGGTAGCCGCCAACGATAAAGCTCATCGTCATCATAAAAATCGCCAGGCCGATCGTTAACGTCACATAGCGCCATTTGACGGCGCGCTCCACAAACCGGGCAAACGGCCCCTCGACGAACCGCGTCATCATTTTCTGAGTTCGTTGATTAATGGGATCGGAAAGACGAACGAAAAAGAAATTTTTCCACTCCCTTTTGCTCGATAAATGGGCCGGCAGAATCAGCAACGCCTCCACCAGCGAAACGCCCAGAACGCTCACCACGACGATGGGCAAAACGCGAAGGATCTTGCCCATAATACCGAGGGTGTAGGCCAGCGGAATAAAGGCAAACATCGTGGTCAGGACCGCCAGGGTCACCGGCATGGCCATCTCTTTGACGCCTTGGATCGCCGCCGCGGTCCGGTCCAAGCCCCGCTGACGATAGGCAAAGATGTTTTCGCCAATGACGATCGCATCGTCCACGACGAGACCCAGTGACATGATAAACGCAAAAAGGCTGATCATATTGATGGAGACGTCGAAGAGAGGAATGAGCCAGAACGCCCCGAGAAAAGAGATCGGGATGCCCATCGTCGTCCAGAAGGCCAGACGCATATTGAGAAATAACGTCAAGCACAGGAATACGAGGACCAGCCCCAGATAAGCATTCCGTGTTAACAGGCTGATTCTGGCCTTGAGATACACCGTATCATCTTCCCACAAATCGAGGGCAATCCCTTCGGGCAAATAGGGCCTTTTTTGTTCGACGTACTTTTTAGCCGTCCGGGCGATGTCCAGCGCATCCTGTTCGCCGGTTCGCGTAATCTGGATCAAAGCCGCCGTTTGGCCGTCGAATCGGGCATGCAGATCGACATCCGCAAACGCATCCCGGACGGTCGCAATGTCCCCCAGTCGTATTTGCGTCCCGTCGTTACGCGTAAAGACAATAATCTGCTCAAATTCCGCGCCGTAATACATCTGCCCCTTGGTGCGCACGAGGATTTCTCCACCGGACGTTTTCACCGACCCGGCCGGCGTATCGAGCGAGGAACTGCGAACCGCGCGCGTAACCTGATCGAAACTCAAATTATAACGGCGAAGACTTTCTTCGGAGACTTCGATCGATATTTCATACGGCCGAACGCCCGCGATGGCCACCTGGCTGATATTGGGCTTGGCCGTTAGATCGTCGCGAACCTGCTCGGCTAACGTGCGTAAGGTTTTTTCGGAAACATCGCCGGAGATGACCACCGTCACCACTTTGTGAACGGTTTTGATCTCGGCGATGATGGGCTTCTCGGTTTCTTGGGGAAAGGTGATAATCGTATCGATTTCCGCCTTGATATCGTCGAGCACTTCGGTCGTATCGGCATATTCTTCCACCTCGACGATAATTACCCCGGCCCCTTCAACGGCCGACGAGGTGAGTCGCTTCACACCGTCCACCGGCGCGATCTTTTCCTCCACGCGAAGACACACGCCCTCTTCCACGTCTTCCGGCGAGGCGCCGAGATACGGCACGGTAATACTGATCATATCCAGGCTCATCTCGGGAAAGACTTCCATCTTCGCCCCGAAGATCGCCAGAAGCCCCGCCACAATAATCAAAAACATCAGCAGATTGGCCGCTACGTGGTTCGAGGCGAACCAGCCAAGAACGCCCTTTCTTTCCTTTGCGTCTTCCACTTAACTTCCCTCCGAAGTGTTCGGCTCATTGCTGTCTTTCGGCATGGGTTCGGTTGGGCTTTCGCTCTCAGCATCCATCCGCACCGCCATCCCACTCACGGCCGCGTCCAGAGAGCTCACAACCACCTTCGCCCCATCCGGGATATCCGACACCACATATGCATGGTCTTTGTCGGCCCGGACAACATCCAACGGCTGGATATGCAAACGCCCGTCGTTGACCAGCCAGACGTGATTGCCCTCGCGGACGGCATCACGAGGAACCGCCACGGCATTGCAAAGCGTCTTGCCTTCAATGAAAACTTCGGTAAACACACCCGGCAACAACGGAGGTCTGCCATTAGAAATCTTAAACGGATCCTGGACTTCAATAACGACGATTATCATTCGGGACATCTTATCGACCTGTCCCGTTGTGCGAACGACACGACCCTGCCAGGTATGGTCAGCCCCCGCGAAGTCGGCACGGACCTCAACCGGAATTTGCGTCGCGGGATTCGGATTGCCGTCGGCAAAAATCGAATCGGCAAAGACATCGAACCAGGCCAGCTCGTCATCTTCGAGCGGCACCTCGATCTCGACCGCTTCCGTCCCAAAAACCGTGCCCAAAGATTGGCCGGTCACGACGTACTGACCGAGATCGACCCGCTCGCTTGTGATCAGACCGTCGAACGGCAAAGACACCGCGGTTCGTTCGAGCCGCAACTTGGCCGTCGCCAGTTGAGCCTGGGCCGACGCCAGCGTCGCCTTCGCCTGGCGAATCTGAGGCTCGCGTAAAACGAGCGGCGAAGTCGGCTCCGTATCCGGATGCAGCCCATTCCATTCCTTTCGAGCCACATCCGCCTCCGCCTGCTCCCGCTCCAGCCGGACCGTTGCATCCGCCACCGCCGCCTCCGCCTGCTGGACGGCTAACTCGTAATCCCTGGGATCGATTTCCAGAATCTTCTCATCCCGACGAATAAACCCGCCGACCTTGAGTTCCGGATGAACGAAGACGACCTTCCCGGCCACTTCCGGGATAATATCAACCTGGACCTTGGGATTGACCGTACCGTGACCGCGAATGACCATCGGGATATCTCGGACGTCAAGCGGCTCGACTTTCACCAGCGGCGCCTGAACATCCTGCTCGGCCCGTTCGGGCGGCTTTCGTAGCTTGATGAGAATGGTGGCGCCGACTATCCCCACCCCGAGAATAGCAAGGGCAATGAACGAGTGCACGAAAACGTGGATTACGCGAGACTTTTTAGCCCTTTGCCTGGGTGTCGGACTCTGTGTTCTTTTTTCTGTCATCTGTCATCTGCCTTCCGTCTTCTGCCGTTTCCTGATCGACCCAATCCCCACCCAAAGCCAGATAGAGATTGACGCGCGTCGTCCAGATCTGCCCCCGGATCGCGATGAGTTGCTCTTCCGCGACCCGTCGGCTGCGTTCGGATGCCAAGACCGTCAGAATACTTTCTATGCCCTGTTGATAACGCTGCCTTGAAAGTTCTTCGGCGGCTTTGGCCTCCGTCAATCGATCCTGGACGTACTTCAATTGAGCTTGCAAGGATTTCTCGCTGGCCAAAGCGTCCTCAACTTCTTTCATCGCCGTTAAAACGGTACTGTTATAGGTCGCCGCCAATTCCGCAAAGCGTGCTTTCGCTCCCTTGATTTGAGCGCGAATCTGACCGCCCTTGAAGACCGGCTGGGCCAGACCCATCGATAGTGAATACGTTTTGGAGAAACCGTGCCAAATATCACGCCACCGGTTGGCGCTGGCGCCGTAGTTGCCCGTGAGCGTCAGGTCCGGATACAACCCGGCGATACTCACACCGATCATCTCGTTCGCCGAGCGCAGCGCCAGTTCAGCCGCCTTAACGTCCGGCCGCCGATCCAGTAATGAGCCGGGGATACCTATCGGAACCGGCGCCAAATCCGGTAGCTCATTCAACGTTTCAGGCAGATCTTTCGAGGATCCCGGCGGGCGCGCCAAAAGGACATCCAGGGCGTGACGCGCCTGGATGAGTGATAATTCAATCGCCGGCTCACCCGCTTTCGATGCGGCGACCTGCTCGCGCGCCAACCGGGTATCCACCGGCCCGACGAGTCCCAGCTCATAGCGTCGATCAACGATCTCCAGGGTCTTCTGAAGGCTGTCCGTATTGGCCTTCGCGAGGGCTAACTGATGTTGAATTGTTGCGATGCCGATTCGGGCATTGATGACATTGGCAATCATGGCATTCGTTAAGACCTGCTCATTCGCCCCGGCGGCCAGCACGTCCGCCCAGGCGGCGCGCTCGGCGCGCTTGAGCTTACCGAAAACATCAAGAATATAGTTGACGGTAAGACCTTGTTGCCAGGTCTCGCTAATAAAAGACAATCGTCCCCCGCCGGCGAAATCGCCCAAATCGAAAGAGACTTTGCTTCTGTCGCGTCCCAGGGAATACAAAGCATCCGGCCACCGACGCCCGTGCGCCTGAGCCATCGCCGCCTGCGCCTGTATGACCCGCGCCGCCGCCGCTTTGAGATCGTAATTCTTCTCAAGCGCTTCACGAACCAACGATGCCGTGATCGGATCGCCGAATTGCTCCCACCAACGGTCCATCTCGTTCACATCGTTGACATCCTGATTGTGTCCTTCGGCATGGACAAAACCCTCGGTTTGGCCGGCGACCGTTTCCGGCCTGGAATAGTCCGGCCCGACCCTACAGCCCGTCGAACTCATCAAAATGATGACAAAAGACACGCCACAAAGAATCCATCGTTTTTTCATGTGATCTTCCCCTCGGTATAAGCCCGAATCCCGGCTGCGGAAAAATGGACAATATGATCGATTGCTTTTTCTAAATCGAAGATGGGCAAATCCACCTCGTCGTCCCCTTGCTCGAAAATCGCCCGCACATGGGCAATGTGAACAAGTTGTCCGACAAGGGAGAACGTGATAAACGGAATCATCGATTCATTCAAATCAGAACAACTTTGAACCAACGCGGTGCGCATCGTAGCCAGGGTTGGCTTGATCACCTCATCCGTGAACATCGTCACGGGCAAATGTCGCTCCATACACTCCCGGGCCCACAGCTTACTGAGTCGAGAGATCCGGCTGGGTTTGACGAAAGGACCAATAAACGTCTCCGCGAAAGATCTCAACAAATCCTCAAGCGTATAGCGGCCTTCACCTTGCGACAAGACCTTCTCAATACTGGTAATCCGGGCATTTCGCATCGGAATCAGATGGCGGCGCCAAACCTCTTCGTATAGTTTCTCTTTACCGCCAAAATAGTAGTTCACGGAAGCGACATTGCAGTCGGCCGATGCGGCAATATCGCGAACACTTGCGCCGGAAAAACCTTTCTCGCAGAAAAGCTCCTCCGCCGCATCCAGCAGCCGGTCCTGAACGCCTTTTTCAGCATTGCCGGCAGCATTTTTACCTTTTGAAATCATTACGCACATACTCCAAAACAAATGTTTTATACAATAGCTTAAAACATTCGTTTTAAAAGTTCAATTCAATTTTCAAAATTTTTTACTCTATTGACTCACACGGACTGATTCTTATTGTCATCCCTGCGAAAGCAGGTGCGGGAATGACGAATCGTGCTATGTTATTATGTTTGAACGACTTACTTCATTATTCGATCCTTAAACGATCCGTTTGAGTTATTTAGCCTTTTCAAACATCAAAAAAAAGATGTCACGAAACAACCACGTTTCATCCCATAGTCTCTTGAACCGGGCCAAAGGTTCAGGAGACTTCACAGTTTTACCTTGACAGAACCACCCTAATTTTGGTATTCAATTATATATTGGACCTCGAAGACCTTTCATGTTAAATCTTGATGAAGGAGGATTATGATGTTCAGAAGACCTTTTTACCTGTTTTGCCTATTTTCAACATTTTTCCTGGCAACTCATGCCCCGGCGGAAACGTTCACCTGGGATAACCGCAGCGGCGATTCCCTCTGGCGCACGCCGGAGAACTGGGACCTCAATCGCCTTCCCGCCGATGGAGACGCCATTATCGTCGATTGGCTGAGCGATCCCACGCAGGTCGTTATCGACGCCGATACCGACGCGCGGGGTAACAGTATCACAATCAGCAACGATGACGTGAGCGGTCAAGGCTTTGTCCACCTGCACATGACAGGGGGCAATCTGACGGCCGGGAATTTAATCCGGGTCGGCCGAAGGGAATTGGGGATGCTCACCATTGACGATGGAACCGTTACATGCAGCTCCTTCCAGCTTGGCCGAAAAGATCCCAGCAAAGGTATCGTTATCATCAATGGCGGCACCGTTACCGTCGAAACGAACATGCGAGTTCCGCGCGGCGGATCGCAAGGCAGCGAACTCCATCTTAACGGCGGCGTTCTCTACTCCGACGGTATTGTCATGAACGATCCCGATGATGCTTTATCCGGGACCAACGGGTGGACGGATATTACCCGGGGCATCATGATACTAACCAATCCGGAGGATCAGACGGAAAAAATCAAACTCTACGTGCAGAACGGCTGGATCACCGCCTTCGGCGTCAAGAGCGGGGAGCTTCTCGAAGACGGCCGGCTGGCGCTTATCCAGATGGACTATGACGTCACAAATCCAGGTATGACAACGGTTTGGGCGACGGCCAGCGATCCGGTTCAGGCCCGAGAACCGCAGCCCGAGGATGGGGCCGTCGTGCAATTAGTCGATGCGAAAGCCCTGAGCTGGACGCCGGGTGGATTTGCAACGTCGCACGATGTGTATTTGGGCACGGATCAAACCGCTGTCACCAACGCCGACGCCACGGATACCACCGGTGTTTACCGTGGGCGTCAAGCGGCCAATGGTTATCTTCTGCCCGACATGCTCGAATGGGGAGCTACCTACTTCTGGCGGATCGATGCAATCGAAGCCGACGGGACCATCAATACCGGCTCGATCTGGACCTTCACGGTCGCGGATTACCTTCTCGTGGACGACTTCGAAGCTTACACCGACGACGACACGGCCGGGGAGGCCATTTGGCAGACCTGGATCGACGGTTTCGGAATGGATGAAAACGGCTCGCAGGCCGGGTACCTCGTCCCGCCCTATGCCGAGCAGGCCATCGTCCACGAAGGCACTCAATCGATGCCGCTGGCTTATGACAATCAGCCGGATGGCCCAGCGTATTCTGAGGCGGTCAAATCATTGAGTTATCCGCGGGACTGGACCGAGCAGGGTGTCGAAGAATTATCCTTGTGGTTCAGGGGCTACCCAAGATATGTCGGCGGTTTCAGCGAAGAGCCGGCCGGGACTTATACTATGACGGGCGCCGGTACGGATATCTGGGACGCCTCCGATCAGTTCCATTTTGCCTATAAAGAAATCTCCGGCGCCAGTAAAATTCAGGCCCAGGTGCTCAGCGTCGGCCATACGGACGACTGGGCCAAGGCCGGCGTGATGGTTCGCGATTCGCTGGACGCGAATTCGGCCCACGCGATGGTGGCGGTGACGCCCGCCAACGGCGTCTGGCTCGGGTATCGCACGACAGCCGGTCAGGCCAGCAATAGCGACAAGGTCGAGGCTATTACAGCGCCGCAGTGGGTGAAGCTGGAACGAAGCTCGGGCGGGCTTGTCAGGGCCTATTACTCGGCGGACGGCAATACGTGGACCGCACTGGGAACCCCCCAGGCCGTTCCGATGACTGCGCCGATATACGTCGGTTTGGCATTGACCAGCCACAATCCCGATGAAACATGTGAAGCTAAATTCTCAGATGTCAGTTTCCCCGACACGAATGTCGATCCGGAATGGAACGACCAGGACGTCGGCATGTCGGCCAACGCGCCCCAACCGATGTATGTCGCCGTATCCGACGGCGCCGGGGCATCCGCGCTCGTCTATCACAGCGACCCAGATGTCGCCGTGATCGATACCTGGACGGAATGGGTCATTCCCTTGGAAAACCTAACTGGCATGGGTGTGGACCTGACCGATATCGACCGGATCGCAATCGGGCTCGGCAGCAAAGAAAATCCGACAACATCCGGCGGCGCAGGGACGATGTACGTGGACGACATCCGTCTTTACCGACCGTAAACAATATCCACCAACTCGTATCATATCGGGGCCTGTGTCGAGCCAATCGATACAGGCCCTATTTCTTATACACTGGACGAAACCTTTCCAATCTTGTAATATAATCCGATATATCAGCTTACAGAATAGCTTCATTGTGAGGACAACATAAATGACTACCAGGAGAAATTTCCTTCGTTGCGTGGCCGGCAGTGCTTTGTCGATGGCTTTCCCGCGAACCGTCTTTTCAGAAACGAAGAATCCCAACAAACCGAATATCATTCTCTGCATGGCGGACGATCTGGGCTGGGGCGATCCGGGATTTAACGGCAACACAATTATTAAGACTCCCCATCTGGACCGGATGGCCAAAGCCGGGATGCGATTCACACGTTTCTATTCCGGCGCGCCGGTCTGCTCGCCGACGCGGGGAAGCTGCCTGACGGGCCGGCACCCTTACCGCTACGGCATCTTTTTCGCCAATGCCGGACACATGCGAAAGGATGAAATCACTTTAGCAGAAGCCCTGAAAACCCAGAGCTACACAACCGGGCACTTCGGCAAGTGGCATTTAGGAACACTAACCACGAAAGAGAAAGACTCCAACCGGGGCGGCCCGAAAGGAGCCGAGCATTACTCCCCGCCGTGGGAGAACGGGTTCGACGTCTGCTTTTCCACGGAAGCCAAGGTTCCCACGTGGAATCCGATGAAATCGCCGGACTCCGACAAACCTTACGGAACGTATTATTGGAAACACGACGGCACAAAAGTAACGGACAATCTTGAGGGTGACGATAGTCGCGTGATTGTGGATCGTGCAGTTCCGTTTATCCGAAACGCGGTGAAGAAGAGCACGCCGTTCTTCGCGGTCATTTGGTTTCACACGCCCCATTTGCCGGTCATCGCCGGACCGAAATACAGAGCCATGTATTCACAATACAGCGAAGACGAGCAGCACTACTACGGATGCATAACCGCACTGGACGAGCAGATGGGCCGGCTTCGCGGCGAGTTGCGTTCTCTCGGCGTCGCTGACCATACGATGCTATGGTTTTGCAGCGATAACGGGCCCGAGGGAAAAAGCGGCAAACAGGGACGATCGCGGGGTTCGGCCGGGCCGTTTCGAGGTCGTAAGCGCAGCCTGTTCGAGGGCGGCGTGCGCGTGCCCGGCTTGCTCGAATGGCCGTCGAAAATCAAAGCCGGGCGAGTGACCGATATTCCATGCTCGACGTGTGACTATTTCCCGACGGTCCTGGAGGTTCTGGGATTTCGAATGAAAGGACAGCCGGAACCGATAGACGGAGTCAGCCTATGGCCGTTGATCGAAGGCCGCATGACCGAGCGCCCCCGGCCCATCGGCTTCGAATCCAGAAACCAGGTATCACTCACGGATAACCGATACAAGATCTACAGCGGCGATAAGGGCAAACGCTATGCGCTCTTTGATCTGCTGGACGATCCCGGCGAAACCAACGACCTGGCGTCGCAAAAACCACAGATTTTGAACGCCATGAAGACGCGGCTTGAGAAATGGCGAGCGTCCTGCAAAAAGAGCCTGGACGGAAAGGATTATCACTAACGACTAAAATCCTAAAGGACAAAACTTATGGCCAAAAGAACGATTGTCGGCGAGCCTTTGACGCCGTCACTGCTGAAAGAACTCGGGGCGATCGAGTCGCTTCCATCCACGCCGGCCCATTTTCATCCGGGCCGGGAATGGGTGAACTCGTACCGCATCTGGACGTGTCACGGGTATCGCGAGAACGGTAATCAGAACGTCGGATACCTTCGGATACGGCGCGTTCGCGACTCGGACAAGACGTTCAAGCTCAACGTGCACGAGGAAATTCTCCAAACAGACGCGAGGGTAGGTATCACGGATGGCACGATCACGTGTCGCAATGATGCGCCGGCGTCTTTGATTCGATGGAATGTGTCGAGCCGTCTTCTCGGCGGCGACGGCGAAGAGATCCCGGAAGTGCTCGCCATTAACAATGGGACGCCGGATGAAGGGATGGACGGTATCACCGGCGATTGGTGCCTGTTCGAAGCCGTGCAGCGCTTGTCACCCGATAGACGAACATCATTGCGCTTCGATCTGCTGGAAGGCATGAGTCTCGTAAAATTGAAACACACATTGTCTTATCGCGGCGTCCATCCCATAAGCATCAACAACGAAGAGACTTCGCTCCACCGATTCGTCCAGTTCGGCAGCGGGATTCTTCCCACAGACTATTGGCTTGATCCGGATCACCGTTTATTGATCGTGACCTCGATGAACAAAGCTTATATCCTGGACGACCGGGCGGAAACCCTCTTTGAACGTGACGTGGAACGAGCAAGAGCATCTTATCGAAACCGAGCAGCCCAAAGGAAATCAAAACAATGAACCCAAACGATACGATCACACAATTAAACCGGCGGGACTTCATAAAACTGGGCGGCAGCGCCGCGACGTTATTCGCTACCGCCCCCTTAACCAAAAATGTCTTCGCCGGGCGACAGCGCCGCAAACCGAAGCCGAAGAACATCGTCCTGATTATCACCGACCAGCAACACTTCGATACGATCGCGGCCGGGGGCTGCCGGCACGTGCGAACGCCCGCGCTCGACCGGCTCAAGACGAGCGGCATCAGTTTCACGCAATCCTACTCGGCCAATCCGCTGTGCAGCCCGGCCAGGAGCGCCGTCTTTAGCGGGCGCACGAGCAGCGAGTGCGCCGTCCAGGTTAACGGACGCCCCATTCGATCCGACATTCCGAACCTGGGCCAGTGGTTCTCAGAGCAGACCGATTACGAGACGTTCTATGCGGGCAAGTGGCATCTGCCGAGGACCTACACCAGCAACATCCCCGGCTTCAAGGTCGTCAACACGGGGATCGGCGGTTTCGGTTATCTCTGCGATACGGTCATGTCACGAGCCTGCGAGGGTTTTCTGCGAAACCGCTCTCAAACGAAACCGTTCCTCTTGGTCGCTTCGTTCATGCAGCCTCACGATATCTGTGAGTGGCTCCGGCTGAACATGAACGACCCCGCAAAACTCCGATATCCCGAACTGGCCGGCGCGTTGCCGGAACTGCCGCATAATTTCGAGTTCGATGAAAACGAGCCGGACGCAATCAGGCAAAGGAGGCGAAATAGCGAGCCTTTTAAGGGCAAGTGGGATCAAGAGCACTGGCGATACTATCGCTGGAGCTATTATCGCAATATCGAGTACGTGGACGCCGAGATCGGGCGCGTTCTTCAGGCGCTCGAAGATTCCGGCCACCTCGACGATACGCTGATCGTGATGACCGCCGACCACGGCGAAGGCATGGGGCATCACCAGATGGTACGCAAGAGCAGTTTCTATAATGAAGCCGTCAGAGTCCCGTTGCTCTTTTCATGGCCGGGACATGTTACGCAGAATAAGACGGATACGATTCATTTGGCCTCCGGACTGGACATGATGCCGACGTTGTGCGATTACGCGGGAATACAGCCGCCGGCCCATATGCGAGGTATGAGTCTGCGAAACATCCTTGAGGGGAACGCAAGCCCGGCTCGCGAGTTCATCGTCTCGGAAGTGACGAACAATACGGGCCGGATGGTTCGCACAGAAGGCTTCAAGTATATTACCTATAAAGATAATCAGACCGAGCAACTTTTCGATATGAAAGCCGATCCGGGCGAAACCAGAAACCTTGCCTCAAGCTCGCGCCACGCTTCGGCATTGGCCGAACACCGGAACTTACTTACTCATTGGGAAGCCCGTCTGGATGTGCCGTCAAGCGTTCCCAACTCCGATACATGGCGTAAAGCCAGAGGGTAAAATCGTATGAAGAAATTTGGTCGAGAGATTTTCATACTGCTGGTCATCACGACAGTTATCTCCGCAGCGCAACTTTCCAATGACAACTCGCAGATTCTCTGGTACGAGACACCTGCCGGCCACTTTACACAGTCCCTGCCCCTCGGCAACGGGCGGCTCGGGATGATGGTCTTCGGAGGTATCGAGAAAGACCGTATCGTATTGAATGAGGAATCGGTCTGGTCCGGCTCGCCTTCGGATGACAATCGCTCCCAAGCACACAAGCAACTGCCGGAAATCCGCCGTCTGCTCCTGGAGGGCAAAAATGACCAGGCCGAACGCCTGGTCAACCAGACCTTCACCTGCAAGGGTAAAGGCTCGGGACAGGGTAGGGGCGCCAATGTGCCCTTCGGTTGCTACCAGGTTCTCGGCAACCTCTCGATAGAGTTCGAAACAGATCCCGACCCGGCAACACATTATCACCGCCGGCTCGATTTGAACACCGCTGTGGCGGACGTGCGTTACCAGTTGGACGGCGTTCGCTATCATCGCCGATACTTCACCAGCGCCCCGGACCAGGTCGGCGTAATCCGTCTGACATCCGACCGATCCGCCGCATTGACTTTCACCATACGTCTGGATCGGCCCGAGCGCTTTGATACCGAATCCGTCTCCAATAACGAATTGCTCATGACCGGCCAATTGAACAACGGTCGCAACGGCGGAGGAATCAGATACGCAGCGCGCATACGTGCCGTCACCACGGGTGGAAGCGTCACAGCGGTCGGGAATCAATTAACGGTCGTCAACGCCGATACAGCTACGATTCTCTTTGCCGCCGAGACGGATTATAACGGCGTTGTCCCTCGCGAACGCCACATCACCCACCCCAAAGCCAAGACTGCCGAAGTGATTGCAGCCGCCGCAGCCAAACCCTACCGGGCCATTCTGGCCAATCACATTACCGACCATCGCCGCTTCTTTGATCGCGTTTCCATCCATCTCGATGACGGCAAATCCACCCGCCGAAAGAATGCCGCATTAACCACCGACAAAAGGATAAAACAGTTCGACAAAAGCGCCGAAGATCCTGGTTTGGCGGCACTGTACTTCAATTTCGGTCGCTACCTGCTCATCTGCTCATCCCGGCCCGGCACGCTCCCCGCCAATCTCCAGGGCATATGGGCAGAGGAAATTCAAACGCCCTGGAACGGCGACTGGCACCTCGACATCAACATCCAGATGAACTACTGGCCCGCCGAAATCTGCAATCTCGGCGATTGTCACGTCCCGATGCTCCGGCTGATCGAGTCGCTCCAACGGCCCGGCCGGGCCACCGCGAAGGCCTATTACAACGCCGACGGCTGGGTCGCCCATGTAATCACCAATGCCTGGGGATTCACCGCACCCGGCGAACGCGCCAGTTGGGGTTCGACCGTAAGCGGTTCCGGCTGGCTGTGCGAACACCTCTGGGAACATTACACATTTACTCAAGATAAAGAATACCTGAGATGGGCTTACCCCATTATGAAGGGCTCGGCGCAGTTCTACCTCGATATGCTCATCACTGAACCGGCGAACGGCCGGCTCGTGACCGCACCCTCCAATTCACCGGAGAATGCATTCCGCATGGAAAATGGAACGACCGCCCATACCTGCATGGGACCGACCGTGGACATGCAGATTCTCCGGGAATTGTTCGGCAACTGCATCGCCGCCGGCGAAAGGATCGACGTCGATGAACAGTTCCGTAGAAATCTGAAAGCGACACGAGCCCGGCTGGCTCCAAACCGGATCGGACCGGACGGCCGTCTTCAGGAATGGCTGAAACCCTATGACGAACCCGATCCACATCACCGCCATATCTCACACATGTACGGCCTGTATCCCTATTACGAACTGACGCCCCAGACCGCCCCCGAACTCGCTGAAGCGGCTCGTAAATCCCTCGAACGGCGCGGATTCAAAGGGGACGTCGGTTGGGCCAACGCCTGGAAAATAGGTCTCTACGCCCGCCTGCTCGACAGCGATCATGCCTATGGCTACGTCAAGCGACTGATCGGCAAAAATGCTTTCCCAAACCTGTTCAATGCGTGCTGGCCGGGCCGGACTTTTCAGATCGACGGCAACTTCGGAGGCGCCGCAGGCATCGCGGAAATGCTTCTACAAAGTCACGCCGGCGAAATTCATCTGTTGCCGGCACTACCGAACGCCTGGCCCAATGGGCACGTCAAAGGCTTCTGCGCCCGCGGCGGCTTCGTGGTGGATATGAAGTGGGAAAACCAAAAGCTATCCCAGGTAAAGATCCTTTCCAGAGCCGGGGGGAAGTGTAAAATCAGATACAGAAACAACGTCGTTGAAATGAAAACAAATAAAGGTGGACGGTACACACTGAATGAACACCTGATGTAAGAATACAAAGGAGATAGACGAATGAAACAAACCAGAAGAGAATTTTTGAAACGGTTGGGTTACATGACGGGCTCGGCAGCGGCATTGTCGATCTTACCGAGTTGCAATAGCGCCGCTCGAACCGGGAACACCGAACGACCGAACATTATCTATATCATGACGGACGACCACGCCTCGCACGCCATGAGCTGTTACGACAGCAAGATTAACAAGACGCCGAATCTCGACCGAATCGCCAGCGGAGGCATGCGCTTCAGCAACAGTTTTTGCACGAATTCCATCTGCGCCCCCTGCCGGGCGGTCGTTCTCACGGGTAAGTACAGCCACATCAACGGCAAGATCGACAACAGCCGAAAAGCCTTCGACGGCGCTCAGCAGACCTTCCCGAAGTTGCTGCAGAAGGCCGGTTATCAGACGGCGATGGTCGGCAAATGGCACCTGCGAAGCGATCCCACGGGATTCGATTATTGGAACGTCTTGCCGGGGCAGGGATTATACTATAATCCGGTCATGATCGAGATGGGCGAGCGGAAGAAATACACGGGCTACGTGACGGACATTATCACCGACCACGCGCTAAAATGGCTCAAAGGACGCAACCCGAACAAGCCCTTCTGCCTGATGTATCACCACAAGGCCCCCCACCGCAACTGGCAACCGGGACCGAAACATCTGACCCTGTACGACGATGTAACGATGCCGGAGCCGGATAACTTATTCGACGATTACGCCAATCGTGGACGAGCCGCCAAAGAGCAGGACATGAGTATCGCCAAAACCATGAACAACAACGATCTCAAGCTCACCGCTCCGAGAAATCTCACTCCCGAACAAAAGAAACGCTGGGATGCGGCGTACAATCCGAAAAACGAAGCCTTCCGCAAGGCGAACCTCCAGGGTAAAGACCTGGTTCGCTGGAAATATCAAAGGTACATTAAGGACTACTTGCGGTGCATTGCCTCGGTGGATGAAAATGTCGGCCGGGTCCTCGATTACCTCGACAAGTCCGGTCTCGCTAAAAATACGGTCGTTGTCTATACATCCGACCAGGGCTTCTACCTTGGCGATCACGGCTGGTTCGACAAGCGCTTTATGTACGAGGAATCGTTGCGTATGCCGCTGGTCGTCCGCTATCCGAGAGAAATCAAGCCCGGCTCGGTCAGTGACGACATTGTCTTGAATCTGGATTTCGCCGCGACGTTCCTGGATTACGCCGGCGTCCCGGTGCCCGACGATATACAGGGCGAGTCCATGCGCGCCGTGCTGCGCGGCAAAGCCCCGAAAAACTGGCGGACGTCGATGTACTACCACTACTACGAATACCCCGCCGTCCACAGCGTCAAGCGGCATTACGGTGTGCGAACCCAGCGGTACAAGCTGATCCATTTCTATAATGATATCGACGAGTGGGAGTTGTACGACCTGAAAAAAGATCCGAGAGAAATGAAAAGCGTCTATAACGACCCGGCTTACGCCAATATCGTCACGGAGCTAAAAGTTGAGTTGAAACGCTTGCGCAAGAAATACAAGGACACGACCGGCACGCCGGTGTAGCTCTTACCACATTTGAAATCGGGTAATTATGAGATTGCTTCGCTTTGCTCGCAATGACGTGTTGCCCTTCGCATGTGTCATTGCGAGGAGCGAAGCGACGAAGCAATCTTCACCCATAGTGTAATGAGGGCGGTCACATGGGACCGCCCCTACTCGTCCAATATGTCACCCGTGGCTTTGTTCCACCGTACGGTCCGCACGTTAATGCGGTGTTCTTTGGCGTGGCACGTCGTGCAGTATAATTTATCTGCGGCGGTGTCGGAATCCGCGCCAAAAATCGTTTCAGCGCCGGCCAGAAACGACTCGTGGGCGGAAACATGCTCGATCTCGTGTCTCGGGTGGCACATCATACACGTCGGATTGATTTTGTCCCTGGGATACATAATCTCCGGCGGCGTGATATTGTTTTCGTCGCTGCGGTGGCGTTCGGATTCCCCGTGACACCTTTCGCAGCCGATGCCCGCCTTCCGATGGTTGGCGGCAAGCTCCTCGTCGTCGAAGCCATAGTGACAGGCGCTGCAAAACGCATTCGCAACAAAAGTTGCTTTCATATCAGAAACCTCTTCCGTTTCCGATTCAACAGCGACTTTTTCAACTTGTTTCTGTTTTGAATCCTCTGCGGCCCGCTTCTCAAACGAGCAACTCGCTGCACACACGAGCAGCAAACCGCTCACGATGAATCCAACCACAGCCACGACGTGCTGTCTGGCGACCTTCATGTATTTCATCCCTGCCCTTATCGTAACAACTGATCTTTTAAGGAACGCCTGCTCTCTCTTAGACGTATTCCCAATCCTTGAGCCACTGATAATCCGCCGGGAGCTTCGCCCAGGCCTGGTCCATCGCCTCTTCGAGTTCCTTCGCCTCGGCGACGTCCAGCTCGTGACGTTCTTTCACGGCCCTGGCGACGTTATCCACCTGGCGGGTGTTGATCATGCCGGGAATGGGAGCGGTGATGGCCTTATTGCAAAGGATGTAGCGAATCGCCATGCGGGCCAGGCGATCATCTTCTTCCCGCGTCGGGCTATCGGGCGAACTGTTGCCTTTGAACAGTGAGTTGCTTGCAAAGGGCTTAATGCCGAACCAACCGACGCCGTGCTTGGCCATCGACGCCCATAATCCGGTTTCGTCGGTGACCATTTTGCTCTTGGCGGTGTAAGGCGTCACGACGACCTGAACGACATCGGGATAGGTCTCGATCATCTTTTTGATATGCGGACGGTCGTGCGAGGAAAAACCCGTCAAGCGGGCCTTACCCTGCTTGCGGGCCTTTTCGAGGGCGCTCACCATCTCATCCACTTCCGCACCGGTATGCCGGCCGCTCTGCTCGTGCATGGTAATCCGCCAGAGATCCACATACTCAAGTTTCGCCTCGCGCATGCCGTTATCGAGGGCGGCCATGAGTTGCCCGGTGATCCAGCCGGCCGGTTTCGGCGTGCCTTTCTTCTTAGCATCATTCCACTGCCTGCTCAGGCTCCGCATCTCCCCCTGATACCATGAGAATCCGAGGTACATCGCCTCCCGTCTTCCCCTCAGAGCTTCGGCATAGGCCAGGATTTCCTGCTTCGTACAGGCGTCGATATAATTGATGCCGTGTTCGATACACCGCGTCACCACCTCGCGACGGTTTTCCTTGAAACCCGGGTTATTCAGGTCGGGATTGATCCACCCTCTGCCCTTAAAAAGACCCGGCACCATCTTATCGACGCGCTTCCAATGCCCTCCAAAACAAACCTCCGAAATCCATAGGCCGGTTTTTCCGAGGGGACGATATTTCATTTCCGGGTTGTAGCTGCGGGTCTTGGTGACATCCCCGCCCGAGGCGTTCTGCATGCCTCCGACGGCCAGTCCGGCCGCGGCGACGGCCCCGCTTCGCATCAGGTCGCGCCGTGTTAAACCGTCGGTTTTGCCCGCTTTCTGTTTCTGTTGATTCATCGTTTTCTCCTTGTATTTCGTCGTTCTACGCATCGTGGTACCGCACGTGTCAGATTCCACGTTGTAATTTCTTATGACAATCTCGAAGATAATCACGCGATGTGGCCAGGTTCGCTTCCATCACATCGGGCGCCGGATGTCCGTGCATGAAAGGATTCACATAGCCCCGGTACCGGATATCCGCCAGGGCCTGAATCCAGGGCGTCATAGCCGTCGGGCCGACGCCCGGAAGCTGTTGACTGCCCGGACAGTGTTGCCAGGCATAGAAAAACAGAAGCTGTCGGCCGCAAATACGTATGGCCTCGGGGACCGACGCCTTGAGCGTCTGAATATGATACGGCGCCAGGGCGATGCCCAATCTCGGGGACGTGTTGATATCCACGAAAGCCTTGAGCGAATCCAGGGAACATAACAGCGCGTTGCCGTGATTTTCGATAGCAAGATACGAGTTGTATTTCTCGGCTAACTCGATCAGAGGTTTAAGACCCTCGATGAATTCTCGCATCCGGGTCGTTAACTCTTCAGGCTTACAAGGGCCTGTGCTGCCGCGAACCGCCACGCCGCCGCCGGCCTCGCCCAGGAGTTCCGCATACCGGGCGTAGCCGCCCCGATAAACGGAAAATGCAAAGAGTTTGAGTTTATGCTTAGCCAGTAGTTCTTTCATACCGTCCGGGCCCAAACGTTTCGCGACGTCGTCGAGATGAGGACACCCCTCGTGGGCCGACCAGATGTCAATCGCCTCGAATCCCAGCCGCGCGATCCGCTCACACGCCTGCTCGATGGGTAATTCCATGAAATGAATCGAAGAGGTGGACAGCCGCATTCGCCACTTTTTTCGAGCGGTGGCTTCTTGCGTCCAGGCCGACAATCCCGACGTCGCAATCGTCGCCGCTCCGCTCAAGCCTACAACTCTGATAAAACTACGTCGATTCAGGTTTTCAATCATTGTAAGACTTACTCTCCTGACTATATCCTGCAAACTACCTAATTTGTAGCATGAGAAGTTTAACATATGTGATCCCCTCCGTCAAACGCTTTTTCAAGCAGACGATAAGCACCTCGCCGCCTTTACGCCCCCCCTTTTCCTCTTGACCTGAATGATAAAGAACTTATAGTGCTTGCTATCTGTTGCTTGCGTAACCATACCCAAAAGAAAGGAATTGACTATGAGCCAGATACAATCGCCCCGTTACAACAATCATCCGGCTGTCAGCCGGCGTGATATGCTGAAAATTGCCGCCGGATCGAGTGCGGCCGCCTTTGGCCTTGCGTCCTGCTCCTCGCTTGAAGGACGCAAGCCGGCAGCCGCCAAAGGGCACATCAATCATTCCATTGCCCACTGGTGCTTCGCCCCGCACTGGGAGCTTGAGAAAATGTGCCAGGTGGCCAGGACGCTGGGCTGTAAGAGCATCGAGCTGGTCGGCCCCGGCGATTTTGCCACGCTGAAAAAACACGGGCTGGTGTGCGCCCTGGCGCCCAACGGCACGCCCGACCCTCCATTTGTCAAAGGCCTCAACAATCCCAAATACCACGATATGGTCATTACGAAAACCAAAGACACTATCGACGCGTGCGCCGCATACAACTTCCCCAGCGTTATTGCCTTTACCGGCTTCCGCGAGGATATCCCCGACGACGTCGGCGCCGAGAACTGCGTCACGGGCCTGAAAAAAATCGCCGGCCACGCCGAAAGGAAAAAAGTCAACCTCTGCCTGGAGGTCCTCAACAGCCGGGTGGACGTCGAAATGAAAGGCCATCCCGGCTACCAGGGCGACCACACCGACTATTGCATAGAGATCCTCAAAAAGGTGGGATCACCACGGATCACGCTGCTTTTCGATATCTATCACATCCAGATCATGGACGGCGACGTCATCAGCCGCATCCGGCAATACAAAGACTACATCGGCCATTACCATACCGCCGGCTGCCCCGGCCGCAATGAAATCGGCGATACCCAGGAAATCAACTACAGACCGATTATGCAGGAGATTGTCAAGACGGGCTACAACGGATATGTCGGCCACGAGTTCATCCCGACCCGCGATCCATTTGCAAGCCTAAAGCAAGCCGTCTCGATATGTGATGTTTAATGCGCAAATCATATTAAAAGCCTATCCGAATGGCTGTGCTTTGCCGCTTGTCATGCTGAACAAACGACAAAGAGCATTCGGATAGGCTTTTTTCAAACTACAGGCGTTTGATTATCTATCCAACCTTCAGATCCGGGTTGCCCGGTCCGAAGTGCTTGAGCAATACGATCGGGTCGTTTTGAGAGCAGTTGGTGATCGTCACGCCGGCTTTTGCGGCCTCTTCGCTTACAAAGAACTCGTCGCTGGTCAATTGGCCGTACCGTATCAGAGCAGGCGTCTCAATGTACCACTCGCCGAACTTGCCGTGGCCCTGCATGGTGATGAAGCCGTAGCAGCCGCTGTCTTTGATCGTGACGGTCTTGCCCGGCAGAACGGTTAGCTCTTTAGCGCAGAAGGCGTCGGACTTGTAACATATCCAGTTTTCGATATACCCTTCGGCCTCCATTTGAGCCACGGGCTTAACCGGTTTCGGGGCCATGAAGCGGTTCTTCACGAAATCCGGATCGACGTTGAGGTCCCAGTCGATAACGCTGAGCAGCCAATCGACGTCGTCTGCCTTATCCTTCGGCGTATCCTTCCACAACAACTCTTTGGGCACGACCTGGTCGTGGGTGATGTTCTCGTACATCGCAAAGACGTCCGAGGCCTTTTGCGGCTCGTAGGTGCAAAGACTCCCCGGTGCGTGAAGCACGCCCGGCGGCACGTCCCAGCCGGTCCCGACGTCGAGCCGATACGCGGGCGCCAAAGACGTAATCGAGTTATCTCGGCCCTCCGCGGCGTCCTCCAAAGCCTTGCGGACCTGGTCTTTCGTCACGCCGGGATAGAGACCGAAGAAGGTATAAGGGAATTGGCCGCCGTGATTGTTGGCCTGGGGCGGGAAGTAATACGCTTCGGGCTTGCCCAACTGGCCGGTCAACGCGGCGTGCTCGTCGCGATGATGAATGTGATGGGGTAAAGCCGCCTTGTTATCGAAGAATTTCGAGTACATCGGCCAGCGCTGGTGCTCCTTCCAGAGCCGCTCGCCGATGATCTGATCCTTCAGTTCGGCCACGGCGTCCACGAGCCTGACTTTTTCGATCTTGCCGCCGTCCTCGAAGACGATGAAGCTCAGCCCCTCGTCCTTCGACGTCAAAGGACCGTTGTCCGCCGGCGTCGTCGAAGAAAACCACCGCTCGTCGATGCCCCCGCGCTCGCCTCCCATTGCGTAATAATCATCCGGATGCAGTTTGATCCGCCGACCCGGCACACAAAACGACCGGGGCACCCAGTTCGGGGCCAGCCGGAGCACACCTTTACCCTGCTCAAGGGCCTGACTTGTAATTGAACTTACGCTCATAATCAATCCTCACTATGTACGAATGCATTCTCGATTCTGGACTAACAATGTGGCACGGCCATCTTGGCCGTGTTTTCACGGGCTGGAAGCCCGTGCCACGTCATCATACTTGGATCTATCCCTACGCTTTCTTGACGGTTTTCCACTCTTTGGCTTTGGCGGAAGCGAGCACGGCGTCACAGACATATTGCGTCGCCAGCGCCTCGCGGAAGGTAGGCGAAGCCGGTTTGCCCGAACCCAGGCCCTCCAGGAAATCGGCGACCTGGTGGACGAACGTATGCTCGTAGCCGATCTGCAAACCAGGCACCCACCATTTGTCCATGTAAGGCATGTCGCCGTCGGTTACGTGCACGGACCGCCAACCCCGAACGATCGATTCATCGGCGTGATCAAAGTAACTGAGCCGATGCAGGTCGTGGAGGTCCCAGGCGATGGAGGCCTTCTCGCCGTTTATCTCTAACGTATAAAGGGCCTTGTGACCCCGGGCGTATCGTGTGGATTCGAAATTACCCAGCGAACCGTTATCGTATCGGCACATAAACGTGCAAGCGTCGTCAATGCCTACCGGTTCGACCTTGCCGGTTTCAACGTGTTTGCGTTCCTTAACGAAGGTCTCGGTCATCGCACACACGGAACCAATCGGCCCGTTATGCCACATGGCCGTATCAATACAGTGAGCCAGCAGGTCGCCGGTCACGCCCGACCCGGCCGCTTTGACATCCAGCCGCCATAAGCCATCGCCACCCTGGGGTAAATCCGTTGAAATGGTCCAGTCCTGGAGGAAGTTGGCGCGATAATGGAAAATCCGGCCCAGGCGCCCTTCGTCGATCAGCATTTTGGCCAATGTCACCGCGGGAACGCGCCGGTAGTTGAATGAAACGAAATTAGCCACCTTCGCCTTCTCGACGGCGTCAACCATCGTCTCCGCCTGCGGACCGTTCAGCGCCAGCGGTTTTTCGCAGATGATCGCCTTGCCCGCCTTCGCCGCCGCGATGGCGATTTCGGCGTGTACGTTATTCGGTACGCAGATATCGATAAGATCGATATCATCGTCGGCGATGACCTTCTTCCAGTCGGTCGTATGCGACGCGTAGCCCCATTGATCGGCAAAGGCTTTAGCCGCCTTATCTTCGAGCCCGCAGATCACCTTCAACTCCGGCTTGTACGGCAGATCGAAGAAGTGGTTTACCTTACAGTAAGCATTCGAGTGCGTGCGCCCCATGAAGCCGTAGCCGATGAGGCCAACATTTAGTTTTTTCGTCATTGTCCTGACTCCTTATATTCAGGTTCTCTGTAGGGACAGCCCCCTGTGGCTGTCCGGGTAATCGCATGAAATCCCCTACGCCGACCACCCATGCGCATCGCGCACTTTAATCATCACATCGAGAATCGCATTCCACGTATCCGGCGATTCGAGCGCCGCGTTGGGGAACATGCACCCGTCCCAGCAGAGATGCTGGATGCCGCGCGACGAAGCGTCCTTCAACCAGTAGCCGGCGCATTTGACGATATCGAGCTTGCCGTTGGGATCGTCCGCCTGGCAATGCTTGCCCGTCTTGTCGTGCGAACCGGCGCCGTGCACCTCACCATCATTTTGCGCCACGTGGAAGTCGATCGTCCAGGGTCGCAGCAGGTCGGTAACCTTCTCATAGGCGGTCCAGAATTCTTCCTCGGTGTGGTCCTTCTGCAAGAGGGCGTCATCCGGCGCGTTGTAACCCAGCATGAACGTGTAGGTGTGGGCCAAGTCCGCCTGGAACCCGAGGGTTTCGGGCATGCCGACTTCCTCGAACAGTTTGACCGCGGCCTTCCAGGAGTGCAGGCCCGCCCAGCAGACCTCACCCTCCGCGGCCAGACGCTCGCCGTGGTCGGCGGCGATCTTCGCGGCCTCCTTGAAGGTGCCGACGATGCGCTTGAGGTTGGCGTCGGGGTCTTCCAGGAACTTCGCCACGCCGAACTCGGCGGAGTCGATCCGGATCACGCCGTACTTTCGCGCGCCATGCTCGTTGAAGACCTTGGCGATACGACAGCCCATCTTCACCGCGTCCAGGAACTTGGCCCGGGCCGCGTCGTCGCCCATCGCGGAGTCGCCCACCGTGCCCGGCCAGACCGGCGCGACCAGCGAGCCGATATTGAAACCGTATCCCGCAATCATGTCGGCGATCTTCTTCAACTCGTCGTCGCTGGCGTTCGGATCGGTATGCGGCAAAAAGAGGAAGTAGTCAATCCCGTCGAATTTCTGGCCGTTCACCTCCGCGGCGGCGGTCAATTCAAGCATCCGTTCGAGACTGATCGGAGGCTCCTGGCCCTCTTCATCGCCTTTACCGACCAATCCCGGCCACATCGCATTGTGAAGTTTAGGAAGGGTATTTGAACTCATCTGTAGCTCCTTTCCGGTTCATTAGCTTTTGTGATAGCTCTTGTTGCACCTTGTCGCGGACCCGCTCGATGAGGTTGCCCACAGATGGACTGAGAGGTCAGGCCCACGATCAAATTTATATCTTTAGCAGATTCCATTATTTACGGCTCATTTCCCCCTTGAGCAACTCTTCCTTCTCCCCTCGCCATCCGGGATTTTCCCGGACGAACGACAGGAGTCAACAGTATAAACATTTTCCAGCGATGTGTGAAGAAGACAACAAGATTTTTACAGATTTCTTGTCTTTGTCAGAGTTGTTCGTGATTGTCCGCCCAAAACATTAGGCTAAATTCAAGCGACCTTCGTTTCCAGCCCGCCAGTACCGATAGGGACGGCCCGCCGATCTGTCGATAATTCGGGCTTGGTGACGCATTTCCAAAGATCTAATTGCTAAGGCTTTACGTTCAGGATATACTGCTTCAAGTGCATAGTAAATAAAGAATACGGTTCAAAAGGTTTGCACCTGGAGGTCATGGATGTACCGCAAACGCTCACGTCAGCAACTCACATTTGACTTTGCCTTGCCTTTTGGAGGCCAACTTCGCAAGGATAACCGT
>Ga0272442_10002330_pt1 | contig 27705 bp, 21 predicted proteins | sample SSMForm2O_FD_200262 | JGI IMG/M metagenome (GOLD analysis project Ga0272442, IMG submission 200262) | Marine sediment archaeal communities from Little Sippewissett salt marsh, Falmouth, MA, United States - SSM-Form-2O | ecosystem: Environmental > Aquatic > Marine > Wetlands > Sediment ...
GCGCGTTGGTATCCGAGCTTCGGTCAGACGCAGATGATTGCTCATGGCGCGGGCGTGACGGCGCCTGATGGCTCGTTCTCGATCCCATTCACGGCCAAGCCGGACCTGTCTGTCCCGGAGGCGGACGAGCCGGTGTTTGCGTTTGCGGTCCACGCCGACGTGACCGACACGACGGGAGAGACGCGGTCGGATGGTCGCCTCGTGAGTGTCGGGTATGTGGCGCTGCGGGCGACGCTCGACGCGGATGCGTGGCAGACGGCCGACGCGCCCGTGAGTCTGAGCATTCGGACGGCATCGCTGGGCGGGGCGCCGGAGCCGGCGACGGGCGTGGTCCAGGTGTACACGCTGCGAGAGCCTGAGAAGGTGGTGCGCGGCAAGGTGGTTTCGCTGGGGTTGGAGCCCGATGCGTCCGATCCGGACACGTGGGAGTTGGCGAGTCTTATCCATGAGGCGTCTTTCTCTACGGATGACCAGGGCGAGGCGGGGGTTCCCGTGGCTCTGGAGGCGGGGATTTATCGCGCGATGCTCCAGACACAGGACCGGTTCGGCAAGCCGGTGACGGCGCGGCACACGATTCACGTGATCGACCCGGAGGCGGGGCATTTCGAGGTGCCCATCGCCAATCATCTGGCGGCGCCGACGTGGTCTGTGGAGCCGGGCGAGCTGTTCACGGCGGTGTGGGGCACGGGGTACGACAGCGGGCAGGCCTTTGTGGAGGTCGAGCACCGTGGTGAGGTGTTGCGGGCGTGGTGGACGGACCCCGAGCGAACGCAGGAGACTGTGAGGGAGATGGTGACGGAGGAGATGCGCGGGGGATTTACGCTGCGCGTGACGTACGTGCGTGAGAACCGGGCGTATCTTGAGAATCAGGTCGTGAGCGTTCCCTGGACGAACAAGGAACTGAGCATTCGGTGGGAGACGTTCCGGTCGCTGTTGGAGCCAGGGGCGCCTGAGCTGTGGACGGTGGAGATCAGCGGGCCGGATGCGAGAGGGGCGGTCGCCGAGATGGTGGCGTGCGCGTACGATGCGTCGCTGGATGCGTATCTCAAGCACTACTGGACGGAGCGCTTCAGCGGTTTTCGCTATGAACAGAGCCGGCTGTACAGCACGTTCGAGAACGGCGCGCTGTCGTTTCGGACCCTGTTTGCGGACTGGGGCTTTGCGCGGGTGGACACGTCGTTCTCTTACCGCTATTTGCCCGTTGATATTCGGTACCCCTACTTTGGCAGTGGGTGGGACGCGCCGTTCGCCGGCGGAGGGGCGCGCAGCAGGAGCGGCGAGGCCACGGAGGACAGCGGTGCGGCCCCTGCGCCGGGGGTTGAGTTCGAGACCAAATCGGGTCCGGATCTTGATCAGGTTGCGGCGCGAACGAACCTCGATGAAACGGCGTTCTTCTATCCGCATCTTGTGTCGGATGCGGAGGGGGTGGTGCGCATCGAGTTTACGGTGCCGGAGGCGTTGACTGAATGGCGTTTCCTTGGGTTTGCCCACGACGGGGCGATGCGCAGCGGCTTTCTGACCGATACGGCGGTGACGGCGAAGGACCTGATGGTTCAGCCTAATCCGCCTCGTTTCGTGCGGGAAGGGGATGTGATTGAGTTTACGGTGAAGGTGAGCAATCAGTCGGCGGCGCGGCAGACGGGGACGGTGCGGTTGACGCTGGCGGACGCGCGGACGCTCGAATCGCGGGATATGGCGTTGGGCAACGAGGCTCCCGACCAGGAATTCGATGTGCCGAGCAAAGAATCGCGGACGTATTCGTGGCGGCTGAGTGTGCCCGACGGTTGCGACTGGCTGACGTACAAGGCGGTGGGCGCGACGACGCGACTGAGCGATGGTGAGGAAGGGTATTTGCCCGTATTGAGCCGGCGGGTGTTGGTGACGGAGTCTTTGCCACTGCCGGTGCGGGGGCCGGAGACGAAGACGTTCGAATTTGGCAAGCTGCTGGATTCGGGCGAGTCGTCTACGCTGCGGCATCAGAGTTTGACCGTGCAGATGGTGTCGCAGCCGGCTTGGTATGCGGTTATGGCGCTGCCCTACCTGATGGAGTATCCGTATGAGTGCAGCGAGCTGATCTTCAACCGGCTGTACGCCAATGCGTTGGCTTCGCACATTGCCAACGGCGATCCGAAGATCCGGCGTGTGTTCGATCAGTGGAAGGCTACGCCGACGCTGGAGAGTCCTCTGGAGCAGAACGAGGACCTTAAGGCGGTGCTGCTGGAGGAGACTCCTTGGGTGAGGGACGCGGTGGCGGAATCTGAGGCGCGCAAGAACGTGGGTATTCTGTTCGATGAGAACCGGCTTGGCGATGAGACGTCTCGTGCTCTGTTCAAGCTCCAGCAGTTGCAGTTAAGCAACGGGCTGTGGCCGTGGTTTCCGGGTTGTTCCGGCAACCGGTACATTACGCTGTACATCACGACGGGCTTTGGGCGTTTGCGTCACCTCGGGGTCCGTGAGATTGACGTGAGCTGCGCGGTGCGGGCGGTCGAGGCGCTCGACAAATGGATGGACGAGCGCTATCGCTGGATTCTCGAACACGGCGATGCCGGCGCGAACCATTTGAGTTCGACGATCGCGCTGTATCTTTACGGTCGCAGCTTCTTCCTGGGCGACAAGCCGGTGGCGAGCGAGTACCAGGAGGCGTTTGACTATTGGGTTGGCCAGGCGGGGCAGTATTGGCTGTCGTTGCCGCGTCAGTCCGAGGCGCACGTGGCTATTGCGCTGAAGCGGTTTAGGGATCAGGAGACTGCGGACGCGATCATGCGATCGCTGCGCGAGCGGAGCGTTACGGACGATGAGCTTGGCATGTATTGGCCTGCCGGCGGGCGGAGTTGGTGGTGGTATGAGGCCCCGATTGAGACGCAGGCGCTCATGATCGAGGCGTTCGACGAGGTGGCGGCCGATGCGGAAGCGGTGGAGGATTGCCGGGTCTGGCTGCTCAAGCAGAAGCAGACGCAAAACTGGGAGACGACGAAGGCGACGGCCGATGCGGTTTACGGATTGCTGCTGCGCGGTGCCGATTTGCTTTCGTCGGATGCGCTGGTGGAGGTGGCGCTGGGGGGTGAATGGCTCGTGCCCGAGCAGGTGGAGGCGGGGACGGGGTTCTATGAGGAGCGCTTCGTGCGGCAGGAGATTGAGCCGGCGATGGGCGAGATCACGGTGAAGAAGATTGATGAGGGCGTTAGTTGGGGCAGCGTGCACTGGCAGTATCTGGAGGACGTGAGCAAGATCACGCCCCACGAGGATACGCCGCTGCAATTGACGAAGGCTCTTTACATCAAGGAGACGACCGACACAGGTGAGGTTCTGTTTCCGGTCGATGGGTCTCTGGCGGTTGGTGACGAATTGGTGGTGCGCGTGGAGCTGCGGGTCGACCGTGATATGGAGTACGTGCACATGAAGGACCAGCGCGGCAGCGGTACGGAGCCGATGAATGTCCTTAGTCGATATCGGTATCAGGGCGGGCTGTCGTACTACGAGAGCACGCGCGACACGGCGACGCACTTCTTCATGGATTACTTGCCCAAGGGCGTGTACGTTTTCGAATACAGCACGCGCATCCAGCATCGGGGCGTGTACCAGACGGGCATTGCGACGATCCAATGCACGTACGCTCCGGAGTTCAACAGTCACAGTGAGAGCTTCGAACTGGAAGTCAGGTAGGACAGCGGGGGCGTGACGGATTGATCCAGAGGTCTGGTGGGGTCACGGCGGGCCTGTGTGTGAGGGGTGATGGTCAGCTTCTGGGTGAATTCAAGTAGCGGATGCCGGCTTTTTCGTATCCGCCGGCTTCTGTGTCGTAGGAGTCGTAGAACTCCGTATCTTCGGGATCGAAGAGCGTCTCGCTTGATTTGAAGCGCAGCGCCTGGACTAGAAGAAGGCGGATGATGCGGGGTAATCGTCTTCGTGGATAGCCAGGTCCGAGGCGTGCCATAGCGCGGCGGACGATGGCGGCGCAGCGGTTCATGCCGAAGGCCTCGAAGGCGTCGGCCGCTTCGGGAGCCAGGACGCCGGTGGCGTTGTAGAAGAACTGGTGGAAGCCCCCGTTACAGACTTCAGAGACGCACCAATGGACTGCCAGTAGCTTGGCGACGTCCGGCTGCAATTGCCCGAATTGCTGTTGAAAGACTCTGACACCGTCGTAGATGCTGACGGCGTCGTAGGCTCGTTCGATCGTCTTCCAGTATTGCTCTGAATGGTCTTCCGGCATTTCCTCGACTCGCCAGCATCAGACAACCTAGCGTGGGGTGGAGTCTATCGCGATTCGGTCTGCGTGTCTGCATTAGGGTGGGGAATGTTGGGAAAAGGCGCGAACCGTGGGGGCGTTTAGTAACGTAAGAGTGTGACGAAGGGTGTTTTCTGGGCTGTCAGCGGCGTTTTTGAGCCACTTCGACGGGAGTCAGCGGCAGAATCATAGCGATGCGGATGGGTTTTGGTGTATATAGAGGTCGCCGTGTTGACGCCGGATTGACGAGAGCCAGGGGCCGAATCCCGGTCTGGATGGCGGTGAACAGTGTATCGGTTAGGAATGGACGAAAGAAAGGACCACTTACAGAGGGGACAGTTGTATGAACAAAGCTAGAAGACTCTTCATTGTGTGTGTGACGCTCTTGGCCTTGACGGGCGTTTGGGCGGGGGAAGCGAGCTATGAGGCGACGACGACGGCCAATCCTGAGATTGTGACGGGCGACCTGGAATTGCTGCTGAAGCCTCTGCGGATGTCCGAGCTGGTTGTCGAGACGGAGGCGTGGCTGGGGCTGCTGCAGGCGAAGGTTCGTGAGATCAGTCTGGCTGAGATCGAGATGCGGGAGAAGGGTCGGGAGATCTCGGAGAAGAAGGCGGACATCAAGGAGCAGATCAAAGAGATCAAGGAGGATGACAAGGCGGTCGTCGAAGGTCAGGCTGCGCCGGCGGCGGATGCGGCGAAGCCAGAGGCGGCCGTGGAAAAGGAGATTCAAGAGAAGGTAGAGACGATCGAGGCACAGACGGAGGAGATTGCGGAGGCGGCGGCGGACGTGGCGCAGACGGTCGCGGCTGATGTCAACGCGGCTGACAAGGGTGACGTACGGTCGTCGGAGAAGGAGGTGCTGGCGAAGACCGAGGCGGTGACGGAGGCGAAGGAGAAGCTCAAGCAGGCGGCGGCGGAGGTCGAGCAAGCGGATCTGGGGCTGGAGGAGAAGGTCCAGAAGATCGGGGCGGCGGAGTTGGAGCTGCACGCGAAAGTGCGGGAGCAGTTGCTGGCGAATATCAACCGGCTGCGGGAAGAGCAGACGGCTTTGACGGACCGGGTGCGGGTGGCGATCGGGGCGTTGAAGGACAAGGGGGGGGAGGTGGCTGAGTACGAGCAGTATGTCACGGCTATCTCGGGGCTGAAGGTTGACGTGAAGGATATCAGTGCGACGCGGGCGATCATCCTGGGGTGGTTGAAATCGCCCGAGGGTGGGCTGCGTTGGGGCAAGAGCATTCTGTCGTTCATCCTGATCGTGATCGTGGCTACGATCTTGTCCGTCATTCTTGGCCGTGTGACGCGCAAGGCGGTGGATATGAACAAGAAGTGCTCGGATTTGCTGGGTGACTTCCTGGTCAATATCGTGCGCAAGGCCGTCTTCGTTGTCGGTGTGGTCATTGCGCTGTCGGTGCTGGGGGTCAACATTGGTCCGCTGGTCGGTGGGATTGCGGCCCTCGGTTTCATCATCGGCTTCGCCCTTCAGGGAACGCTGGGCAATTTCGCAGCCGGCTTGATGATCCTGATGCATCGCCCGTACGACGTCGGCGACGTTGTGAATACGGCCGGCATCACCGGGTTCGTCCAATCGATGAACCTGAACACCACGACGATCAAGACCTTCGACAATCAGATCGTGGTCGTACCCAACGGCTCGATCTGGGGCGACAACATCATCAATGTTACCGGAAGCGACACGCGGCGTGTGGACCTGGTGTTCGGCATTGGCTACGCCGACGACATCGCCAAGGCACAAGAGATTATGGAGAGCATCCTGACATCGCATCCGCTGGTGTTGGACAATCCGGCTCCGAACGTGAAGGTGCACGAGCTGGGTGATTCGTCGGTGAATTTCATCTGCCGGCCGTGGGTGAAGACGAGCGACTACTGGACGGTGCATTGGGACGTGACGCGGGCGGTGAAGGAGCGTTTCGACGCCGAGGGTGTGAGCATTCCGTTTCCGCAGCGTGATGTGCATTTGTTTCAGGAGACGGTTGCGGGCAGTTCCACCACGAAATAGGCCGCACGGCGGCCGGTTTGGCTCTGTGGGCCACCGTCGCCGGCCAGAAGTACTGGAAGGACACAGGGCTCAACTGAGAATCGAGCACAAGCCACGTCAATGGCACGAACCTATCGTTATGGGCTACGAGCGCTGCTCGTAGCCCATTGCTTTCTCATCGATGCCCGTGCTGGCCGCTGCGCGGAGTGGTCAGGCCAACGCATCGCGAATGCGCCGGAGGACAACGGGGATCGATTCATCGTAACACGGAGTGATGTCGACACCATACTTGTCTTTGACCTTCTGGATCAGTTCAGTGCGCCCGCCTGGAAGACAGTGCTCCCACGAGGAGAACTGACTTTCGTTGGAGACGAATGAGGCCGTGTAGGACGTGCCGAGTATCTCGGACCAGAACTCATCTACCAGGGGACGAAGCGCTTCAATTTGTTCATTGGGCGCAAAGTAGGCTTTGGGCCTGCCACTGCCCGGCAGCGGAACCGATTGACCCTTTCCTCTCGTGAGCCTAAGGCGCTCTTCGAAATCCAACCGGAGGTCCCGGATCGCTTCGTCATGAGTCTCTCCCATAGCGCCAAGAGCAAGCTCCTCGATATAGGCGTAGGGGACATGGCCCGCATTGGTGTAACCGGTTTGGATCTTGTAGTCCTCGAACCTGAGCTCAGGCTTTCTCTTGTCCTTCGCAAACAGTCTCTTGAGAAACGACGTCGTCACCATCGATCGAATCCTTACCATCTAACGCGGCGCCGAATAGCGAGCGTCTCAGTAGATCTTCTCCCGCCAGTGGCACACCTGGGGACGGACCTTTCGTTAGGGGCTATAGGGGAAGCAATCCGTCGGAGCGCGTCCGCTGGGATGAATCTACAGGAAGCCAGGGAAGTTTTCAAGGGCTCCGGGCTGTTGGGGTGGAGGCGGATGTTCGGGTGGGGTCAGGGGAGGGGCGAGCATATTTCGATGAGGAAGCCGTGGTTGTCTCTGAGGTGGGCGACGATCTGTCCCCAGGGTTTTTGGGTAGGTTCGGCGACGCTGGTGGCGCCGGCTTCGGTGGCGCGGGCGACGAGGGCGGGGACGTCGGGGGTGACGAGGGCGATCTCTACGCCGAGGGGGGGCTCATTCGGGGAAGCGGCAACGACTTCGTGGGGCAGATTGGAATTGGCCAGTTCGAGGCTGGCGAAGGCGAGGCGGGTGGCGCCGGTCTCCAGTTCGCCGTAGGCTTTGCCGTTGTCTTCGTTGAAGAAGCGTTTGGTCAGGCCGAAGGCCTCTTCGTAGAAGGCCATGGCGGCGGCGACGTCTTCGACGTAGAGGATTACGTAGCCGAGTGATGGGGATGGGGCGGTCATGGGGGTCTCCTGAGACGGTGTTGTGGTGCAGCCGGGGGCAGGCGATCGGGCCTCGGTTCGACGGAGCGTTTTGTCGCGCTGGCGAGAGGGTCCTTCCACGGGGCCTTGAGAGTTGCTATCATTATGGGTTATTCATAAGGTTACGTGCGACGCCTGGAAGGACGTTTATGGGATTACCGACAGTTGCGATTGTGGGCCGGCCTAATGTGGGCAAGAGTAGTCTCTTGAACGCGTTGGCGGGCGAGATGATCAGTATCGTGGAGCCGACGGCGGGGGTGACGCGTGACCGGGTGAGCACGTTCATCGAGCGGGAGGAGAAGTACTTCGAGCTGATCGATACGGGCGGGTACGGGATCGTGGACTCGGACCAGCTCAGCGGGCATATCGAGGGGCAGATTTTCCAGGCGATCACGACGGCCAATCTGGTGATCTTCATGACGGACGTGCGGGATGGGGTGACGCCTCTGGACGAGAAGATCGCGCAGTTGCTGCGGAAACACGAGCTGGACGTGATCGGGGTGGCGAACAAGGCGGACAATGCGAAGATGTTTCCGGCGGCGGGTGAGTTTTCGCGGCTGGGTTTCGGGGATTTTCTGTGCATCTCGGCGCAGAACAATCTGAACAAGTCAGTGCTGCTGGATACGATTTTCGAGAAGCTGGCGGACAACGAGTCGATGGGGGCGCCGCCGGCGCCGGTGATGAAGATTGCGATGGTGGGCAAGCGGAATGCGGGGAAGAGCTCGATGGTCAATGCCATTGCGGGCTCGGAGCGCGTGATCGTGAGCGAGATTCCTGGGACGACGCGGGATGCGGTGGACGTTCGGATCGAGAAGGACGGGCAGACGATTATCGTGATCGACACGGCGGGTGTGCGCAAGAAGGCGAAGATGGCGGACAATATCGAGTTCTACAGCTACGTGCGGGCGACGCGTTCGATCCAGCGTGCGGATGTGGTGTGGCTGTTGATCGATGCGACGCTGGCTCTGTCACAGGTGGACAAGCGTCTGGCGCGTCAGATCGCGGAGGAGCACAAGAGTTGCATCATCGTGGTGAACAAGTGGGACCTGGCGAAGGACAGCGCGGCGACGGGTGATTACGAGGAGTATTTGACGGCGATGCTGCCGAGTCTGAAGTACGCTCCGATTGCTTTTACGACGGCGACGGCGGGCAAGAACGTTCAGGCGGTTCTGGATCTTTCGGCCGAGTTATTTAAGCAGTCGAACACGCGGATATCGACGGGTCGGCTGAACAAGGCGTTTGAGATCATTCGGGACGAGCGGACGGGGGCGCGGCGGAGCGGCACGGCGTGGCCGCGGGTGTATTATGCGACGCAGATCGCGACGAATCCGGTGACGATCCTGATGTTCGTGAACAATCCGAAGCTTTTCGACGAGAACTTTCTGCGTTACATGGCGAGTCGGCTTCAGGTGCTGCTGCCGATCGGTGAGGTTCCGGTGCGACTTTATGCGCGGTCTCATCGGAGCGAGAGCCGGACGAAGCACAAGCCGCGCCGGCCGGAGAAGTGAGGGTCGGCGGCCGGCGCTGGAGCGCGATTGTCGCCTGGTGGGTGAGATTCTATAATGGGGTGGTGATCTCATTGCGGTCGAGCGCGAAAGGAATTGCTGATGGATGCACTTTTGTTGCTGGTGGTGTGCGGCGGTGCTTATCTGGTGGCGTACTACACGTATGGTCGGTTTCTGGCGCGTAAGATCTTTCAGTTGCGGCCTGATGCGGTGGTCCCGAGCCAGGCGCTTGAGGATGGGGTGGACTACGTGCCGACGCGGCGGGGGATCATCTTCGGGCACCACTTCACGTCGATTGCGGGTACGGGTCCGATCGTGGGTCCGGCGATCGGGGTGATCTGGGGGTGGCTGCCGGCGGTGCTGTGGGTGGTGTTCGGTTCGATCCTAATGGGGGCGGTGCATGATTTCGGTTCGCTGGTCGTCTCGATGCGGAACGAGGGGAAGAGTATCTCCGAGGTGGCGGCGCGTTATATCAACGCGCGCGTGCGGTTCATCTTCTTTGCGGTGGTGTTTCTGGCGCTGCTGATCGTTATCGCGGTGTTCGGCGTGGTGATCGCCATCGTCTTCGATCGTTTTCAGGGTTCGGTGCTGGCGGTTTGGCTCCAGATCCCGATCGCGGTGGCGCTGGGTTACATGATCTACCGGCGCGGGGCCAATGTGGTGCTGGCGACGGTGGTGGCGGTGGCGGGCATGTATGCGACGATTTGGCTGGGGAGCAAAATGCCATTCGCCATGCCCGAGATCGGGGGTATGCCGGCGACGGGAAGCTGGACGATCATTCTGCTGATCTACGCGTGGATTGCGTCGACGCTTCCGGTGACGACGCTGCTGCAGCCTCGTGACTATATCAACGCGTGGCAGTTGTTCATCATGATGACTCTGCTGGCGTTGGGGGTGGCGTTTTCGAGCTTGTCGAAGGGGCTGCCGATGGTGGCGCCGGTTGTCGATCTGGCACCGACCGGGGCGCCGGCGATCTGGCCTTTTCTTTTCATCACGGTCGCTTGCGGGGCGATCAGCGGGTTTCACTCTCTGGTGGCCTCGGGGACGAGCCCTAAGCAGATTTCCGGCGAGCTGGACGCGCAGTTCGTCGGTTACGGGTCGATGCTGCTGGAAGGGGCGTTGGCCGTGCTGATTTTGATCTGCGTTGGGGCGGGGATCGCGATGGCGTACGAGACGGCGGACGGCGAGTTGCTCACCGGTTTCGATGCGTGGCACCGGCACTATTCGTCGTGGTCGACGGCTTCGGGGATGGGTGCGAAGCTGACGGCCGTGGTGGTGGGCGCGGCCAACATGATGCGGCAGTTGGGTGTTCCCGAGACGGTGGGCATCGCGTTGATGGGGGTGTTCGTCGCTTCGTTTGCGGGGACGACGCTGGATACCTCGACGCGCATCCAGCGCTACGTCATCAGTGAGCTGGCCAGCGACCTGAAGCTCTCGTTCCTTAGCAACCGGTGGGCGGCGACGACGGTGGCGGTGCTGACGGCGGCCGGTCTGGCTTTTGCGACGGGCGCCGACGGCAAAGGGGCGATGACTCTCTGGCCGTTGTTCGGCAACGCGAACCAACTGCTGGCATCGCTGGCGCTGCTGGTGGTGACGCTCTACCTGAAGCGGAAGGGGGGCATGCGGTTTTTGGTCACGGCGATTCCGTGCGTGATCATGCTGGTGATTACGAACTGGGCGATGGTCCAGAACGAGATTCGGTTTTTCCGTAACCGGGAGTGGCTGCTGGTGACCATCGGGACGGGGATTTTCGCGCTGTCGTTGTGGATGACGGTGGAGGCGATTGTGGCGTTTCGAGGGGCGAAAGGCGACGGTTAGGCTAGGGTGGCGGTGCCGGGGCGGGGATGGGGACGAGTCGGAAGCGGACTGGGGGCGGGTCCTGGGCGGCGATGATCTCGTTGCGTCGGACGGATTCCTTGGGGAAGTTGAAGACGACGGGCCGCGTGATCCAGTCCGAGGCGTCTTTGTCATTGTCGTAGATGTATATGAGGATGTGGTAGGTGGCGTCGACGTATGCCTGGTAGGCGAGGGGTGTGGCCTTGATGGCCACGTTGGTCAGCAAGGCTCTGTCGCTGTCCAGTTCGACCCGGAACTTGCCTTGCAGATTGGGACTGAAACAATATCCCCAGACTGCGGCGGAGACCTGGTAGTCTCTCATGTCGTTTCCTGCCGGCAGGGTAACGTTGACGGCGGATGCGACTTCGCGTCGCTGCCCGTCGGCAAACTCCACGTAGGGGATCTTTTCGATGGCTCTTCCCCTGGCGTTCGTTAGTTCGGACGATCGGAGGCGGACTTTGGCGACGAGAACGCCCTCGGTTGGGACGAAGGCCTCGACCGTCGCGGGATCGACCTCGGCTCCCACCGGGACGCCGTTTTCGTCGACGCATTGGACGGGCAGGGATCTCTTGACGAGCTTGGCGACATGAACGATCAGTGTTTTCGGGTCGCAGTCTTCTACGGTCAGGCCCAGTTGCCTGATTGTGTCATTACGGCGGAGGAAACTGAGCATGTCTAGGGGGTAGGTGCCCTCTTCGACGAGATCCTCTCTGGCCGGATCGAGAAAGAGGACTCCGTCGAACTCACCTGTGTTTCTCATTCGATCGGCGTCTGTGACGCGGCGGGCCGGTCCCTTGAGATCGACGCGGTTTATCATCACTGAGGGCCGCAAGGTGGTATCGTCGCCCTCTCCGGCGAAGCTGAGCCACAGGGTGGGGTCGCTGGAGCGGGCGACGCCAAGGCTGACGACATTGGAAAGGGGCAGGCGTTCGTCCTGGGCCAAGTCCGCCCAGACCCAGATAAGGACCGTGAGGAGGACCACAATGAATATCTTGCCGTAGATGCTGCTTTTCACCTTCTATGCCTTCAACTGTCGGTACCAAACTATGCTACGGTCTGCACTGGGCCAGTCGGAATCTCGTCGAGGCCGGCGGCGGCTCTACGCGTGGCGTTTCAACCAGCTTGCCCTGCGTGGCACGTCTTCTTCCGTCTTGCCGGCCAGATAGGCGCGAATCTGGGGCTCGGTGACATTGCGTACGAGCCTGCCGTTCTGGGCGACGGAAATGGCGCCCGTTTCCTCGCTGACGACGAGACAGGTTGCATCGGACCCGGCGGTAATTCCGAGTGCGGCGCGGTGTCGCGATCCCAGCTCAATGCCGTCGACGGCGCCGGCCTCTGCCAGGGGCAACTGGACGCGGGCGGCGACCATACGGTCTCCCCTGATGACGACGGCCATGTCGTGGAGTGCGGCGCCGGGATAGAAAATGGTCTTGAGTAGATCGGCGGTGACGCGTGCGTCGAGTCGGACGCCCGTTTCGATGAACTCACCCAAGGCCACTTGTCGTTCGAGAACGATAATCGCGCCGATGCGGGCGGCGGATAGTTCGGTGATGGCGGTGATGATTTGCTCGACGGTTCGGGAGAGCTGGTGGGAGGAGCCGGTCCAAATGCGGGGCTGTCCGATTTGTATGAGGACGCGGCGTATCTCCGGCTGGAAGGCGGCGGCGGCGACGACGAGGACGGCGATGAGGAAGCCTTTGTAGAGGTACTGGAGCCTGAGGAAATCGAGGCGTTCGACGACGAGGTTGAGGATCAAGACGCCGGCGACGAGAATGAAAATGACACCGCGAAAGAGCCTTTCTCCGCGTGTTCCTTCGAGGAAATCGACGACCCAGTAAACGATGAACCCAATCGAAACCAACTCAACAACGACTATCCACCATTCATAGCGTGCGACCCGACTCAAATAGTCAAGCAGTGCATCCACCTAGACTCGAACCCCTTCCGTGGACCCGGCCACACTGTGGCAGTGACAAGCGACGTTATGGGAGTCGCCGGTCGGTCAGATGACTGGGCCTATCCAGCATCAGGACCGTGTCGATATCGGCCATCATCTCTTGCGTATTGGCGCGGAGGACTTTCTTGTGGGCTCGGTTGACCTCAGCGGCGGTCATGCCGGGTTGTGCGGTCTTGCATCCGCTCTGACCGAGTACCAGGGCACCGAGTACGACAGCGAGCGCGAGCGCGCGCCAACCGAGATTCGCGACCTTCTGCTTCATGCTTCTTACCGCCACTACGCTTTTCATCGTTTCCCCTTTTTCCAAGACGTCATGGTCTGTCGGGGCGGCCGGCGCGATACATCGAGCGCTCCCAGCGGCGGGCCGCTGAGTTGCGATGGCGCAAAACCTGCCCCAACATGGACTTAATTATACCAGGGGCGTGGTTGGGTGTCAAGGGTGCGTGGAAAATTGCGTGTCGGGGTGCGCTAAGCACTTCGCAGAGGGCAACTTGTGAGCTACGGGTGTGTCTGTCGGCGTGGGGAGGCAAGGGGGGCGGCGTGAGAAAGCGCTTCAAACCTGGTGACGAGCGGTTAGAATACGTCTGCACAATCTCGCGGGTGGTGGAGGTTGGAGGTCGCGGCCGTCCAGGACGAGTGCAAGCATTTGAAATTAGGAGTCCGGCATGAATCCCGATGCATCACAGGACCGTCTGACGGGGCGCCAGCGTGTCTTGGCTACCCTTAGCCACCAGCCTACGGACCGGGTTCCCGTCGATTTAGGGGGGACGCCGTGCTCCGGGGCGCACGTTAGCGTTGTGGCGCATTTACGGCAGGCGCTGGGGCTGGACAAGGCGGGGGCGCGGGTGAAGGTGGATGAGCCTTACCAGATGCTGGGGGAGATCGGGGCGGACTTGCGTGAGGCGTTGGGGCTGGACGTGGCGGCCTTGCCCAAGCCGAAGAATATGTTCGGATTCGCGAACGCGGGGTGGAAGCCGTGGCGGACGTTCGATGGGACGGATGTGCTGGTGCCGGCGGACCTCAACACCAAGCCCGAGGCGAACGGGGACATTTTGATGTATCCGGAGGGCGATGAGTCGGTGCCGGCCTCGGCGAAGATGCCCAAGGGCGGGTACTACTTCGATTCGATCCGGCGGCAGAAGCCTATCGACGAGGCGAAGCTGGACCCGGCCGACAATACGGAGGAATTCGGTCCGGTGAGCGAGGAGGACCTGGCTTTCTACGAGCGTCACGCGGCGGATTTGTATGACAATACGGATCTGGCGATTGCGGCGGGCTTTGCGGGGACGGCGTTCGGTGACATCGCGCTGGTTCCGGGCCCGTGGATGAAGGACCCGAAGGGGATTCGGGACATCGAGGAATGGTATATCAGCACTGTAGCGCGGCGCGACTATATCAAGGAGGTTTTCGCGCGGCAGACGGAGATTGCGCTGAAGAACCTGAAGCGTATCTATCAGGCGGTGGGCGACCGGGTGCACGTGGTGTTCATGGACGGGACGGATTTGGCGTCGCAGAACAGTTTGTTCTGTTCGCCCGATGCGTACCGGGAGCTTTACCTGCCTTACGCCAAGCAGCTCAACGACTGGATTCATGCGAATACAAAGTGGAAGACGCTGAAGCACTGCTGTGGGGGTTGCGCGCCGTTGATCGAGGGGTTCATTGCGGCCGGGTATGATGTCTTGAATCCGGTGCAGACGTCGGCGCAGGGGATGGACCCGGCGGGGCTCGTGGAGACGTACGGGGATCGCATTGTGTTCTGGGGCGGGGGCGTGGATACGCAGCAGACGTTGCCTTTTGGGACGCCTGAGGAGGTGCGGGCGCAGGTGGCGGAGCGGGTGGCGATCTTCGGTCGCAAGGACGGCTTCGTCTTCAACACCATTCACAATATCCAGTGCAACACGCCGGTGGAGAACCTATTGGCGATGTTCGCGGCGCTGGGGCGCGCGGTCTGAGGCCCGGCGCGGTAGGGAGGTACGCATGATGATTCGTCCCGTTCGTGCCAGGGCACTAGTGTCCTTGGCGATCGTGTTGTTGGGGGTCTCGGGCGCATGCGGTGAGCGCGTCGAGCAGAGCCTTGACGGGGTGTGGCAGGTGGCGGAAGGGTCGATGGAGGCGATGCCTGCCGAGTTCGAGCGCACGGTGCCGGTGCCTGGGCTGGTGGATATGGCGGAGCCTGCGTTCTCCGAGGTGGGCAAGGTGAGCGCGCAGCGGGAGGCGTTCTGGTATCGGCGGACGTTTACGGTGGCGGGGGCGGTTCCTGAGGTTGCGCTTCTGCGGATCAACAAGGCAAAGTACGGGACGAAGGTGTGGCTGAATGGGCAGGTGGTGGGGGAGCATTTGCCTTGTTTTACGCCGGGGCTGATGGATGTGAAGCGCTATCTGAAGGGCGCGGGCGAGGAGAATGAGATCGTCGTTCGCGTGGGGGCGAACCGTGAGAGCGTGCCGGAGGGGCAGCCCAGTGGGTGGGACTTCGAGAAGTATCTGTACATTCCGGGCATCTACGACTCGGTGACGCTGATCCTGACGGGAGCGCCTTACATTGAGATCGTGCAGATGGTGCCCAACGTGGAGGCGAATACGGTTCGGCTGCTGGCGAAGGTGCTCAATCCTACGCGGCAGGAGCGGATAGACGTGGAGTACACGATTCGCGAGGCCAAGAGCGGCCGAGGCGTGGTCCAGGACACGACGCTGATAGCCAAACTCGACGACGATGACTGGTATCCTCTGGAGGAGGAGTTCCCGATGGGAGGTTGCCGCTTGTGGTCTCCGGAGGATCCGTTTCTCTATGAGGTGGAGATCGAGACGGACTCGGACAGCGTCAAGGAGCGGTTTGGCATGCGGTCGTTTCGGTTCGACCGGGAGACAGGGCGGGCGGTGCTGAACGGGAAGCCTTACATGATGCGGGGGACGAACGTTTGCGTGTATCGTTTCTTCGAGGACGCGGGGCGGGGTGACAAGCCTTGGCGGGCGGAGTGGGTGCGGCGATTGCATGAGAAGTTCAAGGGGATGCACTGGAATTCGATCCGGTACTGCATTGGTTTTCCGCCGGACTTCTGGTATGACATTGCGGACGAGGAAGGGTTTCTGATCCAAGATGAATTTCCGATCTGGCTGCTGAGCGATGCGCCGGAGGCGCCGAAGGCGGAGAAGATCATCCCGGAGTATACCGATTGGATGGAGCGGCGTTGGAACCATCCGTGTGTGGTGATCTGGGATGCGCAGAATGAGAGCAATACGGAGGAGACGGGCAAGGCCTTGCAGGCGGTGCGGCGACTGGACCTGTCGGACCGGCCGTGGGAGAACGGATGGGCGGCGCCTCAGAGTGTGAAGGACTGTGTCGAGGCGCACCCGTATCTGTTTATTAAGATGTTCAACAAGGCGTGGGGTCGAGCGGAGTTCGGGGGGCTGGAGGATATCGTGAAGATTTCGCCTGTGCCCAGTTTGCAGGCGGCCCAGCGCAAGCTCGAGGTGCCCATTATCATCAACGAGTACGCGTGGTTGTGGCTGAATCGGGATGGGACGCCGACGTGTTTGACGGCGAATGTGTATGAGAAGCTGTTGGGTGCGGACTCGACGACGGAGCAGCGGCGTTTGATCTATGCGAAGTATCTGGCGGCGCTGACGGAGTTCTGGCGGGCGGGGCGGGAGTGTGCGGGGGTGCTGCATTTCTGCGGGCTGGGCTATTCGCGGGCGGGGGACAAGCCGCGACCCGAGGGTGGGGCGACGAGCGATCACTTCGTCGATCTGGAGGAGTTGACGTTCGAGCCTCAGTTCGAGCGATACGTGCGTGACTCGTTTGCACCGGTGGGGTTGATGATTGATTACTGGGGTCAGGCGTTGGCGGCGGGTGAGGGGCAGGCGATGGAGGTTGTTGTTATCAACGACCTGCACGCGCCGTGGCGGGGGGGCGTGCGGCTGCGTCTGAGCAAGAACGGGCGCGAGGTGACGAGGCTGGAAACGAACTGTCAGGTGGAGGCGTTGGGGCGTGGGGTGGTTACGTTCGAGCAGGCGATCCCGACAGAGGCGGGTGACTATGTGCTGACGGCTGAGTTGACGGCCGAGGGGCAGGGGACGGTGCGGAGCGTGCGGGATGTGAAGGTGGTGGCTGCGAAGTAGATCCGGTGGAACCGCGAATTGGGGAGAATTTCTATGGGCAGGGACGTGCAGGGGCGTCGCGATTTTCTGAAGATGGCTGGTCTTTGTGCGGCAGGGCTGGGGGTGTGCGGGTGCAACGAGGCCATGCGATCGCCTGTGAGGCGGTCGCCTGAAGCGCCGGCGAAGAGGCCGAATGTTCTGTGGATCACGTGCGAGGATATCAGTCCTCTTCTGGGCTGTTATGGCGATCCGTATGCGATCACGCCTAATCTGGATCGGTTCGCGGGAGAATCGATTCTATACACCAATGCGTATGCGCCGGCGCCGGTGTGTGCGCCGGGGCGGTCGTGTCTGGCGACGGGGGTGTACGCGACGTCGACGGGGACGCAGCATTTGCGGTCGGCCGTGCAGTTGCCTGCGCGTGTGGAGCCATTTCCCAAGCGGCTGCGGGAGGCGGGGTATTACTGCTCGAACAACTATAAGGAAGACTACAACTTCTCCGATCCGACGATGTGGGATGATTCGAGTCACACGGCCCACTGGCGCAACCGAGGGGCGGGGCAGCCTTTCTTTAGCGTGTTCAATTTGATGTCGACGCATCAGGGGCAGATCAACGGGTCGGACGAGGATTTTTTCGATATGTACCGGTCGAAGTTGACTGAGAGCGAGCGGCATGATGCGGATTCGTTGCCGCTGCCGCCGTTCTATCCCGATACGCCGATGGTGCGGAAGATCTGGGCGCGTTACTACGATTTGATTACCACCATGGACAAGGAGGTGGGGGCGCTTCTGGCGGAGCTGGAGGGGGACCGGCTGGCGGAGGAGACGATCGTGTTCTTTTTCTCGGATCATGGGATGGGTTTGCCGCGGTACAAGCGGACGCTTTACGACACAGGCTTGCGGGTTCCGCTGATGGTTCGTTTTCCAGCGTACCTCGAACACCTGATGCCGCTGGCTCCGGGCAGTCGGACGGACCGGCTTGTGAGCTTTGTTGATTTTGCGCCGACGATGCTGCACCTGTTGGGGCTGGAGGTGCCCGAGTATATGCAGGGGCGGGTGTTTCTGGGCGAACAGCCGGGGGCGGCGCGGGAGTATGTGTACGGGGCGAGCAGCCGGGTTGATGAGGTGTATGAGATGTCGCGATGCGTGCGCGACAAGCGGTACAAGTACGTTCGGAACTTCATGCCGCACTTGCCTTACGTGCAGCCGAGCGAGTATCCGGATCGGGCGGAGATTATGCAGGAGATGCGGCGGGTGGTGGCGGCGGGGGGAATGGTCGGGCCTCAGGAGGACTTGTGGAAACCGACCAAGCCTGTTGATGAGCTTTTCGATACGCAGGCCGATCCGCATGAGATGCGCAATCTGGTCGATTCGGCGGCCCATCAGGGTGTGTTGAATCGTCTGCGCGCGGCACTGCGCGATTGGATGATCGAGACGAAGGACACGGGTCTGATGTCCGAGGCGGAGATGCACATCCGCGCGGAAGGTTCGACGCCTTATGACGTGGTGAATGATGCGCGTGCGTATGATGTGGGGCGCATCCTGGCGACGGCGGAGTTGGTCGGCAGGGGTGTGGAGGCGCTATCCGAGTTGCGGTCAGCTCTGTGGGATGGTGACGCGGCGGTGCGGTACTGGGGGGCTGTGGGTTTGGAGGCGCTGGGGGCTGAGGCGGCGCCGGCGGTCGAGGACCTTCAGGACTTGCTCGAGGACCCGAGTCCGAACGTGCGATTCACGGCGGCGGGGATTTTGTGCCGGCTGGGCTATTGCGGGGATGCGTTGCCTGTCTTGGCCAGCGGGTTGGGGGATACGCGGGAGACGGTTGTGCTGCATGCGGCGCGAACGCTGCAGCGGATCGGCGCGAAGGCGCGGCCGGCGGTGGGGCAGATGAGGCTGGCGCAGGGGCGGTGCAAGAATCGGAACGGCAGCTATCGGAACAACAACCACGCCATGTTCATCGACTGGGCATTGAAATACGCGCTGGAGAATTGCGGAGAATAATCACAAGGATGGTCTTGGATGGTAGATGAGCGTCTCGAATCGGCGGCCTCGCACGGGGGCAGCACGACGTATGTTTTTCTGGTCTGTATCGTGGCGGCGCTGGGCGGGCTGCTGTTCGGTTATGACACGGGGGTAATCAACGGGGCGATCGGGCCGCTGAAGGGCCACTTCGAGCTGGACGACGTCTGGGCGGGGTGGGCGACCGGTTGTGCGTTGCTGGGCTGTGCGCTGGGTGCGGCCGGGGCGGGGGCCTTGAGCGACCGGTTCGGGCGGAAGAAGGTGCTGATCCTTTCGGCCGTGATGTTTTTGATATCGGCGATCGGCACGGCGGTGCCACCTACCATCGGCATTTTCGTTATTTTCCGCATTATCGGGGGCGTCGGGGTGGGGGCGGCGTCGATGTCGTCACCGATGTACATTGCCGAGATCAGCCCGGCGCGGATGCGCGGTCGTCTGGTTTCGGTCAATCAGTTCGCTATCGTTACGGGTTTCTTGGTCGTCTACTTCGTTAACTACTTCATCGCGCTGCAGGGCGACGCGGGGTGGAACGAGCAGGTGGGGTGGCGGTGGATGTTTGGGTCGGAGTCGCTGCCGGCGGTGCTGCTGCTGGTTCTGCTGTTCGTCGTGCCTGAGAGTCCGCGCTGGTTGGCGAAGCAGGGGCGCGAGAAAGAGGCGCTGGAGACTCTGACGCGGGTGGATGGTGCGGGCTATGCGCGAACCGAGCTGGGCGAGATCAAGGAGGCGATCGCGCACGAGAGTGGGTCGCTGGGGCAACTGCTGCAGCCCGGTATGAAGATCGTGCTGGTGATCGGGATTGCGCTGGCGGTGCTGCAGCAGGTCACGGGGATCAATGTGTTCCTCTATTTCGGGACGGAGATCTTTGAGAAGATGGGGTCCGGGCGGAACGCGGCGCTGCTGCAAACGGTGATCGTGGGCTCGGTGAATCTGACGTTTACGGTCATTGCGATCTGGACGGTGGACAAGCTGGGGCGGCGGCCTTTGATGATGATCGGGTCTACGGGGATGGGGGTTTGTCTGGTGGCGATGGGGTTGGCTGCTTACGTGCAGAGTACGGGGCTTTGGATGCTGCTGTTTATTCTCGGGTACATTGCGTGCTTTGCGCTTTCGGTTGGGCCGGTGACGTGGGTGATCCTATCGGAGATTTTCCCGACGCGGATTCGCGGGCGGGCGATGGCGATTGCCACTGTGTGCCTGTGGATCGCGAACTACATCATTTCGCAGACGTTTCCGATGATGGACGAGCATCCGTGGTTGGTCGCGACGTTTCATCGCGGGTTTCCCTTCTGGCTCTACGGGGCGTTTTGTGCGGTGTTGCTGGTTTTCGTGTGGCGGTTTGTTCCGGAGACGAAGGGCAAGACACTGGAAGAGATCGAGCGGCACTGGATGCGGTAGCGACATCCCTTGTCGCGTCATTGCGCGGGCATCACGTTGGAGCGATCAGCGTTCTTTTTCGATGGATGGAGATGGTCTGTGCGTCGCGAAAAGTGTGGAGCAAAACCCGCCTAGTTCAAAGAAGCCCCTGCGCGGCGGAGGGAGAGGAAAAGCGAGATAACACGCAGGGGCTTGAGGGCTCAACCTGCTATCCGAACTATACCCTCTTGGGGCCTTTCGGTAAAGGGGATTTTCGCTTTTTTTCCCCCTCACGTCCAGGAGAATAGTCACGATGCCGGGGTCTGGCAGGGGGGGGCGAGGCACGGGGCACAGATTCCCATTTCCGGCAGGTTGCCTGGCCATTTTCGGCAGGCGGCGTGGGCGGCGGTTCTGTGCTTTTGGGCGAGCGGTGGCTTGAAGGGACGGCTCGATCTGGTATCCTGGTTGCCATGAAAGAGGAATTGGCCAGAGCCGTGACGTTGTCGAGTCACACGATCCCGATCGTGCCTCGCTATGCGGAGACCGACCGGGGCGGGGTGATTCACCACAGCGTGTTTCCGGTCTGGTTTGAGATGGGGCGGACGGAGTTGTTGCGTGCCAACGGGATCGTGTACAAAGACCTGGAGGAGGAGGGGATCTTCTTCGTGGTGGCCGAGCTGCGGATCAAGTACCGGCGGCCGGTGTTCTACGATGAACCGTTGCGGCTCGAAACCACTTGCTCGAAGGTGAGCGCGGCGAAGGTGGAACACACGTATCGGCTGCTGCGTGACGGGAACGGGCTGCTGCTGACCGAGGGAAGCAGCGTTCTGGCGTGCGTGGGGGGCGACGGGAAGGTCCGGCGTGTCCCGGAGTTCATGTACCCCGAAGAAACCTAGGGGGCGACATGATCGTTCTGCTGACCGACTTCGGATTCGGTGAGTATGTGGGCGTGATCCTTCCATCCAGACCTGTCGGCCGGAGAAGCGAATCACAGTCTCATGACAGGTTCCGGCGGCTACCATAGAGGCACCTTCAGATACCTCAGGACTCTCTGATGCGGAAGAAGACCGTTGCGATCGTCTCTTTGTGGGCCTTTGTGGCTCTCTGCTGGGCGTTGGTGATCGGATGGAGACTGCTCGATCGATCGGGCGTGCTGGACGAGCGAATCGTATACGTTGAAACGGCCGATCCGGCGAGTCGGCCGGGCGTTCCCATACTGGATGCGAACAACGCATTCTTCACCGTAATGAAAGCGGAGCCAAACCGGGTAGAGGTCCAATGGTCACGGACCGAAATCCATGGGGAGCATCCGATATGCCGCGTGAAGAGACTCGATGGTCCGGCGACGAGCGTCATGGGGACACTCAACGGCGAAAGACAGTACCCAATACTGATCGATACCGGCTGCAACCAGGGTCTGATTGTCAACGATGTGGTGGCACTGGAAAGCGGGCTGGGACTCTGCCCGATTGACGTTGAACTCGGCTCAGGCCTCGGTGGGTTCTGCCACGTCGACGAGATTGAGATAGGCGGCATGACGATACGCAAGCCGCCATGCTGCTACACGCGTGGCCACTACGAGCGACGGGCCTTCGGAAAGCCAACTCAAAAGGAACGGCAGGTTATCCTGGGTCTGAACCTGATGCGCGGGTTTCGGTATCTGCTCATTGACAATGTCGCTTCGGAAGTGGAGTTCGGCCTGGGCCAGAGCTTTGCGCCGGACCCAAACGAATCATGGTGGCAATTCCCTATGTCGATCGAAACCGAGGGCTGGAACAGGCTGCGAGCCTTGGTAGAGATGCCGATTGCGGGACAGACAAGGCGAATCATGATAGACACGGCAGCCAGTTGGAATCTGTATGTCAGTCGGAGTATTTGGAAAGAGCTCTCACGCGAAGTCAATATCATCGAGACGTCCCAGAGTCGGTCCAAGATGTTCCGCGGCTGGACGGATGTCGAAAAGGTCACTGTCGAACAATTCCAGATAGGCCAGCGGACGCTATCGAGGGCCACCATTGCGGTGGTTGATGAGAGTGCCGCGTGGAAGTCGGACAATTTCTTGCTGGGGATGGACAATTTCGCCGACACGGCCATCGCCCTGGACTTCGAGGACAACCGGTTCTGGATTCGGGAGCCGCTCGACCAAGGATTGATAGAGACAGACTAAGTGAGTTGTGGGGTGGCAGTCTGTAGGCGGCGGATGATGGCGAGGCTTTCGGCGAACTGGTCTTTGGCTTTCTCGAGGTATTCGTTGACCTCGTCGATGTAGCCATCGGCCGAAGCAGACCAGACGCGATTGAGGTAGCGTTCTCCGGCGGCGAAGCTGCCCATGATTTCGCCATAGGCGTTTAGGCCGTAGCGATGGGCGATGCTCTCGCGGGCGTCGACGAACATCTCCAGATCGTCCATGAACAATTCATCGATCTTGTGCCGCATGTCGTAGGTATCGATCGCATCCTTTTCGGCGTTGAGATTCTCGATGTTGGTGGCGATCTTGGCGAGGCTGGTTTCGATGGTCTCGATGTTGGCGGCGACGTGGTGCTCGGTCTTGGTTTGGCTGGCCTCAGCCCTCCGGATGACCACCACGCCGGCGATGCCGACGGCCAGGGCCGGGATGTACCACGCCCACTTGACGGGGCTCTCTTCGGCTGCCTCATCGACTGCTTCGACGGCGCTCTCATTGAGCGCGCTTTGATCGACGACGGCCGCGAGAGCCGCCATGATGAAACCGATCGTTACCAGAAGAAAGCCAAGAAGCTTCATATCGAGTTCCTATCCCCCCTTCATTCCCGCGATGACGGAGTAAACGGCGAAACCGACTCCGACAATGCCTTCGCCGATGATCAGGCCGGCGGCGATGGGGATGCCCACCTGCTCGCTGAAGTGCCGGCCCTTGATCTTGTCGCTGAGCATTCTGAGAATCGTGCCGATGGTGTAGGTCAGGACAATGCTAAACGGCAGATAGAAACCGAGGCCCACCTGGATCCCCAGACCACCTATGCCGGTTACGCTGAGCAGCGCGCCCAGGCCCGCCCCGGCGAGGTACTTGAAGACGGGGACATCGCCGGCCAGGATACCGTTTATCATGCTGGCCAGCACCGTGCCCTGGGGCGCGGGCAGTTTCTCGCTGCCCAGGCCGTACGCTTTGTGCAGGACGAACAGCAAACCGATCATCAGGATCGGTCCGATCCAAGTGCCAAGGAACTGGCCTATCTGCTGGCGCTTGGGGATGGCGCCGACGAGGTAGCCCGTCTTCAGGTCGAGCATCAGGTCGGTCGCCTGTGACATCGCCATGCACGTGGCGGCGCCGACCATCACCGACGAGATGATGGCGGCTTTGTCCCCCAGGCCACTGGTAATGACGATCAGGATCGTCACGGCGATCAAGGTCATGCCACTCATGGGCGACCAGTTCGTGCGGCCGATGCACTCCGATAGAATCACGCCGGCCATCCAGATCCAGATCGTGCCCAGCACCGCCATGATAACACCGCGCCCGAGGCCCATCTCCTCGACGGACAGGACCGCGACCACGCCCAGGACGATCACCGCTCCGACAATACCGACGTAGAGCAGCTTGATCGGCATCTCGTCCTTCGACATTGCGGCGCCGGTCTTGGCCGCCGACTGCATGCTGCGGATCGCACTGATGATCAGAGGCAACGCCAGCGCAATCCCGGCGAGCGCCCCACCGACCAGCATGCCGATCCCGACCGGTCGAAACAGGGCGATGCGCAGGTAATTGGGCATGGTCATCTCCAGACCCTGCAACTGCTCAGGCGTGGGCAGCAAGCTCATCCTGGCAAGGATCGGGGCGAGAACCCAATAGCACGCGTAGCCACCGATGACAAAGCAAAGGCCGCCCTTGCCCGCGATGAAGGCGATGCCGACCGTCAGCAGCGAGACGAACCAGACGCCGTTCATGTAGTCAGGCATCCCGAGGTGTTGGCCCAGGGCCCAGTTCTCGAACTCCGTCACGTGGCTGGTCAGACTGAGCGTCGCGCTGAGGAGGGCCCCGATGCATAACAGGATGGCTTTGTGGACGCCGGCGCCGGGTGATTTGAGGACGGTGGCGACGGCGACGCCTCCGGGGTAGGTCAGGCGTTCGAAGTCGATCATCTGCTTGCGCAGGGGGATGATGAAGGCGATGCCGAGGATGCCTCCGGCGATACAGCCAAAGGTCATGAGGTAGGGGTTGAAATCGGTATGGCCCAGGATGAACAGGGCCGGTACGGAGAACATAATGCCGGCCGAGGCGCCGTTGACGCTGCTGGCGACGGTCTGGCTAATGTTGTTCTCGATGATGCTGTTGCGGCGGAGGATGCCCCGCAGCACGCCGAAGCCCAGAATGGCGGCCAGCTCCGACCCTTCGTGGGAGAAACCGAGGATCAGGCAGGCATAGCCCATGCTGATGGTGATCAGAATGCCCAGGCCGTAACCGACGAGAACGGCCGTCCACGTCAGCTCGGGGTACGCCCCGCGACGGATAATCCTTCCCCCATCAGTCTGAGCTTCTGCCACGTCCTACTCTCCTTAGCGCGGGCGCTCAGCAAGCTTTCGCACACATCGCTAGCCTTCCCGATTACGGCGGCGCCCCAAAGGCAAGAACCAAACGGAGAGGGCGGGATTCGAACCCGCGGTAGGGACAAGCCCTACACAGCCTTTCCAAGGCTGCTCGATAAGCCACTCCGACACCTCTCCGGAGTTCGGGCAAATATAGCACCAGGGGCGGGATAGTGCAATGACAATCCGGGCCTGGCGGGCAGCGACTGCGGCAGCTGAGAACGCTCCCGGAATAATGAACCGCATTGGGTCGGAGAGCGACTAAGATGGTCAGAATGGTCGAGCAGAGCGAACAACTCGTCGACGAGATCCTGGTAATGGATTGCCAGAGCGGCCGGGGGCAGGCGCTGGATATGCTGGTGTCGCGGTGGCAGAAGCGGCTCTGGCACTATGCGCGGCGGCTGACGGGCAGCTCGGAGGCGGCGTGGGAGGTTACGCAGGAGAGCTGGCTGGGCATTGTCCGGGGCATTCGGCGGCTCAACGACCCGGCTCGGTTTCGGGCGTGGGCGTACCGGATTGTGACGAACAAATCGCGCGACTGGATCCGGAAGAAGTCGAAACAGGCGCCGGCGGATGAGGCGTTTGAGAGGGTGTCGCGCGAGGGGGCGCTGACGAATGAGACATCGGCCGATCTCGAAACGATCTTGGGTCGGCTCAGCGAACGGAATCGCACGGTGTTGACGCTGCACTACTTGGAGGAGATCGGCCTGGCGGAGATAGCGAAGATCCTGCGCGTGCCCAAGGGCACCGTGAAGTCGCGTCTGCATACGGCGCGGGCTGAATTCAAGAGACTGTGGCAGGCAATGGACGATACGGCGCAGACGGCGATGTCTGCTTCTGAGAAAGGAGAAGCACGATGACTGACGAACAGATCCGGAAGATACTCGACGACGACTATGAGGGCGTGCGGGAGAATACGATTCGCTCGATGCTGGGCGATTTCTACAATCGGAAGATGCTTTTGACGGTCGTCTTCATTTGGGCGTGGGGCCTTGCCGTTGTCGCGGGCGCCGGGTACTGCGCCGTGCGTTTCTTCGGCGCCGAGCAGACGCGCGCGGAGATCATGTACGCCGGCATGTTCGTCTGCTGCGTTCAGTTTCTGGCGCTCACGAAGATATTTGCGTGGCAGATGATCCACCGCAACGGGATCATGCGGGAGATCAAGCGTCTTGAACTGCGCATTGCCGAACTGACCAAGTCGCTGGCCAAGAGTTCACAGTGAGCCGAGGACCGAAATGGGTCAAGGAGCAACACGATCGAGTCCTGCCGGGCCGCCGATGAATCGCAACAGCCACTTCGCTCCGGTCTCTGCCGTCATGAGAGCAAACGACAGCGGATCAGTCCAATTCGGTCAGGTAGATGTTGCGGAAGCGATATTGGCCGCCGCCGGGAACCTCTGCCTGTAGGGCGATGTATCCCTTCTCGGGACCTTCAAGTCCATCGGCTTCCCAGGCGGGTGTGCCATTGATCACGAGGGCGGCCTTCGTGCCCTGGACTGTGAGCGTGTACTGGTTCCACTGGCCGGGTTTGGTCAGCCCCTCGGTCCGCGCTTCTTCCAGAGAGCCGACGTGGCCGGCCATGTCCCAACGGAGATTGACCTGGTAGCGGGCGGGCCAGGGTCTGCTCTCGGGCACGGTGTCGTAGCGGAAGTAGACGCCACTGTCCCACTGGTGCTCGCGCAGGGCCTTCCATTCGAATTCGAGGACGAAGTCGCCGTACATTTTCTCGGTCTGGATGAGGCCGTTGCCAGCGACGAGAAGGATATCGCCATCGTCAACCTCGGCTTCGCATTTGATGACCTTCCAGCCGTCGAGCGTCTTGCCATCGAACAGCGCGACGCGTTTGCTTTCGTCTGCCTTGTCCGGCGCGGCGCACGAACTCAACATGGCGACCGCCACCATCACAGCGATGCCGCTCAACACACGTGATGCTCTCATAGTACCTCCTTGCTCAAGTTGCCCAATCAATACACCGTGTCAGTGGCAGGATACACTGGTTACCCCCGACGTGGCAAGAGGTTCATCTGATCCGGTGTCGTCGGCGGTTATCGAGGCGGTGCTGGGGAGGGATTTTCATGCGACGACGGGCTCTGGGCCTTGGCCATGGCGGTGTCGAGGAAGACGATGGCTTTCTCGTACCATTGGGGGCTGGGCATTTCGTGGCCCATGCCGGGGACCTGGAGATAGAGCACGTGTTTCAGCTTCTTCTTGTATCCGTGCTCGTAATAGTCCTGGGTCTGGAGGCGATTGGAGTCGTGGTCGCCGGTGAGCAGGACGTAGCGGCCCCGGTCTCTGGCCATGGCGAGGTACTGGGGCTGGGGCGCGGGGGCGGGTTTCCAGGCGTGTCCCGGGCGGCCTGTGACCGCAATCGCCTCCCAGTACTCCACGCCGACGACGAAGATGCCGCCTGCGAAGACGTCGGGATAGTGGATGGCCAGGATGCTGGCGGCGCGGCCGCCGCCGGAGATGCCGGAGACGTAGATACGGTTCGGATCGATGTTGACCATCCGCTTGGCGTTGTGGACGGCGTCGAGCGCCAAGGCCATCCGCCGGCCCGGGACGTTGTGCCGATTGCCCGACCGGTGCGCGCCGACCCAGATGAGCTTGTGGCGGTCCAGCAACGTCGCGAAATCCCGGGGCATGTTGCCCCGTTCGCCGGCGCCGATCCAGACGAGGAGGCCATAGGACGTGTCTTTCGCGTAATCGGAAGGTACGTAGACGGCGTAGCTCTCGTCGCCGATCCGGTAGTCGTTGCCCAGAGAGGGACGCGGTCGCGTCTTCTGC
>Ga0272442_10002331_pt1 | contig 27696 bp, 27 predicted proteins | sample SSMForm2O_FD_200262 | JGI IMG/M metagenome (GOLD analysis project Ga0272442, IMG submission 200262) | Marine sediment archaeal communities from Little Sippewissett salt marsh, Falmouth, MA, United States - SSM-Form-2O | ecosystem: Environmental > Aquatic > Marine > Wetlands > Sediment ...
GATTATATCTTTGATGGCCAAACCTTCGGCCTGGAAGCGATCTCGTCTCTAAGAGATAACCCAAATCATATTCCCATCGGGGTTTTCGAGGTTTATGATTTTCACGCTAAAGGAAACTTGGCTAGGATGATGGATGTTATTGTCCTTGGTAGCACGGAAGTAGATGTTAATTTCAATGCTAACTGTGTATCTCATAGTGACGGGAAAATGCTTCATGGAATCGGTGGTTTTCAAAACTGCTTGTTGGCGAAATGTACTATCATAGCAGTTCCTTCCTTTAGGGATAGGATACCCGTTGTCAGAGATGAAGTAACAACCCTCGTTGCTCCAGGAGAGCTGGTGGATGTAATTGTTACGGAAAGGGGAATTGCTATCAATCCAAGAAGAAAAGATTTAATAAAAGCTACGAAAAACTCGGGATTACCAATTAGAGATATAAGAGAATTGAAAAAGGAAGTTGATCAAATCTGTGGTATTCCTGCAAAACCAAAACTTTCCGATGATGCTGTCGCTGTTGTAGAATGGATTGATAGTACAATTCTCGATATTGTTAGAAAAGTGGAGGAATAATAAATAATTTGCCTTAGTTAAGGTCCTTGCCTTAAAATACGGTTTGCGAAAGCTATCTTCATGAGAATTTAAGAAAACAGAAGAATTGATAATCTTTAAATAAGGAAGTATTATGAAGAACTTTTTATTGGTTTTTTTAGTTCTTTCCCCCTTTTTTTTAATATCCGAAATAAAAGTTTCTCTAAATCAATACGGACATATCGTTAATTTGGGTGTAGAAAAAAACAGTGATCAGGAGCTTTTCTGGCAGGATAATGAGATCTGGCTGGAATTAGATGACTTAAAAATGAAGGGAAACTCTGTTTACCGGTTCGATAAAGGATTTGTAACCTTAACGACTGTAGAAGAGAACGTACCTTCACAAATCAGGATTTACGATCTTCTCGGAGAAGAGTTAAAACATTGGATTTGTGAACGGATTATAAATTTCAGTATAACAAGTGCTGGGTTTGCCTGTTTCTTTGATGGAGATAATATTAATGTGCTGGATCTTGTTAAATTGGAAATCGAAAAATATTCGGGTAGCTCAATCTTCTCGATAGATCCTCAGGGAATACCGATCTATTGGGATCATCAATCTAAACAGGTTGTATGTGGAAAGGAAAAATACCAATTAGTGGAAATTGTAAGTGATCTGCTTTTTCTTGGTCAGGATTTGATTGTCTGCGGAAGGCAAAATCTGTATCGAGGTATAAATGAAAATTTACAAAAAATATTTCATGCTAATGGTACCATCTTTGAAGCCAGGATCATAGATGACCAACTATATTTTGTTGAAAGGTCCAGCAGTTCTGATCAGGTGTTTTACCAACTTTGGAATACCCGAAATTTTGAAAATTTCCAATCGATTGAAACGAAAATAAGAGACAGGAACCACTTCAGAACCCATGATCCAATACCAGCTCCTCTGAATTATGATCAGGCATCTTATCCATTCCCCATCGGTAATAGCTACGGAGAGATCCAGCAGTATGGTTACTCACCTTATCTGCATCCGGGAGTAGATTTCCTGGGAGATGATTATCAGGAAGTATATGCAGTAGAACCCGGTTATGTTAAAGCAGTTTTGACAACCGGGGGTGATGCATACTGGCGCATAGCAATTGCTCAGGAAAACACTTCCGATCTCACCGAGGGATATCTTTATGCTCACCTTAATCAATCTTCGATCACAGTTTCAGTTGGAGATTCTGTTATAGCTGGAGAAATGTTGGGGACTCTTTATCCTTGGGGGTTTGCCGATTTCACCCATATTCATTTTTCCAGACTGGAAGATCAGGGAAACATCTGGGATGGAGACTGGTGGACGATTGACAATCCCCATGTAGATGTTGTTAACCTGCTTGATCTTACCCCACCGGTTTTTGAGAATACGATCGATGAAGATATTTTTGCCTTTCGTACTCAAACAGGTACTTACCTGGATTCCAATAATCTTTTTGGTGACTTTGATATCATTACCAAATGTCACGATATCTGTAATTCGACCTGGAAGATAGATGTCTGGGATCTTTCCTATTCTCTTCATCCGGCTGAGCAACCGGACTCGGTTTTATTTTCCAGATTTGCTTATGCCTTTGATATGCCCCTGGACACTTATATTTATGGAAATTTTGACAATATGGTCTTATATACAATTTATTCGAGGGACAACATTTGCTTTTCTAATGGAAATTATGATGAAAGAGAGTATTATCATATCATAACTAATTCCAACGGAGATTCCCTCTTTACTGAAGAAGATGCAGATGAAGTATTTCATTCCGCTCAGTTCAGCGATGGAGAATACTTAATAAAAATCACTGCTCGGGATGCATCACTGAACTCTTCATCAGCAAGCATGCTGGTTACATTTAATAACGGTGTTTATAATGATAATAATCAGATTTCTACTCACAAGGTTTTTTTGGAACAGAATCATCCAAATCCATTCAACCCCAATACTTATATCCGTTTCAATTTGCTCGAGGGAGCCAGGATCAAACTCCAAGTTTATAATTTAAAGGGGGAATTGGTTGACACAATTTACCAAGGTTTTTTAAATAAAGGAAATTATAGCTATTGCTGGCAGGCTGATGAAATGCCGTCGGGAATATATTTATATAGTTTGAAGTATGATCAAAATAGGATCACCCAAAAAATGATACTTACAAAATAAATATTTATATGTAGGAGAGATTATGGTTAAGAGAACAATTGTAACAATGCCTGGGGATGGGATTGGTAAAGTAGTACTTCCAGAGGCACTCAAAGTGCTGAAGGCGACTGGGTTTGAGGCAGAATATATTCACGCTGATATTGGCTGGGAGTTCTGGTGTAAAGAGGGTAATCCTCTTCCTCAAAGAACACTTGATCTACTTGCTGAACATGGAGTAGGACTGTTTGGAGCAATAACTTCTAAACCGAAATCGGAAGCTGCTAAAGAATTATGCGATGATCTGCAGGATAAAGGATATGTTTACTATAGTCCTATAGTGGGATTGAGACAGCATTTTAAACTTGATATATGTATCAGACCCTGCCAGACATTCAAGGGTAATCCTTTGAATTTTATTCGACGCGGACCTAATGACACTATCGAGGAACCGGATGTGGACGTGGTAGTATTTCGTCAGAATACAGAGGGGCTTTACGGTGGGGTTGAATGGACAAATCCACCAGATCAGGTCTATGATGCCTTAATGACCCACCCTAAATTCAAGCAGAATTTCAGCTGGGCTCCCCGGGAAGAAATAGCAGTTTCGACCAGGATTTTTACCAAAAAGTATTCTCAGAGGATCTGCCGGGCCGCTTTTGAATATGCCCAAAAATTTGGTTATAAAAGGGTTACCTTGTGTGAGAAACCAAATGTGATCCGAGAAACTTCCGGAATGATGTTGGCAATATGTAAGGAACTAGCAGAGGAGTATGATGGAATTAAATTTAATTATACAAATATAGATGCTCAGATGATGTGGTTGACCAAAAATCCTGAAACCTATGGTATCTTAATAGCCGGTAATATGTTTGGTGATATTGTCTCGGATGGTTTTGCCGGATTGGTTGGAGGACTTGGTTTTGCGTGTAGTGCGAATATCGGAGAAAATGTTGCTATTTTTGAGCCTACCCATGGATCGGCTCCGAAATATGAAAAGTTTAACCCTTCTATCGTAAATCCAGTTGCCATGATCCTATCAGCCTGTATGATGCTTGATCATATTGGTGAGATGGAAAAGGCAGATAAAATACGCAACGCAATAGCAAAAGTAATCGCAACTGGTAAATACAGAGCGTATGATATGCTTAAAATGAGCGGTTCCCAAGAAGTGCTTGAGCACGGAGCAGCTTCCACGGACCAAATGACCGATGCGATAATAGCAGAATTGTAAGAATTAAGGGGTGTTTATGCAAGAATATATAGAAAAAAGATTCGCACCAATCCTATCTAGAATAACCAGTGAAGAAATAAAGGAAAAAACAGTTAAAGCCTGGGTCATGGCTGCTCAAGAAGGTGGTTGGCAAAAAGAGGATTTGGAAAAAATACCCTTCACATTATTAACCGACACACACGGCATAAATCTTATTGAACATACGATTGCTGTTACTCTTGGAGCAGCAGGTTTGGCGAGGGCTGTAAAAGATACCTATCGGGAAATTCCCTACGAAATTGATCAAGATATCCTCTATGCGGGAGGACTACTTCACGATGTTGGCAAATTGCTGGAGATAGAATATGTAGATGGGGTTTATCGGAAAAGTCATTCGGGAAAATGTGCCCGACATCCGATTTCAGGGGCGATCATCGCTGCTAAAGTAGGATTGCCTGATGAAATAATTAATACTATCGCAAATCATGCTAAGGAAGGAGAAGGAAGACCTCAGAGAATTGAAACAATATTAATCCATCAAGCTGATTTTTCAACTTTTAATCCCCTAGTAATGAAGAAGAAAAATTTATTGATAGAATAATATATCTAGAGGTGATTCATGACAATAATAGAAAAGATTTTATCTTCCCATTCCGGAGATAGGGAATTAAAACCCGGAGAAATTGTAGATATTGCCATTGACGTAAGAGTAGCCCGGGATTTTGGTGGGGCAAATGTAGTCAAAAATATCGAGGAAAACACCCTATCTATAGATGATAAAACCAAAACTTTTTTTACTTTCGATTGTAATCCCACTGGTTCAGACCAAAAGTACGCAGCTAATCAGCAGAGATGCAGGATATTTGCCAGAAACAGGAATATCAAGGTTTATGATATAGATGCCGGGATAGGAACACACTTAGTAATAGAGCAAGGTTTGGCTATTCCCGGTAGCACGGTGGTCTCAACCGATTCTCATGCTAATATCCTGGGAGCTATCGGGGCTTTTGGCCAGGGAATGGGAGATAGGGATATTGCTGCCGCTTGGGCAAATGGAAAGGTTTGGTTCAAAGTCCCACCTAGTGTTAGGATAACTCTGAGAGGCGAAAGACCGACTTACATTTCAGCTAAAGACATAGTCCTTAATCTATTAAGAGAATTCGGTGCCAATAGATTATTGGGTTATGCAGTAGAAATAACAGGAGAAGTAGCAGATAATCTGAGCCTTGATGAAAGGATAACTATTTCTTCCATGGCTACGGAGATGGGAGCTATTATAATTCTTTTCTCTCCTTCCGAAGATATCATGAATTATTGCGAGACTCGTTCGGGAAAGCCTTTGCAACTGATAGAACCGGATGATTCAGCAGGATATGACAGTGAATTTGAGTTAGATGTTTCCAGTTTTGAGCAACTTGTTTCCCAGCCCGGTAATCCGGAAAAAACAATCCCGATAAGTGAATTGGATCAGGTAAAAATAGATTCTGCTTTCATTGGAAGTTGCACGAACGGTAGGATCGAAGATATGAGAATTGTAGCTGGAATTCTTAACAATCGCACAATTGCACCCGGAGTTGTCCTCAAAATAGTACCAAGTACAAATGAAGTCTGGAATATGTGTTTAAATCAAGGTATCATTAAGGTTTTTAAGGAAGCTGGAGCCCTAGTTGGTAATGCGGGTTGTGCCGGCTGTGCAGCTGGTCAGATCGGACAAAATGGTCCGGGAGAAATCACGATAAGTACAGGTAATAGAAATTTTGCCGGTAAACAGGGGAAGGGAGAAGTGTATCTGGCTTCACCAGCTGTAGTAGCAGCTTCTGCTTTGGCAGGATATATCACAACCGAAGACAAGATACCGACTGAACCAATGATATTTAAGATCGAAGAGGGATTGAAGGAAGAGACAGAAAAGCCCGTTCAGGAAATTGCAGAAGATATGGGTGAAAAACCAGCAGTTGTGGAGGGAAGAATCTGGCTGATTGAAAGAGATAACATTGATACGGATATGATCTTCCATAATCGTTACCTTACTATTACCGATATCAACGAAATGGGACAATATGCTCTTGATAATCTGAAAGGATGGGAAGATTTTGCTACTAAATCAGAATCAGGTGATATAGTTATCACCGGTAAGAATTTTGGATCCGGAAGCTCTCGCCAACAAGCGGTTGATTGCTTTAAGTCGTTAGGAATTCAATGTATACTGGCTAAATCTTTTGGTGCTATTTATGAAAGAAATGCGATTAATGCGGGATTCCCGGTTTTGACTTATGACAACATCGAAGAACTGAAACTTAAAAGTGGTGATCAGGTTAGAGTGGACTTTGAGCACGGCACACTTACAAATCTTAAAAATAAAAAAAGTAAAGCTATCGGAAGATTTTCGAACGTCCAGATGTCGATCTACAAAAAAGGTGATCTGTTAAAATGATGATTGTAAGCATTTAAGAAGGTTACAAGGAGAAATTATGCCCGGATTAACTTTTGTAGAGAAAGTATTAGGTGCAAGACAGGGGACCATTCTGTTTAAAAAACCGGATATTGTTTTGACCCATGATAATACCGCAAGTATTAAGAATACCTTTGAAAAAATGGGTGGTCAAAAAGTATCAGATCCCGATCAGTTACTGGTTGTTCTGGATCACAATGCACCTCCCACCAGTTCTAAAGTTTCGACCCAATACCAAACTATCAGAGATTTTGTAAGCGAGCAGGGAATAAAGAATTTTTATGATGTGGGTAAAGGTATTTGTCACCAGGTTATGTCATATCACGCCAGACCGGGTATGATAATTGTTGGAAGCGATAGCCACACCTGTACTGCCGGAGCTTTCAATGCCTTGGCAGCTGGGATAGATCGAACTGAATCAGCAGGAATCTGGAAAAGAGGAGAAACTTGGTTCAGAGTTCCTGAATCGATCAAGATCAGTCTTAACGGTCACCTAAACCGTGGAGTTTATGCTAAGGACATCTCTCTCTGGATAATTGGTATGATAGGCTCGGCAGGAGCAAACTATAATTCTATAGAATTTCACGGGGATGCGGTTAAGGATCTCTCAATCGCAGAAAGGATGACCTTGGCAAACCTTGCCTCGGAAATGGGAGCGAAAAATGCAGTATTCCCACCTGATAATATTTTGGCAGATTTCTTGGGTGAAAAAAATATAGAAGGTGTATGGGCTGACGATGACGCATTTTATATTAAGGAGATAGACATTAATCTTGATGAAATTTTTCCCTTGGTTGCTGCTCCTCATCATGTTGATAATGTCAAATCTGTTTCCGAAGTACAAGGCACAAAAATTCAACAGGGTTTGATAGGTACCTGTACAAATGGTCGGTTTGAGGATATAAAGATAGCCGCTAATATTCTGAATGGAAAAAAAGTTGCTCCAGGTTTTCAGTTGCTGGTAATACCAGCTTCCCAGAAAATATTGTTACAGGCTATAGAAGAGGGATTGGTAAGTAAATTGATCAAAGCTGGAGCCAATGTCCTGGCTGTATCCTGTGGACCCTGTTTGGGAACAGGTCAGGGAATACCGGCGGATAACACAACAGTGATATCCACAGCAAACAGAAATTTCCTGGGTCGAATGGGAAACAAGAATGCTGAGATCTATCTGGCATCACCTGCTTGCGTTGCACAATCTGCTCTAAGAGGTGAAATAACTGATCCCAGAGGGATTATCTCAGATGATAGATTTCCTTTCAAACGAAAACAAAGCGAAACCATAGTTATACCAGAAGGAGAGAACCGTAGAATAAAGGGACTGTGGAATTATTCTGATGTAAATAACCTTAATACCGATCAGATGTTCGCTGGAAATCTAACCTATAAGGTGCTTAGCTCTGATCCGGATGCAATCATACCTCATCTTTTCAAAGGTTTCGATGATAGTTTTTCCGAAAATGTTCAACCCGGAGACATTATTATTGCAGGAGATAATTTTGGTTGTGGTAGTTCCCGGGAACATCCAGCAGTTGGGCTTGCAAGACTTAAAATTAAAGCGGTAATTGTTAAGTCGGTGAATAGGATATTTTATCGTTCCTCAATAAATCAAGGTTTACCGATAATAGTTCTACCTGAACTGGTTGAAGAATATAAAACCGGTGATGATATCAAGGTGGATTTACCAAGAGGTGTAATTAAACTAAATCAGCGGGAAATGGGTTTTGCCCCACTACCTGATAAATTGATGGAAATTCTCAAAGCCAGAGGATTGGTTAACTGGATAAAAAACAAACTATAATTAGTATCGGGGAAGCGAATTTTTAATTCCGCTTCCTTATTTTTTGCTTAAAATACAACTATATAGAAATACCTTCGTTATCTTGTCTATGGAATATTAATTGCGGGTAAATTAAAGAAAAAAAGTTTCAATTTCTTAGTTTGGATCTGATATTTTTTTAAGAATTTAACTTGGGATTTAAAAACCAATATTCCGAATTTAAGTGTAATAACCATTTTAAGTTAAGGGAGAACGGTGAAATGTTCTGTAAACGTTGTGGGAACAGACCAGCCTCAGCGTTAAATTATTTTTCAGGTTTTAGAATTGGAGTATTTAAATGTAGATTTTGTGAGATCTATCTGCTTCCGCGCAGGATCCATATTATTATATACATTTCCCTGCTCGCAATATATTTCCTGTTCTGGCTTGTTTTGTCAAATCTGCTATCTTCCCAGCTGATCTCTCTGATAGCCTATAAATGGATCCTGGTATCAATTATTGCTTTCATCCTGATCATCGATGTTGTTATCTATTTTATCGGGTTATACGATGTCAGCAAGGAAGCTCCCGATTTTGTATTTGATAATAAAGATCGCTGTATCGTAACCATCGCATCAGCTTTTGTAGCTTTTCTGATCGCTATGATATACACATTTCTAAGTCCCATAAGCTATTCAACTGCAGGAATATTCGAGGTTTTTACACTTTACTTGGTCTCAATGTCCTTGAAATACAAGAATTGGCTTAGATTGAATATTTATCTCAGGGAGTTGATTTCTTTCCTGCTCTTGTATGGATTTATTTTTCTTGTAATAATTTCTTTGGTAAAAAAAGAAGTCTCTCATTTTGAGAGTATGCCGAATGATAGGCAAAGTTACAGATTATTAGAATCTATAGGTGATTGAAGATGCTAGTTGATTTCTGTTCCCAAATCCGCCTTCCAGCTCGAAGGTTAAATGTTTACTTAACCCGGCCTGAAGACCTATCAAATAATTCCAGGCTTCTTGTTCAGCAAGAGTAATGTCATATTCGACAACACCTATGCCTTGAGCGTCAAATTTCCCTATATGTCTCTCATCATAATCTTGATACATACCACCTGACCAGATTGACATTTCTCTCAGATAAAAAGCATCATTAAAATGTAATCCTATTTTGGGTGAAATTACCCAAGCTTCTACTGAGGAATCGGTCTGATCAAGTTTTGTCTCAGTATAAGTTGCATTAAGATTAGCAAACAAAGCTTTCCAACCCAAAGCGAGATTTGATCCTACTCCATATACCAATCCATCGTATTCAATCCTGATATCATTGTATAGAACGCCAAGATCGACATCGGTATCAGCTTCAACCTTTCCAAACATTCCGAATAGATTTAAAAAAGGAAGCAGCCACATATCAAGTTTTAGATTCATTTCTTTGGTATTATTAATTATCTTGATCTGATCCTTAATTTCCTGGGGATCAAAAATATCAATGTCCAAAGATATCTTGTCGAGTTTGTAATCTTGATCCTGGAAATAGTAGGTAAGACCAAGACCCATGGGTAAAGGCATCTCTTTACCTTTCACCAGATCTGCCCCCCAGGGCAAGTAGTTGGTGGATTGAAATGAATAAACAGCACAAAACAATAAAAAGAAAAAAAATGTAAACGATAATCTCTGATCATTGATCATAAAATCTCCTTATGAAAAGGTTTTAACGATCAAATTTGTGATAAATTACTTATGTAAAATTTTCCCTTTCAGCTGGTTTTGTGTCAATATTAAAAAAATCCAAAGCTGGAATTAGTTATAAAAATACCAACTACCACTGATCAAAACGACTAAATTTTTTACAAACAGATAGTTCTAAGTTTAATAGGATAAATCTTTTTGAGATTATGTAAAATGCCTAAAAATTAATCAATCTTTTAGGGTTTTCAGATAAGCTTGATAATTTTGAATCTTTTATATTTAATGTTAAAATATGCTAAGATTTCTTTAATTTGACACTTTTAAATGAGATTAGTATAAACGACAACTGATTTGATAGGAAAAATCTATGCGAGAAAAAGGACAACCCGTAGTTGAGAAATTTGGAACATTCCTGGGAGTATATACACCTAGTGTGTTAACTATACTTGGTCTTGTAATGTACCTGCGTTTTGGGTGGGTTATTGGGAATATCGGTCTGGGTTTAACGATTTTAGTGGTTTTCATGGCTAGTTTAATTACTTTCATAACAGCTTTAAGTGCTTCTGCTATAGCAACAAACATGAGAATAGGTGTTGGTGGGGAATATTATATGATCTCCCGCAGCTTGGGATTAGAGCTGGGAGGAGCAATTGGAATTCCCCTGTATCTGTGTAGAACCCTGAGTATTACTTTTTACAGTTTTGGTCTGGCAGAGGCAGTGGTTATGTTCTGGCCAAATTCCTGGGGTATCATGCCTGATCACATGTTACAGATCATCACGGCAGTAATAATAATAATTATTACTCTGATTTCTGGGAAAAGTGCCGGGTTGGCGCTTAAACTTCAAGTTCCGATCTTAATAGCTGTGGGACTATCGCTGATTGCTCTGTTGATCGGTGTTTTTTCCGGAGGACTTCAAGCCCCGGAAATGGTTGCCACTTATCGAACAGCACCAAAGGGATTTTGGTATGTATTTGCTGTATTTTTCCCAGCTGTGACAGGTTTCACTGCCGGTATCGGAATGAGCGGAGATCTTAAGAATCCCCGAAGATCAATTCCTAGGGGAACTATATTTGCGGTAACAACAGGTACACTGGTTTACCTTCTGGTACCCGTTTTACTATCCTTGTCAGCTAGAATTAACCCTCAGCAGCTTGCCACCCTGGGTGTTGAAACTTGGATCAGAATAGCTTTTTTAGGAGCTGCTTTGGTGGTTCCAGGAATATTAGGTGCAATTCTCTCTTCTGCTTTTGGAAGTGTTCTGGGAGGACCAAGGGTATTGCAATCACTTGCTGAAGACAAACTCGCTCCAGGATTTCTGGCCAAAATATCAAGAACTGGACAACCAACAATATCTACCTGGATTAGCGGAGCTATTGCTCTGGCTGCAGTTTCATTGGGAGGTCTTAATTCAGTAGCACAATTTGTTACCATCCTTTTTCTAACTTTATACGTTATGATTAATCTCAGCGCAGCCCTGGAAAAACTAACCAGCGACACCTCTTTTCGACCACAGATAAATGTTCCTTGGTATATATCTTTACTTGGTTCTCTGGGCGCTGTTGTGGTTATGTTCTTGATCAGTCCGGTAGCCTGTGTAGTTGGAGTTGGTTTTGAAATCATCCTATACTGGTTGTTACGTGAGAGGGAAATGAAGAAACAGTGGGGAGATGTTCGAGCAGGTTTCTGGGGCACATTAGCCAGATTTGCTTTACTTAAACTAAAAAGTCATGAGAAAGATCCTCGCAACTGGCGTCCCCACATCCTGATATTTGCCGGTGAAATAAAAAAGAGGATTGGACTGGTGCATTTAGCAAACTTTTTTAATCAGGGAAGAGGTATTCTAACTGTTTGTAAACTGATAATTGGAAATTTTAATAAGACTGAGATCAATCTTGAACAGGAAACCAATAGAATGGACAGATATCTGGAAGAGCAAGGCATCTCAGCTTTTAGTGAAATTGATGTTGTTCCCGATTTTGAAACAGGAGTTATAAACATATCTCAGGCTAATGGAATAGCCGGACTGCAATCTAATACTATCATGTTTGGCTGGTCTGAAAAAAAGAAAAGATTGATCTCAAATTTAAGGATATTCAGAATAATATCTGAATTCAAAAAAAGCTCTATCCTGGTCAGGATCAACGAATTTGCCTTCAATGAAACAAAAGAGAGGATCGATATATGGTGGCGTGGTAAACATAGCAATGGTGATTTGATGCTGATTCTGGCTTATTTGCTGAATCTTAATCGGGAGTGGAGTAAAGCTCGGATTGTGATACAAACGATTATTGTTGAACGATCGGATATAGAGTTTATGCAGAATATATTAGAAAAAATGATCCAGGAAATCAGAATCAAGGCTGAGCCCAGAGTTATAGTAAAACCCAAAGAAAAATCTGTTACCCGGATAATTCATGAATACAGCCATGATGCTGATATTGTATTTATGGGTTTGAACCTCCCTGAACCAGGAGATGAAAAGGAGTATGTAAAAAGATTGGATGAGCTTTCCCGGGGTTTGAAAACAACCGTGTTCGTACGTAATGGTGAAGAATTCGCGGGAGAATTGATCTAAAGGAATATGCCGTTGAACATTGGATTGCTTTACGCATCTATGGCATATCTTCTCTGGGGGATATTACCAATTTTCTGGAAATCCCTTGCGGGAATCCCAGCATATGAATTGCTTTGCCACAGAATGGCTTGGTCCCTGCCATTCATGTGTATGATCTTATTGCTGAAAAAGAATTGGAAATGGCTATTAAAAGCAGTAAGACCACCTAAGATATGGTGGTTATTTCTATTGACCTCTATTTTAATCGGTTCTAACTGGTTCACTTATGTTTATGCGGTTACCTCGGGTTTTATTGTCGAATCAAGTCTTGGATATTTTATCAATCCTCTTTTTTATGTTTTATTAGGAGTTATTTTTCTTAAGGAAAAACTTCGCAAATGGCAGTTGATAGCGATTTTTATTGCTTCGATTGGGGTTTTGTACTTAACTTTTGTCTACGGTACCTTTCCCTGGATCGCGATTGTGTTGGCGTTAACATTTGGCCTGTATGGATTGTTAAGAAAAGTCGCTCCCTTAGAAGCCTTGGAAGGATTAACCCTGGAAACCGCTATTCTGTTTTTACCTTCCCTTGCTGTCTTGATCTACCTTGAGTTTAAAGGAATCGGCAGTTTTGGTCATGTTACACTGGCAAAAACCGGATTATTAATCCTTACAGGTGCGGCTACTTCTCTTCCATTGCTTTTATTTGCTATCGGTGCTCGCAGGATAACACTGATCAATTTGGGTTTTTTGCAATATATTGCCCCGACCCTTCAATTTCTTATCGGGGTATTGATATATAAAGAATATTTCGGCGGGAATAGACTGGTGGGATTTTGTATTATCTGGCTTGCTTTGATCATTTATTCTGTTGATCTCTTGTTGTCTTGGAAGAAAAACCGGAATACAAAGCACTCTATACAAACAATTGAATATAGAGTATAAATAAGAAATGTTACTGTTCCTCAAGATTTTTAGATCTACCATATCCGAGATCAGCTAAACCCAAGATGAAATAACATAGATTTAGGAAGGAATCTTTATTGGGTGACCACTCTTCGATCTTATGGTATTTTTCTTTGAGAGCTCCCTCAAGGATCCAAAAACTACCATCAAAACCAATTTTTTTTGATGATTTATAATTCCAGAAATCAAGCTTATCGAGTTTAGTGATCAAATCTGCCCACTCTTTTTCTAAAATGTATTTCTCTTTTTTTAAAATCGCTGAGTCATGATTTTTGTAATAAAGAGGAAGATTAACCTTCCATGAGGAGAGTTTTATCTGTTTGGGACATTTTTCCAGCAATATGATGATCCCATTTGTAAACCCGGGATCGTGAAATGTTAACCTGTAAACCTCATTTTGCTCTTTGTTTATTGTTTTCATCTGTTGCTGACCAGTGATCTGGTGAAGTTTAGGAAAACTGAATTCGATTTTATTATCCAAATTTTCAGGTGGATTACCCTTAGCCAGAGTATATTTTAATTTATCCAAGGCTTGTTTGTTAGCATCGAAAAAAAGCTGATTCAATTGTTGAGATTTATTCTTTTGAGTGTAACCCAGTCCCACAACCATTATATTTGTCTTAGTCGGAGTGATTTCTTCAAAATAAAAGACAGTCCAGGGATCCTCAGGGATTTCTTGGTAAGAGAAACTGGGAGGAAATCTTGTAGCTTTTAAAGAGATCATTTTACCCGGAACGTATGCTAAAATTGTGTTTTCGATAGTGTTTTCGTCTCCAATCGTACCTTCAGGGTCATAATCGGTTTTAATCTTTCCCCCAACTATCAGGTTTATTTCTACCAGCGGAGCCATCCAGGATTGAAGTCCTGCTTTGGTTGTGAATGCTTGCCATACTTCGGCAATACCTGCTTCTATTTCCGTTTCGTAAACTACTCTTGTGTTTTTGTCAATCTGAAGCATCGAGAATAAATAATCTATACTTGAGATTTGAATAACAATGACCAGAGCAAATAATAAGATTTTCATTATTCTCATTTTATTAGTTTTTTTATTATTAGGTTAAGGTTTTATCTGCTCTAAAAAATCTTGTTAACAGGATGGAACTGATAATGATTAACAATGCAAAAAAACCTATGCTTGATGTTTCATTGCTTACGCCTTTTAACTTCAGCATGATCACCATTGCTATCAAAGCAAAAGCTAGAATAATAATGAAAACCAGAAACACAGGTGTTAAAATGTATCCCAATTTCTGTTTTTTTATTAATAAAATAGCGTTTGTTATTAAAGCAGGTAAGACAATCGAAATGTCCAGAACATGGACAGGATTTACTTGCATGTCTATTAATTCTTTGGGTATTGTGTTGTTTAATATGGCTGGAATAATATCTTTCAACCAGAGGAAATAAAAGACCAAGGCGATGAAAATCAAAAAGATTCCAATGTGCCAACGGGGGATAGCATCTGAAAACCTCTGCTCTACCTTTATCCGGTTCAATTCGCTGTTCATTAGAATGAAAACATACAAAGCTGACCCCAGAGTAAGACAATAAAAAAGGAAAAGTCTGTTGAAATGTACACCAAAACTGTATATGATGAATGAATATAATATGTAAAATAAAATCCCCGTAAAAATATAATAGGACTTTTTCCCTAATTTCTGAATCATGATCAAGAATACTATCAACAAGGGAACAACAATAAAGAGATTAACCATATCCTGTCCTATTCCCTGAACAGCCATTGAGGTAGAATCTCTTTCATAAGTGGTTGGCACAAAAACTCCAGAATATGATATCATGGTTAAAGAAAAAATCAATATTATCGTTAACACTGTAATTGTTTTTCTGTAATTAAGCTCCATTTTTTATCCTAATGTCAGCTAACTTTTTAAAATTTTATATGTAATCTCTTCCTTTTTTGTTTTTTATCTCATTTAAAATAAGTTCTGCCCGAACAGATGAAGATTAGAAAATCCTCTCATCTAGATTTTACTTTTTTTAATTAATATTATATTCCAACTGATTTTTTCAACCAGGAATGAAATTCCTTTTGGGAAGCACGCTCAACCATACGAGGTAGAGTGACATAATTTAGAAAAAAACGAATGGTTGCTCCATAATCTAAGTAACTTCCCCTATCCTTCTTTTCTAACAGTTTCCAGATCTTTTCTTGATTGATTGCAGCATTAGAAAATTGATCAGCAGCGAAAATAGCAAAACCTTCGAAAAACCAGATTGGTCCCATCGCTTCCTCATCCCCATTTAAAATTCTTATATGCAACCTGTGAGCCATTTCATGAGTGATCAGTTTTTCAAAAGCTCTTGTCTCTCTTCCTTCAGGGAAGATCTCATAATATCTCAATGGAGAAACGGACATAAATATTTCCTTTTCCAGAGCAGCAGATACAGTAGATGGAAGATCAGAAGAATTTTCTACCTCGCATACCCTTAATAGAGCTTTGATGAATTCGGCTTGCTCATCATAAATTTCAGCTCTTTGTATAAACCCCGGTTTGAGCAGGTTGCCCCAACCGTATTTTAAGGCGAATTTCTCAAGGTGAGCCTGAGAATTTATAAAATATTGAAAGAGTGAATCACGTTCAGGTTCCAGTGATTCAGAAAGAAAGAGCTTAATTCCCAATATGTTTTTCATATATTAATTAAACTGAGTATTTGAATATATTACCTGGGTCGGTATTTTCCTCTGATAAAATTAAGCAATTTAAATTTCCTTTTAGTGAAGGTTCTCCGTTGACAGGACTGAAAACTGAAATGCTAAGTTTGTTTGTTAAAAATAACACAAAAACTTTCTTATTAACCATTTCAGCTTCCTTTAAGCTATTTCTTTTAGATGATTCATCTGCTAAATATCTATGTAAGATTCATTTAATGCATAATACACAAATTAATGAAATGCCCCGGTATGTCAATTTTATCTATTATGTTCTTTACATATGATGTCAGGTTTATTATATTTTTATAATCAGGGTTACTTCTTATTGCTTTCATTTGAATAGAAACATTAATTCATCAATGCCAATTAATTCCTTTTCCAGAGATGTTATCTTTCAGGAAGCAAGATTAGGGAATACCAATAAACTGGATCTTATCCTCGAAATTCTTATAGGATTCGTTTTCAAAAGATATTATAAATGTGAGGCAGGATTTCACCCCAGATTTTTTATTAGATCTTAACTGGGTTGAATTTTACTGGTAATTTATTTTTCATAAGGGCGGTTATTAAGATTAAATCTCAGGACATCATAGAAAAAAGGCATTTTAAAACCGATCTTTTCTGCTACTGCGATGGATGGGTAATTATCATCCCAGCAATGCCAGATTGGGGAATAATTAGGTTTTTCGCAATGTTCCAGACAGGCTGTTGCTGCCAGGGTTGCATATCCGCGTTTTTGATGTCCTCTCATGGTTACTACACCAAACTCGTAAGTTTCTGCACTTGCGTAAATGGTAAGGCACCAGGTAACCAGTTTGCTACCCTCCAACAAACAATAACCAAAACCTTTTTTGAGAAAATGGTCAACTGATTTCCAGTAGGAATTTATCCAATCAATTAAATGTTCTCTGTAGATCAGTGATTTGTTATTCAAAACATCTGGATCTATCTTAAGCAGGCGGCATTTTGGAGGAAGTTGCTTACGCCAGTCTAATTTTCGTTCAGCTATGCTATAAAATCTCCGACGGGCTTTTTCCATATTAATTTCCGGTAAGAGAGAGGGCAGTATATTTTTCCAGGAATGAGGATAATAAATGACATAGAATTGGTTAATATATTTTTCTTTTGCTGCGGGAATTATCTTGTCAGTTATAAGCTCGCTTATTCCCTTATTGAAATCATCATTATTAGGTTTTCCTACAAGAACGATCATATAATGAAGATTCCAAATTATAGCATAACGAGGGATAAAGATATCATTAGCATAAACAAGGGCTGGGGCGTGTCCGTCAATTACGGAATTAACAACCGGATTAAAATCCAGAGCAGAAAGAAGAGGGCGCAGAGCTTTGTAATTTTTTTCAGGAACTTTCAATACCATTAAGTTCATCCCAATAATCTAATTTATTTTAGATTTATTTGTAATCCTTACTCCTTATGTCAAGTTAATAAAACTGAATTTTTTATCATCTTTTAGTATTAAACAATCCTGGTATAGTTTATAGGTTATATATATGATGTCTTGGTATCATTAATTTAGCTGAGTGTTTAGACTAAAGTCAGTTTTTTAGATTGAAATGATTCAATCTTAATGGAAATTTTTTTTCAGAAATAGATTCGATTAAAATTTCAAATTGAATCCACATTTATGAAACTGTTCGAGCAAATCTGAAGGTGAGTCGAGCCATTGTCCAGCTTTACGGGAAATATGTTCGGTCCAGCTGTAATTATTAAAATTAAAGGTTTCTTCCCTGTTATCCTGAAGTGGTATAATATAATTTGCATTGCGATAATAATCTTGGGAAAGATAGCCTTGATCCATTTTCTGCATAGCTTTCTTAATTGTTTTCAGATCTGGATTTGGATATGTATTCTCAAATAGAGAAAATTCGATCGGAAAACGGGGTCTGGGTGGAGGATCTTCATCGGGATAACCCATTGCCAGCTGGACAATTGGGAAGACCCTTTTGGGTAATTTGTATTCTTTTACGATCTTGTCTGCAATATAGGGAGTGTTACCCAAGAAACAGCTTCCCAGACCCAGACTTTCGCTTGCGACCACCATATTTTGAGCCTGGTAGGCAGCATCCTGAATGCCAAAGAAAAGAAGGGATAGATCATTCATTTTCATTTTCCAATTTCTTTGTTTCATAACAAGTTCCAGGCGGTAGGAATCGACACAGATCGTAAACAATAACGGTGCCTCAAAAGGGATATTTTCCCGTTTGCGAGTTAGAAGCAAGCTACATAATTGATATGAAAAAGGAGCCTGTTGCCCGGCTTTGACTATTGTCTCAATTTCTGCGTCAGTTGGCTGTTTTTTCTTATATTTTCGGATTGACTTATGATTTATCAGAATTTTTATAATAGGATTAATAATCATTACCTTTCTCCTTGAAAGTCAGCATTTTATCGGGTTTTATTTGATATTTCCTTTCCCTGGTTATAAGATTATTTTCATAATTGCTTAGTCTCAATTTCTGAAGGAGTTGCTTTTTCAAGATATATTTCTTTGATACTTTCTCTGCTTAAGACGGTCAGACTCATCACTCCAAGAATTGTTCCATAAGGGACAGATAAACATTCCAACACCGAAACGATAATACTGAAAATCCGGTATTTTCTTTTATTCATGAACATCGAAGAAATAATCTTGGCAACGCCCCATAATATGCCAACTATGATAAAGAATGACCAGATAAAAAATACAAATGACATTACCCGATTAGGAAAATCTGAATAATGAATTCCTCGAGTAAACCGGAGAATAATAGAAAAAAATCCAATATAAAGAACAAAGAAAAAAGAGAAAAGCAGACTCAAGATCCCAGAAATCAAGTGAAACAGGCTTAATAATCTCAGATGTTCATTATCGATTATTTTCTGTTTTGTTTTTTCTTCAATCATAATACATCTCCCTGTTTTTTAATAAAATTCAATAATGGTTAATAAGTGAAAATTCCTCATTTTTTGCCACTGAAATCAACTTTTTTAAGATATAGTAAAAAGCATTCTTTAATCAAATTTAGAATTTTAAATCCACTACAGTTAATAAAGATAGATTCAATAAATTTGTAAATTCTTTTTTATTGGAAGCAGTATTTTTTAATGAAAATCACATTTTATGCCATATTATTTAGAGATTTTTTTCAAATTATAAACAGAAATTAATAAAATCTTTTCCAAACGATAAAATGTTTTCTTCTTTTTAAAGATTTTTTATTTTTGGATTAATCGAATTAAGGAGCCAAATAAATTGAATATCAGTTAAATAATTTGACTTTTTGGGAAGTGCTTTTATTCAAGTTCAGCTGATTTCAAGATAAATTTTTTTAACAAAAGAAGGCAACGTAATGAAGAAAATAGCTGTTCTGGGTGCTGGTATGGTAGGAAGTGCCATAGCACTTGATCTAAAAAATAATTTTGAAGTAACTGCTATCGACAACGATTCTACGAAATTATCGAAGCTAAAATCTAGAGGTATAACAACGATCAAATCAGATATATCTGATTCGGATAATTTAAAAAAGCTATTAACAGAATTTGATCTTATTGTAGGTTCAGTTCCTGGACATATAGGATTTAAGACTGTCAAAACAGTAATTGAAGCAGGCAAAGATATAGTTGATATCTCCTTTTTCCCAGAGGATCCTTTCGAACTGGATAAGCTGGCTAAGGATAATAATGTTACAGCAATTGTCGATTGTGGTGTAGCTCCCGGGATGAGTAATATTATCCTTGGTTATTATGCCTATAATTACAATGTAAAAAGTTTTTGCTGCTATGTCGGGGGACTACCCCAGGAAAGGATTCTACCCTTTGAATATAAAGCTCCCTTTTCCCCGATCGATGTGATCGAAGAATATACCCGTCCAGCCCGTTTCATTGAAAATGGAAAGCAGGTTGTTCGCCCGGCATTATCTGATCCTGAGCTTATGGATTTTCCCGAGATCGGTTCTCTGGAAGCCTTCAATACCGATGGTTTAAGAACACTGTTAAAAACGATTAACATACCCGATATGAAGGAAAAAACCCTGCGCTATCCCGGCCATATAGAAAAGATGAGATTTTTGCGGGAAATCGGGTTGTTGAGCGAAGAAACTGTTCAATTAGCCAAAACAAAAGTAATTCCTCGCCAATTGACTGCAAAACTGCTTTTTCAGCTCTGGAAATTACACCCAGATGAACCTGAGTTCACGGTAATGAGAATTATTATCGAATATGAGCAAAAAGGGAAATTGAAAATCTGTCAATACAACCTGTTTGACCGCTATGATCCTGAATCCGGAATTTCATCAATGGCCAGGACGACCGGATACACCTGTAGTGCTGCGCTTAATCTGATTGTTGAAGGCGATTTTCAGCGAAAAGGTATTTGTCCCCCTGAGTTTTTGGCTCAAGAACAGGGTTGTTTAGAAAAAATGCTTTCGTATCAGAAAAAAAGGGGTATTTATTATCATAAAAAGGATACTGAAAAATAATGAAACCACAATTTTTTGCTTTACTGACAGCTATTGCTTGGGGAGTTGGTGGTTATTTTGAAAAAAAAGGAATGCATCTTGGTAACCTGACACCTCAAGTAGGGATTACAATCCGAACCCTGGTCGCCCTTGTCTTTCTTGCTGCATTTAGTTATCCTCGCTGGAAAACTATAAATCAAGCAGGATCTGTATCTCTCCTATACATCGTAGTCGGAGGTGGTATTGTAGCAGGTGCGGTCGGAATGTATTGCTTTTATGCTGCTATTCGTGGAGCTTCTCTCTCACGAGTGATGCCAATAGCCTTTACCTCACCTCTCTTTGGTGCACTGATGGGATTGATCTTTGGGGGAGAAACATTTAGTATTAGAACTGTAATTGGGATTTTAATGACAGTTGGGGGAATAGCACTATTAACTTTAGGATAAATTGGGAATAATGGATAAGAAGATTCTGAAAACCCTGGCAATTATTATTGCTGCCATTCACTGGGGATTTAATGGTGTTGTATTAACTCCCATGAATTGGTTTTATTATTTTATCATTGCTGTTACGACCGGATCCGGTGCGATTCTTCTTTGTTATTATTTGTTGAACAGAGTTAAAGCAATTGTTTCAAGTATCTGTGAAATGTTTTTTCCTCTTTCTGCTATAATTTTCGATTATATTATAAATGGGCAGATGTTAAGCCCTGTAAAATAGGGAGTGCAATTGTATTGATTATTGCTGTATTAAAGATAATTATTAATAAGAAACTAATGAGGTAGTATGAAAACTTTTTTATTGCTCATGATGTTTTTTTTAACATCATTACTCATTTCATCGGAAATGGACAAATCCCTGACCTTGAAGAAAAGTTCTGCTGATAGTTTAAGGATTGTTTCCCATGTATTCGATGATATAGATGATGATTACATGGTAGCAAAAATATTTTTCAATTATAAACAGAGAAAAGACTTCAAAGGACTGGACGATAATCTTAAACGGAGCTATCTGGATAATTTCTGGTCTAAAAACGATCCTAATCCCGTTACTCTTAAAAATGAATTTGTGGAATTGATCAAATCTCGAATCGAATATTGCAATAAGTTTTTTTCCCATTTCAAGGATGGCTGGACTACCGACAGAGGAAGGATCTATATAAAACATGGACAACCCTATGAGGTAATAAAAGAAAAATCAGGATTGTATGCCAGATATGGTACCAAGGATTATGAGATCTGGAAATACAGAGTCGATCGCTATATGACCTTTATTTTCTTTGATATTCAAACCCATGGTGATTATCGATTGATCTACAGCGATAACGACGATAGAGAATCCTCCCTTCCAGACTGGCGTGATTTTCTGGGCGAGGATTTCGACGAAGGAATTTTATATTAAGATAATAGTAAACAGAATAAATAAATCCGAAGAATTGGTTTATAATCTGAATAAGAAACTGATTTTTTAAGGAAATGCTAGATAAAAGGTTTAAAAGGAGTAATTGAATGAATAAGAAATTTTTGATCGGTTGTTTAGGAGCAATTGGAGTATTGATTGTTATCGCGCTGATATTCTATCTATACGGAGTAGGAGTGTATAACAAGATGATTACTATGGATGAAAATGTTAAGGAAAAATGGAGCCAGGTAGAAAATGTTTATCAGCGACGTTTTGATCTGATCCCAAATTTAGTTGAAACAGTTAAAGGTTATGCAGAATTTGAACAGGAGACATTTACTCAGGTAACAGAAGCAAGAGCAAAAGCTGGAGGGACCTTCAATATATCCGAAGAAGTACTTAACGATCCTGCCATGTTTCAAAAATTCCAGGAAGCACAAAACAGCTTGGGGGGAGCCCTGCAAAGACTTCTGGTAGTAATGGAAAGATATCCTGAACTCAAGGCTAACCAGAATTTTCTTTCTTTGCAGGATCAACTCGAAGGGACGGAAAATAGAATTGCAGTCGAAAGAAAAAGGTTCAATGAAGTTGCCCGAGAATACAATACCTATATTAAACAGTTTCCCAGGGTAGTTCTGGCAAATATGTTCGGTTTTGAAGAAAGATCTTACTTTGAATCTACCGAAGGTGCTGACGTTGCACCTCAGGTTGAGTTCTAAACTTACTGTAATGTATGATATATTTGAAAGGGGCATGATATGGCTCGAGTCAAACTAAGCAAAACTGAGAGAGAAAAGATCCGTCAAACTGTGCAGGAAGTTGAAAGAAAAACTTCAGGAGAGATTGCTACTGCCGTCATAAGAGAAAGCTATGATTACGCGATATATGAAATGATATTCGCTATTTTGGTCGGATTTATCTACTTCATAATTATGCTGTTGTTCTTGGGAAAGATAGAACAATATTTGCAATCTCTTTTTTGGGACTATTCAACAAATCATCTGGTAGCTTTTTATGGTTTTTCCCTTTTCCTGGTTATAACCTTGTTCTATTTTATCGCTAATATATCCTATCTGGACAGATTGATAGTTCCAACCAGGATTATGAAACAGAAAGTAAAGGATAGGGCTGTTCGGTATTTTATGGAATCTGGGGTTCATGCTACTCGTGACCGCACCGGGATCCTGATTTTTATATCAATTCTGGAGCAGAGAGTGGAACTCCTTGCCGATAGTGGGATTTCTACTAAGATTGATGAAGATAGATGGCAGGAAATAGTTGAGGGTATAATTCGAGGTATTAAAAATAAGAATTTCACTAATTCTTTAATTGAAGCTGTAGCGAGCTGTGGTTCGATCCTGGAGACCTATTTTCCTGTCAAACCGGATGATAAAGATGAATTGAAAAATGAGATCGACATCCTGGAGAAATAAGATGAAAAGAATGTTTTTAAGCTTATTACTTTTAATATCTGTATCCGTTTCTTCTTCACTCGAAATTCCTCTCTTGCGGGGAAGAGTGAATGATTACGCTGGAATCCTGACATCTTCCCAGCACAGTGAACTTGAGGATATGCTAAATCAAGCCGAAATCTCAACCTCGTCTCAAATAGTATTATTAACTATTCCCTCTTTGCAGGATGAAGTTTTGGAGGAATATTCACTGAAAGTAGCTGAAACCTGGGAATTAGGACAGAAAGAATACGATAATGGATTGTTGCTCTTAATCGCTCTGGAAGAAAAGAAAATTAGAATTGAAGTGGGGTATGGCCTGGAAGCGATCATAACTGATATTAAAAGTGGTTACATCATCCGAAATCTGATCGTTCCTGAATTTAAAAAAGGGAATTTTTATCGGGGAATTTACAACGGATTAACAGCCGCTAGTGGACTTATAACCCAGGATTTCGAAATCAGTGAGGAAGAACTTGCTAAATATAAAGAAGATGTTAAGAACAACACAGAAGGCAAGCAATTTCCAATAGGATTCATCATCTTCTGGATCATGTTTTTCCTGATCGGTTTTGGCAGTAAACGTAAGGGTGGTTTGTTGCCTCTGCTGTTTCTTGGAAGTGCTCTGGGTGGAAGCAGTCGTGGCAGTGGTTTCAGTGGTTTTGGAGGAGGGGGTTTCTCTGGTGGAGGTGGAAGCTTCGGTGGTGGTGGCGCCTCAGGTGGCTGGTAAGATCTAAATTTTTCCCATTAAAGCAATTTTCTGCCCACAAGATTATTCTTGAAAATGACTAATAATATAGTTCTGAACTGATATAATAACTTTTCTTTTTCCCAGCTGTGATTTGACCCTGTTGATATTAAATCTTCTTGATTGAGTTATGGGTTGAATTTTCTGAGAAAAAATAAGGGGATGGATTCAATATAAACAGTTGAAGACTTTAAATCTTATCATCGATATAGGTCTTTTATACCATTACCAATCATAATAGCAGACATCAGATAACGATATGCTTTTTAAAATCCTGACAGGTGAATTCGACACTTCTGGCATCAATAGTCATAATTCCAAGGATTTTTTGAACAGCATAATCTATATTGCTGTCTAAAAAGTCAATTCTGACGTGGTAATTTTCCGGGGAAGGATAAAGAAAACAGCCGTAGGATCACAATTCTCGACCAGCTTTCTTGAGCTAGGAGAGGATTTGATGATAAGTGGGATTTAAAGCAGCATAACGTAACATGAAATTTTTGGAGGTAAGTATTTTAATATCAGCAGAGAGATTTTTTTTAAAAAGTAACAGAATTTTTACCCCGCTTCTAAAAAAAAATTGACAAAATTTTGCACTCTGTCAATTTACCTACCGGTAGGTAAGTTAATGGATACTGAAGATACCAAAACCAGAATAATAACAGCAGCTCTACAGCTGGCTTTTATAAATGGTTACGACTACGTTTCCATGAAAATGATTGCGGATGAGATTGGATTATCCAAACCGGCCATCTATCATCATTTCAAGAATAAGAAAGATCTATTCAAGCAGGCAATAGACTTTTTTCTTAAGACAATGGCTGAGATAAATAGGGAAAAATTGGGTGAAGTAACAGGATTAGAGGATTTTCTGAGAGGTTTTTTTGTCAATATCCGCCAAGTAAAAACTGAAATTGAAAAGAGATTTTTCGGACAAAGTGGGAAACCCATATATACTTTTCTGGAGATTTTAATCAGTGCCGGAAGAGCGGATAATACAATCAAAGCTAAAATGGCCCATGCTTATAGTTTGACCAGAAAAAGTATAATAAAACTTCTCGAAATGGGGATTGAAAATGGTGAAATCAGATCGGATCTGGATTTAGAAAATCTTTCTTTTTCCGTTATTGCTATGCTTGAAGGCTTATCCCTGCAATGCCTATTCGACGACGGACTCAATGCCGAAAAGCTTAGTATAACTATGTTCGATAATCTCTGGAAAATGTTGGTTATATAATTTTTTTTAATCTAACTTACTTACCGGTAGGTAATAAAGGAGGTGGAATGAAAAAAGGAATTAAACTTATCTTAGCGGTATTGATCGCTTTGGTTGTTTATTTCTTGAGCAGCAATGTGATTCCAAGTATCTCTTTTCTTAAGAATCTATCAGAAAAATATAATTGGATTAGTTCTTCTCTCTGGGTTCAGGGGACTATGCTAATCTGCTCAATTGTTCTGATAATCATCTGTGGAAAAAGTAAATTTTCTGAATTCGGTTTTAAGGGAACTAATATTCTTAATATCATAAAACCGTTATTTATCGCTTTTCTGTTTGCCCTGGGATTGTTCATTCTCAACATGATCCACATCAGGCTCACAGGCATTCCCGAGGGAGTAGGAAAAGGACCTTTGTCCGGTAACCTGCTCAAGGATATAATCTATGTCTGGATAATTGCCAGTTTTGTTGAAGAGTTCTTTTTCAGGGGTTTTGTAGTAACTTATCTTAAAGGATTGAAGAATAAGGGAATAAGGCTGGGTAAAATATTTATCAGCGTTCCTGTAATAACTGCTACAATCCTGTTCAGTCTTATGCATCTATGCCTTTGGGATATCATGGCTCACAGGATAGTATATTTCATCCTGATCAATACTTTCTTTCTGGGTCTGATAGCCGGTTACTGGAGAGAAAAAACTGGAAGCCTTATTCCGGCTTATGCAGTGCACCTGATCTTTAATGTGGTTGGTATGATGATTCCAAGGTTATTAATGTCGTTGGTTAATTAGAAACAAGGAGACAACATGAAGAAAATATTGATTGCTTTACTGGGATTAATCGCTGTCCTGATCTTGGTAGTGGACCTTTATGCCAAGGAGAATTTCATCTGGGAGATCGAAAATAATGAGGTGAAGTTGTACCTACTAGGATCCATTCATCTTATGAAAGATGAGATGTACCCGCTTGATCCAAGAATTGAAGAAGCTTTCCTGGAATCAGATATACTGGTAGTGGAAGCTGATCCTGCTAATATCGACCAGGACAAAGTGAATCAAATGATTGCGGAGAAAGGATTGTACCCTGAAGGGAAATCCTTGGCTACGGAATTAGCACCAAAGTTATATATGCAAGTCGATTCAGTATTTGCCGAGTTTAATGTTCCGGTATCCCGAATTGAAAAATACAGACCGTGGTTAGTATGTCTAAATATTGGTTTATTGAGCTTAAACAAGCTAGGTTACAAGAAAGAACTGGGAATCGATGTTCATTTTATCACCAGCGCAAAAGAAAGGCAGATGGAGATCTTGGAACTGGAATCGGCTGATATCCAGATCGAGGTTCTGTCTTCCTTTCCCAAGGAACACCAGGTTGATTATCTTGAGTATATCCTTAAAAACACGGAATCGATCGAGGAAACAATAAATGCTATGATTAAAACCTGGCAAAACGGTGATGTGGAAAAGATGGAAAAGAACACCAAGCAGAGGATGCTGGAAAAAGCCGACGAATTAACTGGAGTGAAAGAGTATTATACCAATTTATTCCCCCAAAGAGATGCTGAAATATTCAGGAAACTGGATAATTATCTGAAGGGGTCGGAAGATAAGACTTATTTCGTCATCGTTGGAGCGGGTCATCTGGTAGGTGATGACGGTTTACTGAAGATGATGGAAGACAAGGGTTACAAGCTCCTGAAATTATAGTATCTTTATAGGTAGTCTGGGTAATCAGTGGAATGAGACCTTTTCGTGGTCAAGGTCAGAGAAGTTGATCGGGGAGGGATTTTCAGCTGGGTAGCCTATGCTGATGATCGCCTCGATCTCAAACTGATCAGGCAGATCAAGGAGAGTTTTGATATAGGCTCCAGCTGGAGTTTTGTCTTCCCGCAAACGTTTCCTGATCTGGATCCAACAACTTCCCAGTCCTAAAGATTCCGCCGTAAGCTGAAGGATTATAGCTGCTATTGAGCAATCTTCCACCCAGACATCTGATCTGGTTGGATTTCCGCAGATCACCACAGCTAAAGGAGCGGTAGTAATAAAACTTCCACCTTTGGGTTTGGCTGTAGCTAACTTTTTGAGGATATTCCGGTCTTGGATGAAAATGAATCTCCAAGGTTTGAAATTTCGGGAAGATGGAGAACGGAGCACAGCTTCCTGAAGGATAGTAAGTTTCTTGGTTTCTATCTTTTTATCCTTGTATTTCCTGATGCTTCTTCTCTTTCTCAGTAATTCTATCATTATTCCTCCAAGATGTCTGATAATTTTATACTTGCTTATTTTAATAAACCTCACTTGTTTTTATAAAGATACTAATTCGAATAAAAAAAGAAATGGCAATAACTTGCCATTTCTTTTTTCTTAACAGGAAAATATCCTCAGCTTTTCCATTTTTGGGG
>Ga0272442_10002332_pt1:0-22500 | contig 27692 bp, 22 predicted proteins | sample SSMForm2O_FD_200262 | JGI IMG/M metagenome (GOLD analysis project Ga0272442, IMG submission 200262) | Marine sediment archaeal communities from Little Sippewissett salt marsh, Falmouth, MA, United States - SSM-Form-2O | ecosystem: Environmental > Aquatic > Marine > Wetlands > Sediment ...
ACACCACACTGTAAATGGCGTAGTCAGGAGATTCCGGATCGTTGCCGTCAAGCATTGTCTCGTTCTGTGTCCAGTTTCTCTCACTCCTGTTGGTTTCATTGCCTGAAAAGCCGCCATATACACCAACTCCGGGTCTGAGATAAACCGTGTCGCAGAGACTGCCCTTATAAATGAAGTATGTTCCCTTTACCACCCAAACTTCAGAAGCGGACTTACAACAGTAGACAAATGAATATGCAGAATCGATACCGTTTTGGATCCTGCGAAACGCAGTGTCCCATGTAAGGCCATCCATTATTACCGAGCCGTCAGCGCCGGATGATGCGTCAACATCCACATATCGAATGCCTGTACCACCACAATCAACATTATCGCAGTCCGGCGTATCCGGAACCGGATCAAAATCGCACGAACTGGAATCGCTGTCAGTGTCCGTATCCGTATCAGAATCTGCATCAGCATCGCTATCGACGTCTGCGTCGACGTCTGTATCCGTATCTCCGTCCGCGTCAGCGTCACCGCTCTGCGCAGAAGCGGAATCTTCACCTGCATCCACGCCTGCATCCGCTTCTTCCGCCTTGTTTTCACTGCAGGAAAAAGCCAGTAGAAGAAACAATACTGTGAAAATCTGAATCCTGATTATAAAGCCCCCGGTGGTCATGGGTGGATTATACAACAGGTTCCCAAGATACAGGAAAATTTCAGGCTTCGATATTTAATACGGGAATCTATAAACCGCAGGCTCACTGCTCCTGCAACGGATGCTCCGGAATGTTCCCGGCGTCATGCGGAACTCTGGATTCATGCTCTGCCCTGAAAGCAGCACTTCTGATGATCCAGTACTTTACAAGTTGCTCGTGATCCATGCCCCTGACGCGCTTTCGTATCTTTTCAGCGCCTTTCCTCTTCATTTCAACACAGTCAAAGCTCTTATTCTTCATCTTCTATCACCTCTGAGGGGGTATGGATTCCAATCGCCTCGTATCCCTCGGCCATATTTATTCCATTATACCTCGGAATCTTCTGATAGTTAACAATATGTTTAAAATTCCAGCTTACTATCAAACGACATCCTGCAACGGATGCCAGCGCCACATGAAGGGCATCAAGTTCCCAGCCGGGCCCGAGAATACCTGCGTCCAGATAGGCCTTCTGCAGATCAAGAGCTTCTTCAGTTACGTCCACAATCCCGCAGATATTTTTCAACCTGCCATATTCCGCCCTCACTTCTTCAGGAGCACCCTCAAGCTCATCACTTACCAGAATAGAAGTGAAAAGCTGAAACCTGCCTGCCTTCACCTTGTTGAAAAAGATCTTGCTTGCCTGTGCAAACTCCTCGTCGAATACACCTCCGTATACAGAAGTATCTGCATATACTTTTACTGGTTTCATTATTACCTCTTGATAGCCTGATTAGAAATCATGTCAGACAGATGCTGATACTGCAATGTATTCCTCAACTACTGTGTGCCGTCAGCAAGAATCTGAAGGCCGGAATCAGCGCATGAGTCCGCATCATTCTGCCCACCGTGGCCATGGGTGGATTATACTGAAAAATGTGTCTGGCACCACTATTCGGAGTGTCAGACACACAGGTCGAACGGAACCGCGATGCAGGATTCATCAATGCGCACGGGTTTATCTCCCGCATAAATCAGAATACCCGGGCCAACACTGCCCGGCAGAAGCTCCCTCATGCGCCGCATGCCGCCTGCATCTTTTGGTCCTGCCCGGCTGGATGATTTGATTTCCACCGGAAAGAGCTTTCCATCCAGCTCCAGGACAAGATCAACCTCTGCTCCGCTGTGAAGGCGGAAATGATAAAAAACAGGCGCGAGCGTCATGGTCTGCACCTGCTTGTAGAGTTCCATGACCATGAAAGTCTCGAACAGCGCGCCGAATGACGGATGACCGCTTAATGCCTCAGGCGATGAAATGCGCAACAGGTACGAGGCAAGGCCCGTATCCATAAGGTAACCCTTGGGCTTTTGTGACAGTTTCTTGATCTGGTTGGTGGAATAAGCGGGTACTTCAAGCCACTGGAACGTGCCTCTGAGAATATCCAGCCATCGCCTGGCCGTTGGTGTGGACAGGCCGATGTCACGGCCGATCTGGCTGTAATTGCTCTCCTGGCCTGTCAGGGCGACGCACAGTGACAGAAAAGCGGCAAACCGGCCCTCGTCCCGCACATCCATCATGCTGCGTACGTCTCGCTGAAGATACGTACTTACATATCCCTGCATCCAGGCAGGAATCATTTTTTCCTTCAGGCGCTGAACTTCAGGGAATGATCCACGCCAGATTGTTTTTGCAGGCGACAGTCCGTAACTTCTGCCTGACAGGAGGAATTCGTCCGCCTTGTTCACATCCTGCCGGACAGTATCCAGCCATGCCGGAAACCAGCTGAGGCCGGAAACCTCGAACGTTTCGGACAGGGAAAATGGCTGCAGTTCAATCATTGCAATTCTTCCCGCCATGGATTCAGAAAGGCTTTTCATCACGTGCCACTGCTGGGAACCGGTCATGATGAACATGGAATTCGTTCGTTTCTGATCCACGTATCTTTTCAAAGAAGCCGCCAGGCCGGGTGCATACTGGATTTCATCAAGAATGAGGGGGTGAGGATTGTTTCGTAAAAACAGGTCCGGATCCGCCTTTTCCCCATAGAGGTCCTGTGCCGGATCAAAGGTAAACATCTTGATTTTATTAGAGAAAAGCTCCTGGAGCACAGTGCTCTTACCCGCCTGCCTCGCACCGGCAACAAGAAGGCATGAAAAGGTTTCAAAATACTCCAGTATTTTATTTTCAAGTATCCTTTGATGGTATTTCATATGGATATTATAAACTACAATATTACATTTTCAAGTCAAACTGGCATAAAATTTCCTGCAATGGGCTCAAAAAGGTGGCACCTCAAATGGTCCCCGGTGCTTATAAAAGAATTATACAACAGGTTCGGCTTAAGTTGATAAAAATCACGGAGTGAACTTTGCGATGAAGATGTCTTCGTAACCTTCAGAAGAAAGCACTGTTTCATTGGGCTCATTTATCCCGAAAGTCCCGAACAAATAAAAATAACCAGTGCAGAGAATCGAATCATCAGGGGCAATGGTTATTCCATTGCCTTGATCAAAATCCCCTCCCCCGGCGTTTTTAATCCAAGTGAGATTGCCTGCAGTATCATATCCAGAAATGAAAACATCACTTCTTCCATTTGATATTATGTAGGTCTCTCCTTCCTCTCCCTGTCCAAAAGTCGCATCCCAGCTGAAAGACCCGGTAAGTACAAACGAACCGTCGCTGTATACAGCAATATCTTCACCCGAATCCGAGCTATCTCCACCCGCACTTTTAGCCCATTCCAATGATCCGTCCGGCTCATATCTGGCAATGAAAATATCTGCTGCCCCTGCTGATCGCAGAGTGGTTTCCCTGGAAGAGCCTTTGCCGAAGGTTATTTTTTCAAGAAATCCACCTGTGATCACGGCAGAACAATCTTGAAATGCTTTTACACCACGGGCTCTGTCATCACCCGGGCCCTCTGCACTCTGAATCCATTCCAGAACACCACTATCCTCAATCTTTGCAATAAATACATCTTTCTTAGTATCAGAAGGATAATAATATCCTGTAATAAGAGAGGAACCGTCTGTGCACATATCAATATCAACATCCAGCCCTCCTACCTCATAGCGTTTTACCCATACAAGCGTTCCATGGATGTTGTATTTCGCAACAAACATTCCCCCCTCATCAATAACCGTCTCATTATTTTCTCCTTCTCCGAAAACGACCCAGGATCCAATACTACCAGCGACAACAAAATGACTGTCTACAACCTCTGACATTGAATATGCCTTTTCAATCCCGCTGCCACCAGCACGTTTAACCCATTCGAGGTCACCATCTGAAGAATATCCGGCAATAAAAATATCCGTTCTTCCTTCTGCAGTGAGCATTTCCAGAGTACTGTCATCATTCCTGAACTTAACAGTTTCGCTGTAATCACCGACAACAACAACAGAGCCGTCAGTTACCACGGCAATGCCATTACCATTGTCATTGCCTCTGCCGGTAATAGAGTTTACCCATTGCAATCTGCCGTCCGCGTTGTACCTGGCGATAAAAATATCTTCCATACAATCAGCAGTGGAAATGCAATCAGCACTCATAACATAATCACTGGAATCTCCTTTATCGAAAGTTGCTTCTCCATAATAAATGCCAGCAACAAAGACCGATCCGTCATTACCTACAGCAACATGTCTTCCCATGTCTTCAGATACTCCACCTGCACGTACTGCCCAGACCAGGTCTTTACTCTTGAGCGTAGCGTCATTATCTGTACTGCTGTCCTGGCCCGCATCACTACCTGAATCCATAGACGCGTCCACATCGCTATCACTATCGATGTCAGAGTCACCACCTGCGGCCTTACCCGAATCCACCTCTGCATCCATGCCTGCATCAGCTTCTTCGGCCTTGTTTTCACTGCAGGAAAAAGCCAGCAGAAGAAACAATACTGTGAAAATCTGAATCCTGATTATAAAGCCCCCGGTGGTCATGGGTGGATTATACAATGGTTTCACGCCATCTGCAGAATAAAAGCAGGGATGGTGGAAATGTGGTTGAATTGCCGGTACGAATTCACTCAGGTTACGGGTAAGATTCTCTGCTCTGAAGCCATTTTCTTAAAGACTCCTGGCTTTCGCCGGAAGGCTTTCCGGCAAGAAGCCCCTTAACGCTTATATCTTCATCTATATCCGTCCAGTGAATCCCCTCGCCTTTGCCGACAAGAGTCCAGTTTGCTCTTTCTTCAGAACTGGCATGTTCAAGGCGCGGGTACCAGCCCAACGGGACGGATATCGAGCGACCGTCAGTGAGATCCACGGTAAGGGTGTCCCCGGTCGCCTGGACATCCACTGCGCAGGGGATTTCTATTTCAACAGCTGAAATACTCATTCCATGCCTCTATGAAGAATTCCTGTTTCTTTTCAATTATACTGCGAACCTGTATTCAATTCTCTGAATACTGTCGGCATTCAGTTAACCTTTGTTTACTTCAACTCAATCGTTCTGATTCTTTATCGGGATAAAACTCCGTTTGGTTGCACGATTTTTTGAAAAAAATGGTCTTCTGCTGGCCGGGCAGGCTCAAGAACAGGATTACGGATGGGATATCAAGGAGTTGAATCAATCACAGAAAATGTCCGCCATACGCTGAAAAAGGTGTCTGATAACCCTGCATCGAGACTCTCAACACCAGACTGGAACCATTATAGAACCATTATGCAACTGCATAGAAGGGGCTGAATTGGATCAGGGACTTGTTTAGAATGCGAACTGGGCTCCGAGTCGGATCTCGTGGGTTATGTAATACCTCGTGTCAGAGCCTGGAGGGCCAAGGTAAGCGTAGGTCTCTGAAGAAGGCAGGAGCCCGCCGTACTCGAGCATGACCTTGAGGTTGTGACCCCACACATAATGCACGAAGTTGGCCGTGATCTCGTGCATGTGATCCAGCTTGAGCTTGAAGTCCGGATCAAACATGCTGTACCTGAGGTTGACCTCGCTCCAGATCCACTTGATGTAGTAGCCGGCCTGCACCATGATGCCGCCCACGTCGATGAGCTCACGCGGCCTTGTCTTTCCGTAATCCCTGAGGCTGTAGAACAGGCCGAGCCCGAGATGAGCGCCGTAGTATTTTACAACCGTGTCCAGTGTCGTGCTGATGTCGGATGAATTGTAAGTCTCGTTGGGGTCGTAAAGATCGCGGTGCAGCGGTATGTCGTAAACGAAGCCCACGCCGATGGCCAGCATCGGGTCTTCCGTTGAATCGAGGTCGCTGTACCCCGGCGTAACCTTGTTTATGGGATCCACCCACACCCTTGCCGCAATCAGGATGTCGCGGTTGTCGTTGGCCTGGGTGTTTCCCCCGCCCGTCAGCGGGTCTATCCCGTAATGATCCGACCTTTCGATCGATCCGTCCATGGCCGTATTGCTTCCCGAGCCGTTGAAAACACCCACGTGCCAGCCTACCTTGTCTTCCCATGCACTGCCGTGAATCATACCGCCCAGATCACTTCCGAAACTGGATCCTTTTTCATACTCATATGCATAGCCCCGCTGGTGATAAGAATTGTCCCTGGCAAACCTCAGCGTCATCATTGAACGGTTTGAGAACGTAAGCTCTGATTCATCCGTCAGGGTCTCCCTGTCGAACGGCACTTTCATCTGGCCTGCCCGGATCTTGAGAAACTCATAAGGCGCGTACTCGCCCCATGCGTCTGAAATCTGAACAGAGTCATAATCCAGCCGCACGAAGTTCTCTGCATAATCCGGAGTGGCAGCTTCTTCGTTAAACGGGAAGAACACGTGCCCGAACGGGCGACCGATATCAAGAGACAGCTCCATGTTGAGACTTCCGAACACTGTTGCCGCGGCACCAAGGCGGAAATTGATGATGTCAAACTCCTGCCCCTTGAAACTGCTCTCGGCCTCGTCGTTGGCAAAACGCATCCTGTAGATGGGCCGCACGAATCCGAACAACTCGATCCTGTGCTTTCCGTCGCCGGACTGAACAAAGAAATGCTTATCGTAGCCGGCGGCAGGGTTGTTCTTGAGCTTTTCCACGTCGGCAAGCAGGGTTTCGGTCTGTTCCTTCATCTCGGAAACCTGCGCCTCGAGATCCTCGATTCTCTTTTGTGAATCTTCATTCTGCTGAGCCGCGGTCTCGCTGTGCTTGTCCAATGCCGTCTTCAGCTCGCCCAGCTGCGTCTCCATCTCCTGCAACCTGCTCCTGAGGCTTCCCAGTCCGGCATCTCCGGACATCTCCTCAATCTGCTGCTTTATGGAGCCAACCTGGATTTCCATTTCAGCAATACGCTGCTTAATGGTAAGTCTCTTCCCGGTGGAACCCTGAGCAGCCACGGAAAATGAAATTCCCATAACAGCCAGTGCAAGTAACACCAGTCCCATACGAAATAAGCTCTTAGCTGACATTTCTGCCTCCTGCTTGTTTTGTTCTGTCCAGACCATGGGGTGCGGGCAGAATCATTCATTTAACCAGCAATTGACGTAGTCTAGATAACTTGCGCAAAGTAGTAAACTTTTTTCTTTTGATGCTGACAATACTGAAAACTTATGTTCTCATAATAATTCAAATAAAATTAACCGTTTGTGTGCATTTCTTCTGCAAACACAGTGGAGATATGAGTGAAAAAAATATATAATTATTTCAGATGATGAAACATTTCATAATACCGCTGGTCATTGTCGCGACATGCCTTGGATGCCTGAACGCCGAAAACATCATTGAGCTCAGCTTTGACGCTGGCAAAAAGGATGCGGATCTGTCCGCAGAAGACAATACTCCGGCTGAAGGTCCAGACGCTGACAGTGATACCGATAGCGGGTCCGCTGGGGATACCGGCACTGATACTGATACTGATACTGATATGGATGCGGATTCCGACTCAGACGGCGATGCTGATTCAGGACCATGCGGAACAGGCTACTGGGGAACCGGGGAACCCTGTACAAAAGCGAGTGAATGCGTAGACCTGGATCCGGCAAAGCGTTCGTGCATCGCAGAGCTTTTTGAGATAGCGGGAATCGAGTGGTTCATGCCGGATGGATACTGCACATCATGGGGATGTACCGACGACTGCTTCTGCGGAGAAGGCGCCCAGTGCGTGTTTCTGCCTGGAATGGTGAGCTTCTGCATGAAAAAATGCGACGTCAACACCGACTGCAGGACTCCCAAGTACATCTGTGGAGAGCTTTCCGATTACACCATGGGGCTTCAGGCAGGCAGGGTCTGCCTTGCGCCGATAGTCAAATAACAGAAAACTATCGTCCGCCCTTGCCCTGTTTCAAATCGCGCTGATAACGTGCAACGGCCCGGTTATGCTCAGGCAGGGTTTTTGAAAAAACATGGGTGCCGTCGTTTCTGGCTACAAAATACAGAAGCTCACCCTGTGCCGGATCCAGTGCAGCATTGAGTGAAGCAACACCGGGATTGCAGATCGGGCCGGGAGGAAGTCCGGCTCTTCTGTAGGTGTTGTAGGGATTCGAGAAGTCGTCCAGCTGCCGTCTTGTCAGCCTGTCAGCGAATTCCCTGCAGGACGGAATAAGCCCGCCGGTATCCACAATGCATCCGTAAACTACAGACGGATCAGACTGCAGCAGCCGGGAAGGGAATGAAGCACTGAAAAGCCTGTTGTAGAAAACCTGCGCCACAAGCGGCCGCTCCGCGTCCACAGCGGCTTCGGCCTCCACGAGCGAAGCAATGGTTACAGCCGCCCGCTGTGCGTTTCCGAATACCTTTTCCAGCTTTTCAACCCTGGCCGTGTACCTGCCGGAAAGCATCGAATATTTTTCCCCGAAGGTGTCCACGAGCCTTTTTATGACATCCGTCGCTGCTGTGTCCGGTTCAAACTTGTAAGTGTCCGGAAAAAGAAATCCTTCCACGCTTGTGCCGGAAATCCCCAGCCTGTCGAGCATCTTACGGTCCAGGCACAGCGCAGTGAATTCTCCGGAATCAGTAACCCCGGCATCATCCAGGATCCCGGCAATATCGAACATCGTGGATCCCTCTGGAATGGTCACCCTGACCTGCGGCCCGTGGCCAGGACTGCTCAGGATTATGGCAAGCTCTTCAGGCGACGCATTGTCGCTGAAAAAATGTCTCCCTGCATGCAGTTTTGATGGATATCCCCTGATTCTCAGCCAGATTTCAAATTTCCACTGATTCGTGATCAGGCCGGAATCCGCAAGAAGACGGGACACTGTGGCCGGTCCCGCCCCGTAAGGTATTTCGACCCATACTTTTTTCCCTTTACCGCCGTTTGGAACGTCTTCGAACCTGTAAAGAAGCTCACTCAGAAAACATCCAGCCACAACAAGAATCAGCAGTACCACAATCAGAAGGGAATAAAATATTCTTCGTAAAATCCACGTACCGCCTTTATCTCTGCTCATGTCGTCAACCCGTATTCTTCATATGATCAAGATATCCCTGAAGTATCAGCGCTGCAGCAACATTGTCTATCTTCTTCTTTCTTTTCTTCCTGCTTACTCCCGCACCAACGAGAAGTCGTTCGGCTTCCACCGTACTTAATCTTTCATCCCACAGATCTACAGCAATATTGAGCTCAGAGCTCATGACACCGGCAAGAGTTCTGACGCGTCTGGCCCCGGATCGCTCTTCTCCAGACATATGAACGGGCAGTCCGATGACAATCTTCTCAACACCATGTTCGCTGATAAAACTCTGCAAGAACCGCAAAAGTTCCCTGTCACTCACGTATTCATGTGTGTCGAGTGGCTGGGCGATCAGCCCCTCATCATCGCTGACGGCAAGACCGATGCGTTTTTCGCCCATATCAAGCGCAAGTACTTTCACAAGTCACACACCTTTATCATTTTCCGGCATACGCTATGCAGTCAATCTCCACTCTTACGTCAAGCGGCAGGGTCTTTACCGCCACGGTGGCCCTGGCAGGAGGACTGTCCTTGAAAAACGATCCGTAGACCTCGTTAACGGAGGAAAAATCGTTCATGTCGGTCAGAAAGATAGTAGTGCGAACGACATGGTCAAGGCCCGCACCGGCTGCCTCGAGCACGGCACGCAGGTTCTCAAGTACGCGTCCAGCCTGATCCGCAGCGCTTCCTCCCTCGATCTTTCCGGTATCCGGGTTCAGGGCAATCTGTCCGGAACAGAAGATGAATCCTCCGGCCTCAACTGCCTGCGAATAAGGACCTATTGCCTTCGGCGCTTTTGAAGTTTCGATTATTTTTACTGGCATTTTTCTCTCCCCTTGTTTTTCAGGCCGGCCAGGGGCACGGCAGGTTTTCACACACTATTTCCATTGAATAAGGATCGACCCTGTATCTCGAAGCACTGACCGCCCTTCCCTTTTCAAATTCGTACAGATGATACGCCGCCTGCCTGTTCTCGTCAGGACTCTTCATGGAAGCAGAAGGAACACCTATTGACACAAAGGCGCTGCCTCTATTGCGGGCAGAGTATTCATTGAAGACATACTCGTGCTTATGCCCGTGCAAAACAATGCAGTCCGGATGAAGCCCGCAGACGGCCTGCAGGGACGCGTAATCATCAAGTCCGGCCTCGGCATGTTTCAGTGCGGATGAATACCTGAACGGCGGATGATGGCACAGCACTACGGCGGGCCTGTCCTGAAAGCTGTCGGAAGAAAGTATCCCTCTCAATTTTTCGAGCTGCTTTGCACCCACAAAACCTGCCGAACGAAAAATGCTTCTCGGCAGTGCGCTGGACAGACCCACCAGTACAATATCATCAAACTCTTCAACGTAGGGATAGGACTCAGGACCGGTGCCGGGAGCAAACCACTGGCTGAAAATGCCTTCCAGACTTCCGACAGCGGATTTAACGTAACGATCATGGTTGCCGGGAATAATGCTTGTTTTTTCCGGCAGCAGGCCGTGCCTTTCGAACTCCTGCATGATTTCCAAAAATTCCCCTTCAAGGCCCAGATTCACCAGATCTCCTGTTACGGCTATGTGATCCGGATTTCGCCTTCCAAGGTCCTTCATCAGCTTTAAAAGCACTGCGCTGTCATGGCGGTTTTTCCGTCTCAGCATCAGGTTTGCAAATCCCAGAAGGCGCTTGTCCAGGAACAGCTGGGGTTTCAATCGCGTGAAAAAATGCAGGTCAGATAGATGTGCGAGTTTGAATGTCATTGCTTTTCAGTCATCCTGCCCGGAATCAAAACAGAAGGATGGATCCTTCTCGCATGTATCCCTGTGATCCCTTAAGCGAAAATGGTAAACTTTTCCGTTGTGTTCCATGCTGGCGCGCGATTCCGAGCGGGGGAACTTCAACCCGCACAGTGGACAGGTCTCGATCGGACCGGCATCGGCCGGAGATTTTTCCCGGACTTCATGCGAAAAATGCGGCCCGTTCTTTTTACCGCAGTTCGACGAGCATCCCGTAATCCCTGAGAACACGATTGCCACCACAGAAGCAGCTGCGGCCATTCTTTTAAGGGTTAATGTCAACCTTCATCTCCTGCAAAAAAATGTTCTCAACACATGTCCGTATGCTATGTTTGCCTCGTATTATTGGCAAGAAGGAGATTGGATTATGTTTCTTTTCAACGATCCGCTTGAGAACGCAACCAGAACAGGATCCGAAAAAACTGAACTTTTTGAGCAGTTAGGAAAGGAAATAGCCGGAATAGGTGGATACCGGCTGACAGTCCTCCTGCCTGCCGGAGAAGGTAGACTTCGCCTTGGGTTCTCGGGCCTGGGGGATGTAAAAAAAGTTCTCAGGAAACTCGGAGTAAATCATAATCCTGATAAATCCTTTGCTTACATGAAGGTGGATGCTCTCAGAAAGGCTGTTGATGATGGTGAAGGAGGATACTACCGCGACGCCGTTGAATTTGCAGGGCAGTCACTCGAAAAAAAACTTCTGCTGAAAACGGCAATAAAAGCAATGCTTGCGGCCGCCGGAATCGACAGAGTTCTCGTAGCCCCTCTGCCTGTTGGAAAATCAACCGGCGTTATCGGCCTCTCAGGCAGAGACGTGAATGAGAATCAGATTCAGGATCTCAGGAAGCTGGGAGTCGAGCTGGGAAAAAAACTCCAGGACTCCCGGGCTTTGGACTAGCCCGGGAGATTAATCATTCAGATTCCGGGTCCGCTGTCACCGGCATCCGCATCCGCATCCGCGTCGGCATCCGCGTCGGCATCCGCGTCGGCATCCGCATCGGCATCCGCATCGACATCACCATCTACGTCCGCGTCCGCATCAGCTCCCGAAGCGGCCTCTTCGCTTTCGCAGCCGTGAGTCGCCCTTACGTCTTCCGGATCCACATCGCCGTCCAGTATTCTCTTGCAGGGTTTGTCACAGAACTGTATCTGGGTATGCGTGTCATCGGTCCATGACCATCCGGTTCCGTACTGGCAGTTCTCGTCATAAGGGATCAGCTCATCACCGAAATAGACATTAACAAGATGAGGCCTGTTGCTGGCAAGCTGGTCGTCGATATTGTAGTAACACTCAAGCAGGAATCCCATGATCTGGTTGATTGCGTTCTCCAGTTCGGACTCATCCTGAGCATCGAAATACGTATTGAACGGAGTACCGCCCGCCGCAGCAATGGCATTCAGCTCGGGTGCCGAAGTACCGGATCCGAAACCAATCGCCAGTGTCCTGATATTCAGCCCTGTAAAAAGCGACGTAACGGCATTGGTAAGATCGCCTGTTGTTATTGATGACATTCCATCACATGTGGTTCCACACGTGTCGGCGCCGTCGGACACCACCAGGAGATACGATTCAGCATCCGCAGCGCTGAAAATGGGTGCATAGGCGGCAGTAACAAAGTTCATGAGCTCACAGTAAAGGGGCGTGTTGCCGTTCGGGGAAATCGAATTGAGATATGTAAGTATCACCGAAGCATTATCCAGGGCGCAATCTATTTTCAATGGTGTGTTTACGCCGCAATCTCCGTTGTCGGGGAAGATGTCGAGTCCGAATTCAATCTGGTCGGCGTATGCGTTCAGGATATTCGTGATAACGTTCACGGCATCGGTATATCTCTGGCCCGACATGGAACCTGAAACATCCTGCATAATCATGACGCGGATTGTGTCGTTCTTGGATACCTGTTCAATGGCAATGTCCCTCTCAACGCACTCTAAATCAGTATCGGCATCAGCATCTATGTCCACATCAGCGCCCGGGGTGTCATCGTCGTTATCAAGGTGGTTGGGTATACCGTCGCCGTCGGTGTCTCCCCAGCCCTCGTCCTTGTCCTTGATACCGTCACCATCGGAATCCTGATCCAGATAATCCGGTTTTCCATCGCCGTCCGTATCAGTTGCAGGTGTATTCGGATCATCATCACCGGCCTCTAATTTATCCGAGATCCCGTCTCCATCCGAATCATCATCGAGATAATCGGGTTTTCCATCGCCATCAGTATCTCCATCACCTTCATCGCTGTCAGTGATGAAATCGTTATCCGAATCCTTGTCCAGGAAGTCGGGGATTCCATCATGATCGGAATCATCCGGATCCTTTGGATCATCACCGGCCTCTTTCTCGTCAGGTATTCCATCTCCATCCGAGTCTTCATCCAGATAATTGGGGATCTCGTCCCCGTCCACGTCTCCAGTACCTTCGAGATAATCCGGGATTCCGTCACCGTCTGAATCCTTATCAGTATCTATTCCCTCATTGTCTTCGGTCTGGCATCCGGCCAGAGCCAGAAGAACCGATGAAAGCAGAATAATAAATAATCTTTCATATTTTGCCATGTTTTTCGTTCTCCTTTCTTGAACTCACTTTGTTAAGCACGAATTTTATCCCATAATAGTAAAACAAAGATCAAGTAATATTCGTTCAAACATAATTAAAAAGTACATAACGGTATTCATGAAACGTAAACAGATATATCAGATTTATCAGGAGTCTGAATATGATTTCAGTGTAATCAGAATAATATTACTGAAACCCGTAAAAAATGCTTGCTTTATAAAAAAAACTGCGGATAGTTGTATTGTTTACGGCTTGGCCGCAGGCTTGTTAAAAAGCTTTATATTCAGAGAGTTTTTAAGCTCCCGGAGGGTATTCAATGACAGACAGAGAAGTGGAAAAATCCGGCGAGAATGCAACCGGAGAAAATAATGATCAGAAAGACAGCTCTGACAATGCTTCAAATAATGAGAGTTTGTCTCTTCATTCTCTATTAAGCACCGAGCATCAGGAAGATGACGGAGAGAGGTCCGAAGATTCCGGCCTTTTGAAACTTCAGGAACTGGCCAAGGAAATCGAGGATAAGAAAAGTGAAGACGGCGAATCCTCTGTATCACCTGCCGGAACAACCACACTGAGACCCAGTGTTCCTCCTCCTTCATCTGAATCTTCACCGGACAAGGATCAGGAGGATCAGCCACAAACGGCTGCCGCTACGTCTCCTGCCCCGGTAACCCAGGCGGCAGTTCCTGCAAAAGCAGCGCCTGAGAAAAGCGGCATGAACCCGATGATAATAGGCGTTATCGTGGTCCTGGCGGTCGCGGTCATCTATCTTCTGGTCAGACAGCCGTCCGCAACACCACAGGAACAGGCTGCACAGACGCAGCAACAGCAGACAGCAATGGTCCAGAACTCAGCCGCAGAGGCTGAAAACAGGGCTCCAGTTCAGACACCTGGAAAAAAAGACGAAACAGAGCCGGACAAAAAAGAAACAGGATCTACAGAAGACAACGCGACTGCTTCGGAAAACGCAAAAACATCATCCGATGCACCCGGGAAGGATTCAAAGGCATCTGTAGCCGGAAGCGCAAAAGCAAAAACCCCGGCAGCGAAGAATACCGGAGACCAGCAAGACAGTGATGAAGGTACCGGCAAGGATAATAAAGCAAAGAAAGAACTTTATGCCTTTCTGGACAAATCAAAAAAAGAAGATAAATCACCCACTGAGAAATCCCCGCAGTTATCTGGCCAGGCTGTTGACAGCGAGACAGTTCCGATAGCCGATAAAAACGACACTAAAGCAAAGGAAGAAGCTTCTGAGAAAGAATCCGAAGAGGATCAGCTGGACGATCTGCTGAGCAGTGCGGTAAATCGTAAAACCGACAGTAAAAAAGAGTCGGAAAGTACGGGCGGGCAGGATGACGGACTGCCGGAAAAACTTTCGCGCGAACAGATAAATTCCGGCATGCGATCCATTGTACCAAGGGTAAAAACCTGCGCCCGCTACGGCAAAGGTACTGTAAATGTTGAAGTATCTATTACGAACAACGGACGTGTGAGCCGTGCAAACCCCCTGGGGGCTTTCTCCAATACTCCTGCCGGCAAATGCGTGGCCATGATGGTGCGCATGGCGAAATTCCCGAAATTCAAGCGCAAGGTTATTACTCTCACCTATCCGTTTGTTCTATAAGTAACGTCCCGGTATCAACCGGGAATCTAATCTTTAACGGCTGGCGTTTTTTCCACTCCCGAGTCCTGCTTTTCCCCTGAATTATCATCCTGCCGGGTTTCTACGCCACCATCACGCTCGCTGAACTGCTCCATCATGAATGATTCCGGCGACTCCACTTCCGGTGGAAGAGCGTGCCTTTCAGGTGCAGTCCCGGCAATGAATACTTCCTCGACGGCTCCTTCCATTCCATCATAGGGAAGGAGCCCGGTCGCGGGATCAATCATCACGACTTCAATGCCGGGTGGGGTCTTGAAGTTACGAACCGGAAGATTTTCATGGGCCTTTTGCATGAAATCAATCCATATCGGAAGAGCCGACCTGCTGCCCTGCTCACGCCTGCCCAGTGATTTGTAGTCATCAAATCCAACCCAGACGGCCGTTGTAATATCAGGAGAATATCCAGCGAACCATGCATCCCTTGACCTGTTGGAAGTGCCCGTTTTGCCGGCAACGGGTCTTTTCAGACGAAGGGCACGCCTCCCTGTTCCGTGCCTGATTACATCCATAAGCATGTCCGTAATAACATATGCGGTCTGAGGTGTAACTGCCTGTCGTCTTGGTTCGGGAGGCTGGGGAATTTCCTCTCCGGACGGCCCCCGCATGCCGGTTACGAGCACGGGAGGTGAATATCCCCCCTGTGATGCAAACGAAGCATAAGCCCCGGCCATCTCAAGAGGCCTTACACCGGAAGCTCCCAGGGCAAGTGCCGGTGACACGTCGAGCCTGGACTTTATGCCGAGATCCCTTGCCAGTTGCGCAACTTTCTGAGGCGTAACGTCCATGATCAACTTGATAGCCACCATGTTTATTGAATGCGCAAGCGCTTTTCTCAGGCTTACGGGACCTGCATAATCCCATTTCTCGGAATTGCCGGGGTTCCAGTTTGAAAAAACTTCCGGCGAATCATCCACGATTGATGCAGCAGTATAACGACGAAGTTCAATCGCGGCGGCATACGTAAGAGGCTTGAAAGCCGATCCCGGCTGGCGAACTGCCCTGATCGCCCTGTTGTACCCACCCCTGACAGAATTGTATCCACCGACAACGGCCAGGATTTCCTTTTCTCCGGAATCGAGCGCAACAAGCGCGGCCTGCGGTCCCATTTCCAGTGAACACCGCAATGGTCTTCCGGAATCATCAGGCCTGAATCTTGGAGACACTCTTATCCTGGAGCCTTTTGCTGCAAACTTTGAAGCCGGCAGACCATCGGGATTGTACCTGCCCTCCCGCGACAGATCCACAATGCATCTGACGCCGCCTGCCTCAACCGTAATCAAATTACTCTCATCGTCTGCTTCAATTACTTCTGCATTACTTATTCTGCCGGTTGAAATCTTTTTACTCTTCGATCCGGATTTACGCTTTCTTACAGGCCCCCGATATCCCTGACGCCTGTCAATATCCATCAGGCCATTTTTCACGGCTTCGACCGCATATTTCTGCAGCAGCGGATCAATCGACGTAGTAATAACATAACCACCCAGGTCGACCTCGGGCTTTCCCACTAGCTCAAGCAGTCTCTTTGCCGCCATATCAACGGCTTCAGGACACAGGCCCATGTTTGGATCCCTGTTTTCAACAAGCTCCAGACCGTCATTGAGTGCCTCTTCCGACTGCTCCTGCGTTATGACACCGGCATTGAGCATCTCTCCAAGAACGTACGACTGCCTTGCCCCGGCCGCCTTCATGTTCACAAATGGAGAATAAATTGCCGGGCCTTTCGGAAGCCCGGCGAGAAGGGCAGCCTGCGAAAGATTTATCTCAGATGCATGTTTGCCAAAATAGTAGAGGGACGCCTCCTCTATCCCGTAGCGGCCATGACCGAAATATATCTGGTTCAGGTAAAGAAAAAGTATCTGATCCTTTTCAAGCTCCTGCTCGAGTCGCCGTGCAAGCATGAGTTCCCTGATCTTCCTGCTTATCTTGCGTTTTCGAGTAAGGAAAAAGGTCCTGGCAACCTGCTGTGTAATCGTACTTGCACCCTGTCTGAAGCTTCCGTGGATGACGTTTTTAACAATTGCTCTGAAAATTCCCGGATAGTCCAGCCCCTCATGCTGCATGAAATCGGCATCTTCCGCTGCAATGACGGCCTTGACAAGAAAATCGGGTATCCGGTCAAGTGAAACGACGGTTCTTCTCTCTGTGTAGATCTCTCCGAGCACCGAGCCGTCACGCGCCAGTACGCGCGTCGCCTGAAAGGGCCTGTACTCTCCGGCCAGTTCGGCTGTTGACGGAAGGTCTCTGGAAAAATAGATAAAAACTGCAGCAACAATCAGGAATGCGACAAAAAGCCCGATGGACGGAACAAGCAGCAGCAGGCGGAGACGGGGTTTTCTTCTACCTTTTAGAGTCATATCGGTTTATTGCCGGAAAACCTGCAGAATGGACCGGGGCCGACAGTGCTTCTACTCTGCCTGGAGCCAGTCCTTGAATGCGTCGAAGGACGGTTCCCTGCCGAGGAAACAGTTCATCATTTCATCGGCATCCTGCGCCGAGCCGGCTGAATAAATGCAGTTATCAAGCTCATGCGCGACGGAGGCATTCATGAGACCCTTTTCCTTGAACCTGGTAAACGCATCCTTAACAAGGTACAGGGACCACATGTAGGTATAGTATGCCGAGCTATAGCCCTCAAGATGACCGAAGTTGCAGTACAGGTAAGTACCTTCCTCATAGGGATAGGGTGAATATTTCTCGTTTATCTCGCGGGCCTTTGCATCAAGGTCGAATGTAGCAGGATCCCCGCGGTGATAACCGAGACTGAGTGCGGCCAGCGCCATCTGGCGCATCACGTGAACACCTTTTCCAAACTCGTCGGCCGCCTTCATCTTTTTCACGAGATCTCCGGGAATCGGATTTCGGGTTTCGTGATGATGAGCAAAGGTAGCAAGCACGCCGGGATCCCATGCCCATTCCTCAAGCAGCTGGGAAGGAACCTCTATAAAGTCCCATTCGACCTCGAAACCCGAAAGAAGAACATATTTGTGATGTCCGGAAAGCAGATGATGCATCAGGTGACCGAACTCATGAAACAGTGTCGTAACCTGGCTGTGCTCCATGAGAGCGGGGCCTTCGGCCGGGTTGGGGAAGTTGCATACGAGCGCACCCTGCGGCAGCTGTTCGCCCTGTATCCCCGATTGAATTGTAAAGGCGCCGGCATGACCGTATTTGTCATCACGGGGGTGCATATCGAGATAGAAGACACCAACGATTTCGTCGCCTCTCCTGACTTCAAAGGCCTCCACACTCGGGTGCCATACTTCCCTGTCCACATTGTTTATGGTTACACTGAAAATCTTTTCCAGAACAGAAAGTACGCCTTCCTTTACCTGGTTGTAAGGGAAATACGCCCTGACTTCCTGTGAATCGACACCGTACTTTTCTTTCCTTATTTTTTCCACGTAGTAAAATCGGTCCCACATGTGTATTCCGTCGGTGTCCGGATTGTCCTGTTTTTTTCTTGCAAGAATTTCCTCCATGTCCTGCTGCATTCTCGGACGGGCGATTGCACTTACCCTGTCGATGAAATCTTCTACAACGTCCGCGGTTTTCACCATCTTGTCTTCCGCGTTGTATGCGGCCCAGTCCTCGTAACCCAGAAGAGAAACATACTCCCTGCGCAGCTTAAGTATCTTTTCAAGAAGCTCGATGTTTACAGGATGAGCCCGGCTCAAAAACTGTATGTAAATATCGCGTCTTAATTGTTCATTGCCTGCATAAGTAACAACGGGAAGGAAATCCGGATACTCCGTGCTGATTTTAATCTTTCCGTTCTCGCCGGGTGCGTGCGAAGACACATAGTCCAATGGCATCCCGGCCAGATCATCCGCGCTGTCGAGTTCAATGAACCTCGTGTCCTCCCGGATGTTACGCAGGAAATCCTGCCCCGTGGAAACCATCTCTTCCTTTATAGCGGCAAGCCTGTTCCTTGTCTCTTCATCCTTGTCAACGCCCGCTCTGCGCAGGTCTCTCAGGACTCTCTGGCCAATCCTTTTCCCCTGCGGGTTCAGTCTACCGAGATTCATTTCGGAAAATGTTTCGTAAACGTCCCTGTCCAGAGAAAGACCGGTTATAAACTTATCCACGGCCTGCTGACACTTCTCTGCCGCCTCTCTGATCCCGCGTTCAGGATGCACATTTGCTACCAGTTCTGACAGTCCCGCCATCTTGTCTACGTGCATCATTATCCGGTCAAACTGTTTTACTGCTTTTTCCTCGTTGCCATCGGGGGATGTGGATGCAAGCTCAATCCTCAGAAACTCCGCTTCTCCGAGATGATAGCTGCATGCCTGTTCCATCCTTTCAGCTGATTCCCAGTATGGGGTTTCCGGTATTCCGGTTGTTTCCTCAGGAGATTCCAGCTGCGCTGTTTTTTCTGATCCTCCGCATGATGTCATCGTTACGCTCCATAGTGTTACAAGAAATATTTTTCTGGCCGTTTGCATTTTACCCCTCTTCCTGAAGTTTTTCATTTCCCAAACCGGGCATGAGCGATTGCTGCAACAGCAGCCGCTCCCTGTTCGGGAGTAATATGTTCCGTGTTCAGTACAAGTGAAAAATATCTTGGATCGGTCCAGTCAACGTAAAAAGCCTGCTTGAAAAAAGCCGCCCTCTCCATGTCCCGCTTGAGAACCAGAGCCCGTGCCTCGGCATCAGGCATATCATCCCTTGCCGCAACACGCTGAACACGCACATCGAGAGGCGCGGTGAGATGTACGCTGAGGGTATATCCGGGATCTAGGAAAAAGGCTGCTCCGCGTCCCAGAATAACCGCATTACCGTGCGCGGCTATCGATAGTACGATCTTCATCAGTCTTAGAAGATATTTGGACGGTTTAAGATAGTGCCTGGAAACCAGGCTCCGGATGTACTGATCAATCCTGCCCCTGTACCTGTCTGCAACAGAATTCACCACTGCTTCGCTTACCTGTTCCTCCTTCGCAATGGCCTCGACTATCTCACGGTGGTACAGCTTGAAATCCAGAATGCGCGCGATTTCGCTGGACAGTGCGTATCCCCCGGCTCCCTTCTCCCTTGAAACCGAAATCGTAGGTCCGAGCGGCTTCTCATCTGCTATTTCAGCATTATTCTTCTTCCATTCTTCAATCTGTTTTTCAACAATGCTGAGAATGTTTCCTGTCATGTACTGCTCCTGACTGATCTTTTCATAATGCCCTACTCTGCGTCCGGGTCAATGGCAAAGATATAATCTAGACAAGTTCAAATTCCTTGCAGAACTCTATCTGTTCCGGCTTGTTATGAAAGTAGGCCCTCACGTGCAGATACACGGGAAACCTGTGCAGGCATTCCCCTTTTTCGGGCATAAAGAAAACACAGTCCTCACACGTAAACCTGAGATTAACCTTTTCGGCCTCTTCGAGAAAGCTGTCTTCCCACGGCAGGTCCATGCGTGCGCCTATGGAAAAGGCTGTGCAGGCTGTCCTCTAGAATATTTAAAATCGAACCTGCCTTCGAGATGGGCACTGGGGCCGGGATCGTTATCTCCATTCCATTCCCTTGGATCGAGAAACAGAAGGTCGAATTCACCTGCTAATCGATCCTCTTTGTCTGGCATGAATATCGAGCTGAACTCAACCTTGCCCTCTGCTGCAGTAAGCCCGTAGCGGTTATGAGGACATGTTCTGTTCAGGTACAGGTAGGATGCTACGGGATTTTCAGGTGCCGGAGCCGGTTTTTCACCGACAAGTCCGGCATCAAGATATTCTGCATAAGACGGCCTCAGCCTGACATCAAAGGAAACCGCGCCTCCGTCCGCTTCTTCTATCTTTTCCGAAACCAGTTCAACATCTCTGACAAGAATAAGGATACCGTCCGAAAACACTTTGCGGTCTCCTCCCTTCTGCAGCGTAATCCTGACCTGGTTGTTGTCAAAGTCGGCCATGAAAGTATCAATGCCCATGTCAAAATTTTCATTGTTGAGACTGTAGTCCGGGATGGAAACTTCACCCCTGGCATATCCCTCCCCGGCACCAACGGTACAGCAGGAAAAAAATATTGTAATAAAACTGACAGCTGCAATTGCAAGAAATTGTTCAATTCTGTAGTTCATTTCCACGTCTGAATGCTAACAAATTGCGGCAACTTCGCAAGAGATTAGCCACTATCACGAAAAACTGCAGATTCTCTTACATGAAACCACCCCCCTTGTATTTGCTTATGTTTTTTATCAAATTACATATTTTTTTCTGCAATGGATGAAAAATTATATTAATATGATAATATGAGACAGTAGTCATGAAACTTTCCGGTTCATGACTTCAACAACGGCAGTTGCCAGAGAGGTGTTGCAACATGAAAAAAGGAAGCAATGACATTTTATTTTTCTTCCTTATTACGTCTCTTATCGGCCTGATAATGGTCGACTGTGGTGAATCAAATACTCCGGCATACGGACCGGGCACGAGCGACGCAGGAGATGCTGCGATGGACGGAACCGGAACAACGGATTCGGACTCGGATTCTGATTCGGATGCGGACGGTGGTGATTCCGACACGGATACGGATAACGACAGCGACAGTGATACTGACAGTGACAGTGATACTGACAGCGACAGTGATACTGACAGCGACAGTGATACTGACAGCGACAATGATACTGACAGCGACAGTGATACTGACAGCGACAGTGATACTGACAGCGATACCGATACCGATACAGATGCTGATGGTGATGCGGATGCCGACGGAGATCAGGGCTGTGGCGCTGATCCACAATACTGGACAAGGTGTACCGGAGTTACAACCTATCAGTTGTGCGAAGGCAACGATGTTTGGAGCGACAAGAACTGTCTGGATCAGGGAGCAAACTATGTATGTTGTCCGCAGCCCGGCAATCCATGTACGGGAATTGGCTCAGACGAGTACGCCCGCTGCATCAAGAACTGCAGGTATGCCGTACTGTTTGTTCTCGATATGTCTGGAAGTATGAGCGGTACGAGATACAACAATGCAAGGAGCGCCATTTCAACAATCATGGCCGAATACCCGGATGTAGAGTTCGGACTGTATGCATTTCCTTACGGCTGTCACGGCTCTGGATGTGATGAGGTGTGCAGCAGTTGTGATGATTACGGCCTCCAGATTGATATCAATGCGGGGACAGCCACACAGATCAACAATTGGCTAACCTCCAACTCACCCACCGGGCCGACACCCATGATAAATGCATTGAACGACATCAACAGCAGTCCTCCTGCAAAATTAATTGATACAGCCTACACAAGAAGAGGAATCATACTGATTTCTGACGGCGCTGATTCATGCACTGGAAACGAAACCTGCGGAAACGTGGTTTCGCAGGCAAGTACGTCGGCAACAAACCTGTACAATAAAGGCATCAACATTTATGCAATTGGTCTCGACAGTGGCAGCTGCACCGACGAAGGTGAAGAGCTGGATGAGATTGCAGAATGCGGCACCGGTGACTGCAACGACGAATCAGTAGATGCCTATTATTCCGGGAGTCTACAGGACCTGGAAGACGCACTTGACGAGATATTCG
>Ga0272442_10002333_pt1 | contig 27692 bp, 24 predicted proteins | sample SSMForm2O_FD_200262 | JGI IMG/M metagenome (GOLD analysis project Ga0272442, IMG submission 200262) | Marine sediment archaeal communities from Little Sippewissett salt marsh, Falmouth, MA, United States - SSM-Form-2O | ecosystem: Environmental > Aquatic > Marine > Wetlands > Sediment ...
CCCGTCGGCCACTTCGTCGGCGCTGTTCGGCCGGCGCCCCCCAATCCGGTGCTGCATCACCCTTGTCGTTCCTACTGAGGAAGCACAGGCGGGCTAGAGCCCGCCCTGGTGGCTGCGAAGGAGGATGTTGCGGTACCACACCTCGCCGCCGTGGTCCTGGAGGGAGATCATGCCTTCGAGGGGCATCTTGGCGTAGGGTGCGGCGAATTTGCCGAGGGGGGTGGTCATCTTCGAGAAGTCCGACTGGAGCACGAGCCAGCCGTTCATGCGCACGGTGACGGTGCGGTCGCGGAGCGTCACATCGTAGGCGTTCCATTGGCCGGTCGGGCGCGACAGGTTGTGCATGGGGGTGACGACGTCGTAGACGGCGCCGCTGCGGTGGGCGTTGGGGGGCTTTCCGTGGTCGTCGAGGACCTGGATCTCGAAGCCGCGGAACGGGGACTCGCCTTTGGGCACGCGGAGGAAGAGGCCGCTGTTGGCACGGGGGGTGACCTTGAACTCGATGTGCAGGTCGAAGTCGGCGAAGGTCTCGGTGGTGTAGGCGACGTAGCGCAGCCGGCCGAAGGTGCCGTAGATGTGGAGGGCGCCGTCAGCGATCTCGAAGATGTCGCGGTCATCGGACACGTTGGCCCAACCGGATGCGTGCTGGGCATCGAGCAAGTCGATCCAGTCGTCGCCTTCGGGGCGCGTGGTGGGGGCGCCTTGGGGCACGGGGCCTTGGGGCCACATCAGGATCAGGCCGAGTATAGTGCTCTCGACCACCACCAACAGGATGAGTACGCCGACAAGGATCTTGCGCTTCATCGTACCGGCCTCCCTCTTGGACCGATTATGGATGGAACGCCCTGGAACGTTCAAACGGTCAGGCGACGGCCGGGCGCCGCTACGGCGCCCATCCGCCGTTGGCGCCGTGCTATACTCGCGCCGCCTTAGCGCTCGGGCTCAAGAGTTCGGTCACGCTTGGAGCGCGGCGGCACTTGTGAGAAATCCTAGGCAGAAAGGGGAGCTGTCCTGCGTGGTTTCTGCGGCCATCAAGATAGGTTTGGACGCGAGTTGCCTGATCCCACAGCCTTTGACCGGGGTGGGCTACTATACGCTGCATCAGCTTCGGGCGCTGTTGTCCGAGGACCGCGGCCTCGAGTTCCGGCTTTTTGCGAGCTCCGCGCAGGCGGCACCGGAGTACCTGCGAGAGTTGGGCCGCAGGTGTGAGCATATGCGCACGTTGCGCTGTCCGACGCGGCTGAAGAATCTGGCCTGGACGCAGTTTGAATGGCCGCCCATAGAACGGTTCGTTGGGCCGGTGGACGTGGCGCACGGGTGCTTTCACCTGCTGCCGGCGGCCCGGCGCGCCAAGCGGATGGCAACGGTGTTCGATCTCTCCGGCATACGATGCCCGCACACGCACAGCGCGGGCGACGTCGGCCTGCATCGCAGGCTGCTGCGGCACGCCGTTGCGAAAGCGGACGCCCTCGTTGCCATCTCGGAAAGCAGCAAAGCCGATCTCGTGGAATTGCTCGGGGCCGCGCCGGAGCGCGTCTATGTGGTGTACGGGGGGGTCCTTTTGGAGGAGTTTGACCGCGACTTGGACGGCGAAGCGCTGGCGGCGTTGAAGGCGCGCTTCGGCATCACGGGCGAGTATGTGATCCACTTGGGCACGCTCGAGCCGCGCAAGAACCTGGCGCGGCTCATCGAGGCCTACGGGCGGGTGCGGGCGCGCAGGGGGGAGTGTCCCGCGCTTGTGCTGGCGGGCAAGGCCGGCTGGATGTACGACGACGTGTTCGAGACTATCGAGCGGCTGGGTCTGGGGGACTCGGTGATTCACACGGGCTACCTGGAGCGGGCGGAAGCGGTGTGCCTGCTGCGCGGGGCGTGCGGATGCGTGTATCCGTCGCTGTACGAGGGGTTTGGGCTGCCGGTGCTCGAGGCTATGGCGGCGCGGGTCCCGGTGCTCACGTCGAAGGTCTCGTCGCTGCCCGAGGTGGTCGGCGACACGGGGCTCCTGGTGGATCCTGAAAGCGTGGACGCCATCGAGGCTGGGCTGTTCGAGTTGATCGAGGAACGGGCGGCGGGCTCCGAACGGGCCACGCGAGCCTACGAACGCGCGCAGAACTTCACGTGGCAGCGGAGCGCAGCAGCGTTGGCCGACGTCTACCGCGCCGTTTACGCGGGGGGCGCGTCATGACTGCGGTGGAGCCGCCTGAAGCGCGCGATTTCGGGCGCGAGTCGTCGCGGATCGGGCTGAACCTGGCCTCGCTGGTGGCGTCGCGTTTTTTCTGCCTGGCGCTCAGCATCGTTCAGGTGGGCATCATCCTGCGCGCGCTGCCGATCGATGGCCGCGGCCAGTTCGGCTACGCGCTGAGCTTCCCGAAGCTGTTTACGGTGTTCGCGACGCTCGGGATCCAACGCCTGATTGTGCGCAATATTGCACGGAATCCGCGCATCGCCTGGACGCACGTCTGGACGGCCGCCACCGTGGTCACGGTTCTGTCGACGATGGTGACGGTCGTCATTATGGGATCCATTCTCTTGATTGAGGACGATCCGGTGGTGCGCGCGGCCGTGTTCCTGGCCACGCTTTCGGTGATCGTATTGTGGGCGGTGCAGCGCCCGTTCGAGGGCCTGCTGATCGCCAAAGAGAAGATGGTGTACATCGCCGTCATCAACATCGTGGCCGGGGCGGCGCGGCTGGGGAGCGTGTGGGTGGCCATGGGACGCGCGCCGAGCAGCGCGTCGGCGCACGGCGCCATTGCCGTCGGGAACGTGATCGGATTCGTATTGATGGTGGCTGCGGCGATCGCCGTGGCCGGCTGGGAGCGACCTCGGCTGCGTCTGTCTCTGGCCTTCGGGCAAATCCGGGAGACGATCCCATTCTCGTTTTCGATTTTCTTCTCGATGGTGTATTTCCTGTCTGACATGGCGATTTTGAAATGGCGTCTGGGCGAGACGGCGGCGGGCGTCTACACGCCGGCCCAGCGGATCATCGAGCCGCTGCTGATGGTGGCCGGAATCTGGGGGACGGCCGTGTTTCCCGCGCTGTGCCGCTTCTCGGTAGACGATCCGGACGCGTACATCCGGCTGAAAGCGACCTCGGCGCGGCTGGCCCTGCTGGCGGCGTTTCCCATCGGATTCGGCATCGCCTTCTTGGCGGAGCCCATCATGGTGCTGCTGACCGGCGAGAATGCCGGCGACATTGCCGAGACCGTATTCGTGTTACGGCTGCTGTGCGTGGTGACGCCGTTCTTCTATTTCAACGCGGTGGGCCAGGAGTTTCTCTACTCAGCGCATCGCAACTGGTTCGTGGCGGGCTCGTATGGCTGCGCCGCCGCCATCAGCGTGAGCATGAACGTGCTGTTGATTCCGAGGCTGGGCGTCCCGGCCGTTGCGGTGACGGCCATCGCGGCCAACGTGGCCGTGTCGGCGGCTTTCGTTTGGGGGATGCAGCGCGAGTACGGCACCATGGGGCTGTTTTCGCTCGTGGCGCGGACCACGCTGGCTTGCGCGGTCATGGGTGTCGCGGCCTATCTGATCGCCCCGGTGTCGCTGGTGCTGGGCGTCGCGGCCGGCGGCGTGGTCTACGTGGGCCTGCAACTCGCCTTGAGGACCTTGACGCCCGCGGAGCGGCGCCTGTTGCTGCGCATGGCGCAGGATCCGTTACGGCGGCTGACGGGGCGCGGGGCCTGAGCGGTTGCGCGCGCGGCCTACTCGCCGGGCCGGTACTCGCGTTCGAGGTGGGCGCGGATATCGGCCTCGTCCAGCCAGACCGGCTTGAGTTCGCAGCGCGCGAACAGCGGCGACTGGTCGTCGTAATGGGGCGAGGTCTCATCCATGGTGGCGCTGCCAAACTGGTGGATGCTGCGCGAAGACACACGGCCCTGCTCGTCCCAGTCCGCTATCAGGATGTACGAGTCGCCGTCGTGGGCAATGAGCTTGCCGGCTTCCCAGTGGCCGTAGACGGCGCGCAACGTATCGGGTCCGCCCGTGAGGCCCACGTCCACGTCGCCTCGGCGCAGGCGGTTGACCTCGCCCCACGGCACGTCGATGCGGCCGTAGATGTCTTTCAACTCGTGGGCCTTCTTCGCCAGGACCGCCATCACGTCGGGCAAGGGCCGGCCGAAGATCATGGCGCGGACCACGGGCTCGAAGGCCAATACGGCGATGGCCGTGCCGGTGCTGTCGAGGTCGGTGCGGAGGTCCCAGTTGCGCAGCAGCTCGATGGCTTCCTGCACGACGGGATCGTCGGGGGGATCGGCACTGAGCACTTCCTTGACGAGTTCGCCGCAGTGGCCGTTCGTCGAGTATACGCCGTCGAATTTGTAGGCGTAGAACTCCTCGCTTGTGATCGAGTCGTCGCCGCCAAAGAGTTCCATGGCGCGGAAGGCGCGGTTCGTCATGTGCGTCTCGATGCCCGGGACGGATGCGTAGTCTTCCGGCCTCGCATTCTCCGAGCCCACCGTGGCGTGATACGGGGTGTTGTTGCAGTTGAATACGAATCCCGAGGCCGGGTTTTTAATCTGGGGCAAACGGTCGAAGGGGAGGTACTCGTTCCACAACGTCTCCGACGTGTTGCCGGGGAGGTACTGCTGCCAGTCGTATCCTTGGGCGCGTACAGGGAACAGGGCGTTGTACAAGTAGAAGATGTTGCCTTCGCGGTCGGCGTAGACGGCATTGAACGACGGAATGGCGCGCATCTTCATGGCGCCGAACCACTCGTCGAAGTTGCGGGCCTTGCCCATGCGGTACCACTGCTCGACCTGGCGGATATCGTCCATGCCGGCGAAGCGAATGGCGTAGACGCCGTGCGGCCGGCGCACAACCGGGCCGTGGACGGACCACAGGACCTCCTGCTCGACGGGCCACCATAGCGGGCCCAGGAATCGGATAGGCACGCAGGCCTTCCGCATCTCGAGGTCAAGCCATTTCCCGTCAAAGCGATACTGGTACTCGTTCTCCGGATTCATCTCGAGCACGTAGACGTCGACCAGATCCGGGAAGTTGACCGTGTGCGCCCAGCCGAGGTCGCGGTTGTGGCCGTGGAGGACAATGGGGGCGCCGGGGAAGACGCCGCCCACGACATCCATGCCCTCGTTGCTGTGCATATGGGCCTCGTACCACGTCACGGGGCCGTGCCAAGGCTGGTGCGAGTTGACGGCGAGGCGGGTGTGCCCGTCGGCTGAGCGGCCCGGGGCGACGGCCAGGGCGTTCGAGCCGATCTCGGCGCCCTGAAAGAGGAATCGCGCCGCGGTCTCGATGGGCGATTTCTCGGACACCGAATGCTGCCGCGTGTCGGCGAACAAGTCCTTTACCGCGTTGTCGAGGCGGAAGAAGAGCGGCGCCTTGGTCACAAAACCGGCCACGATGTCTTTGCCGGTGGCCGGGAAGACGCTGCTCTTGACCACCTCCCTCGGATGCAGGGCGGCGTAGAGGTTGACGCCTTGGGCGTAGGCTTCACAGACGGCGCGCACCTCCGGGCTCAGGTCGGTCTCGTACTTGGCGTCGAGCGTGTCCCAAATCCGGAACAGCGGGATCATGACGTCGAAGACGGCGACATCCTTGCCCTTGACCGAGGCCCATTCGCCGCGCGACATCAGCAGGACGTCCTGAAGGGTGGCGAAGTCGTCCTCGGCATGGGCGTAGGCCAGTCCGTAGGCGGCCGCGGCATCCGTATCGCCGAAGATGTGGGGGACGCCCCAGGTGTCTCGCAGGATGCGCACGTCGTATTTCGCGCCGGCGGCCTTCAGCGCCTCGATGTCGAGGTTCAGTGGGGCGGGACAGGCGCACAGGGCGGTAGCCAAGACTACGCCCAGCGCCCTGGCGACGAGTTCTTTGGGCATAAGAAGTCCTCCCTTCGGTCGCGAACAAAGACAGACACGAGGGGTCAGCATGCCGATCACGGCGTGAATGATCAAGGCCCGGGCGCTCACGCGGGGGTGCCGACGGTTCTCGTAGGGGATGGATTACGAGCACGAGCACGACAATGAGGAGGTGGGAGGTGACCGGGGCCGCGGGATGCCCTGAGGTGCCCTTCGCGGTATAATCCACCCGATGGTTACCACGGACGACAGCAGGCTGGCCAAGACGCTGCAGGTCACGGAGATCTACGCGAGCATCCAGGGCGAGTCGACGTGGGCGGGCCTGCCCTGCATCTTCGTGCGGCTCACGGGCTGCCATCTTCGGTGTACGTATTGCGACACGGCCTACGCCTTTGACGGCGGCACCGAGATGAGCTTGGGCGCCATCGTGGAGCATTGCGCACAGTGGCCCTCGGGCCTCGTGGAAATCACGGGCGGCGAGCCGTTGCTCCAGGCCCCGTCCGCGGACTTGGTGGCGGTGTTTCTCGAACGCGGCTACACCGTGCTGGTCGAGACCAGCGGGACGCTGCCGGTGGCCCATTTGCCCGTGGCCGCGGTCAAAGTCATGGATATCAAGTGCCCCAGTAGCGGGGTCAGCGACGCGAACGATTGGGGCAATATCGCGGCGCTGAGCGAGCGCGACGAGGTGAAGTTTGTGATCGGAGACCGTGAGGATTACGAATGGAGCTGCGCGGTGGTGCGCGAGCACGACCTGCCGTCGCGTTGCAGGGCCGTGCTATTCGCGCCGGTGTTCGACGTGATGGCGCCGCACACGCTCTGCGAATGGATCCTCGAGGACGGCATCGAGGCCCGGTTTCAGTTGCCTCTGCACAAATACGTCTGGCCGCCCGGCCAGCGAGGAGTATAAATGGAAGTCGAGTTGGTCAAGGAGTTCCGCGTCGAGATGGCCCACCGCAATCCGCATGGGGCGGGGCGCCGCGCGCAGCTTCACGGCCACAGCCTCAAGGTCGAGGTGGTCATCCAGGGCGAGGTCGACCCGGCGCTGGGCTGGCTGATCGACTACGGCGACATCAAACGGGCCTTCGAGCCGCTGGGCGCGCAGTTGGACCATCACGACGCCGGCGAGGTCGAGGGGCTCGAGGACACGTCGCTTGACGGCATCGCGGCCTGGATACGGGCGCGCCTGGCCCCAGCGCTGCCAGGGCTGAAAGACGTGCGCGTGTCCATCGCCGGCGAAGGCGAATTCGCGCCGGTGGAGTTGCCGGCCGACGCGCGCCGCAACCTGCCCCGGCGTTGGCGCTTGTCGTTCGAGGCGGCGCAGAGCCTTCCGCATTTGCCGGAGGGCCATCCCTGCCGCCGGCTTCACGGCCACACCTACACGGTCGAAGTCGGGGCCGGGGACCTCGAGGGCCTGCGCGAAGCCCTGCGCGGGCTGTACGAACGGCTCGACCATCGGTATCTGAACGAGATGCCCGCGCTGGCGGCCGCCACGAGCGAACGGCTGTGCGCGTGGATCTGGGAATGGCTTTCACGGCACGTGGACGACCTGACGGTCGTGGTTGTGCAAGAAACCGCTTCAGCGAGGTGCGTGTACCATGGACGATAAGCCCACGACGCGAGACGAGTTCGAGGCCCACGACAAGACGCTGCCCTTTGTCGGCGCAGAGGCGGTCGACCCGTCGGTCCTCGAGTGTTTCGAATACGAGTACGCGGACTCTCCCATCGGCGGCAATACGGAGATCGTGACGTCGACGGACGAGTTCACGTCGGTGTGCCCGTTCTCGGGCTTGCCGGACTTCGCGCGCGTGACCATCGCCTACACGCCGCTACGGCACTGCGTCGAGCTGCGCTCGTTGAAGTACTACCTGCTGGCGTACCGCAACGTGGGTATCTGGTACGAGCACCTGGTGAACCGCGTGCTGGGCGACCTCGTCAACGCGTGTAAGCCCAAGCACATGAAGGTCGTCATCGAGTGCAATCCCCGGGGGGGGATCCGAAGCACCGTCACGGCCGAGTACAAGCGGGAGTGAGGCCGAGAAGCGGGCGTCTCAATACCGACGCCATGTCCGTATGGTCGCGTCACCCCCAGCCGTGTTCGTCAGGGAAGAGGTTCCGATAGACCGCCTTGGTGCGGCGTTCGGCCATGAGGGGCGCCACGGCCTCGGCCCAGGCCGCGTAGTGGGCGGTCTCCTTGTGGCCGGCCACGGCCGGCTGGTCGCGGTACACCTCGACGAGCCGGAAGCGGGCGGGGTCGGCCTGGTCCTGGAGGACGTCGAAGCGGGCGCAGCCCGGCTCCTGCACGCTGGCGCGGGCGTTGGCCAAGGTCGCCTCGATGAAGGCGTCCACACCGTCCGGCTGGACGACGACGTTCACGTGCACGACGTGCATGGCGATGTCTCCTTATCAGATAGATTCCCAAGCAAACGTTCAGCCGAAGGATGAAACCAAGAGATATTCAATATCGAATGCTCAACGCCCAATGTCTAACGCCGCCTCTGGATTTCCTTTGGACATTGAACAGTGAGCATTCGGTATTGGGTGTTTCTGTAAGGCTTCATCCTTGGCCGAACGCTTACGTTTTCGACAAGTCGTCACGGCGCGCTTGCGTACGGTATCGGGTCGGCGACGCCGGCGACCTTGAACGCGTTGATCCGCTCGACGCAGGTCGGGCATGTACCGCAGGCCTTGGCGCCGCCCCGGTAGCAGGACCACGTTCGGGCGAAGTCGACGCCCAGTTCGACGCCGAGGGCGACGGTCTCGGCCTTGGACATGTCGGCGAATGGGGCGTGGACGGTAACCGGACGGGCGCGGTTCAGGGCCAATGTGTGGTTCAGGCGCGCCACGAACTCGGTGGTGCAGTCCCAGTAGCCGTACTCGTCCTGGGCCTGGGCGCCGTAGAACACGTCGTAGAGGCCGTTGGCTTCTGCGAACGCGGCGGCCATAGCCAGCAGCATCATGTTGCGATTGGGGACGTAGGTCGGCGGTTGGCCGAGTTGTTGTGCGCTCAGGTCGGCCAGGTCGGGCACGTCGGCCCCGCCCGCCACCAGCGAAGTCCCTGCCTGCAGGAGTTCGCCGAGAAACGCAAGGTCGACGACGCGGTGCGAGGCCGCGCCCGCGGCCCGGGCCTGCCAGCGGGCGCAGTCGAGTTCCTTGGCGTGGCGTTGGGCGTAGTCGAAGCTGAGGGCGTGCACGCGGCTGTAGGCCGGTTGCTGGATCACGTGGCGCAGCAGCACGGTGGAATCCACCCCGCCACTGAGCAGGACTACTGCGGATGTTTGGCTCTCGGACATGGCTGCGCTTCCGTTTCTCCTGCGAGTTTGTGAAAAAATGCCGCAAGAAACGGCCGGGCTCCGTACCGCCGGCTTCCAGCCGGCACACGCCCGCGCGAGTGCCTCCGGAGCCAGCTGGAGGCCGGCGGTACGGAGGCATCGTCCATTTCTTCACAGGCTCTAAGCGGCAGTGTGGTTGAAGTCAATCTCGCGTTTCAACCGTGGCCCGGTCTTCGGCGAAGATCTGGATGGCCTGCCACCGGCCCCCGCGAACGCGTGAGAACAGCAGGCCGCTGAGGCCGATGATGTAGATGGTGGCGGCGATCCACGCGCCCACCGCGCCCAGGCCGGCGGGAAACGCGAGGGCCAAGGCCAAAGGCAGGAAGAAGAAATACGCGCATACGACGGTCACGACGGCGATCCAGCGCGTATCGCCCGCGCCTCGCAGTGCCCCTGAGGCCACGATGTTGATCGCGTCGAAGCCTTGGAACAGGGCGGCTAGAATGAGCAGCTTGTGGCCCATGGTGAGCACCTGCGGGTCGTCCGAGAAGAAGACGTCGATCAGGAACCGGCCGAATATGGCGAAGATCACCCCCATGAGGAACATGTAGACGATGGCGAGCTTCATGCCGGTGTAGGTCCGCGCCGCGGCCGTGGCGGGATCCCTTCGGCCTAGATATTGGCCCACGATGGCGGCGAGTCCCTGGTTCAGTCCGACGGCCGGCATGAAGGCGAGGTGCATGAAACCGATGGCCGCGTTGTGCGAGGCAAGCGCGACGGCGCCGAAGTAGCCGACAATGAAGCTCGTGAACAGGCCCCAGTTGGCGATGTCCATGAGGAAGCTCAAGCCGGCCGGCAAGCCGACGCGGACCAGTTCGCGGCACTTGACGAGGTCCAGGGCGTAGGCCCGGCGGGTGCCGAATCGCCTGTGGATGGGGCGGCTGAGGAAGACGGCCTGGAGCAGGACCACCTGGAGGGAGAGCGAGACGACCGTGGCGGCCGCGGCCCCGGCGATCTCCCAGCGCGGGAATCCGCACTTGCCGAAAATGAGGAGGTAGTTCAGGAGGATGTTGGCGGCATTGCAGACAATGGCCACGTACATGGGCACGCGGGATCGGCCGATGGCCTGGAAGAACGACGCGAGCGCCGTGGTCCACGCCATGGACGCGAAGCCGAGCAGCCGGATGCGGAAATAGACGATTTCGAGGCGCATAACGGCTTCGGGGTGGCGCATGGCGCCAAACAGCGCCCCGGCAAAAGGCCACAACACGAGTCCCAAGAGGCCGGCCAACAGCGAGATGTAGATGCCCTGCCAGGCGTAGCCGGCGCAGTGCTCCGGCCTACCGCGACCGTAGGACTGCGCCGCGAATGTGCTCACGCATCCGATCAGCCCGAGAAAGAGACAGCCGGAGATGTGGGACCACAGTCCGGCGGAGCCCAACGCGGCCAGGGCGTCCGTGCCCAGTTGGGCCACCATGACCTGGTCGACGAACATCATGACCGTGAAGGAGAGGGACCCGACAATAATCGGGCCCGACATCCCCATCACTTCCCTGAGGCCCGTCCAGCGGCCCTCCGTATGCAGGCTGACTTCATTCATAGCGAAAGCATGGACTCCGATTCCTTGAAGAAACAAGCGGGGGCGGGACTCGTGCCTTGCTGAGAACGCTCTGCGGGCGACCTCAGCGTTTCAGGAACTCCCAGAAGTTGCCGCCGAGGAGGCGGGCGGCGTCGCGGGCGATCTCGTCTTCGGTGGGCGCCCAACCGGTGGCGGCAAGGTCGGCGTACTTGTCGGCCAGCACCTTGGCGATGAGGTCGCGGGAGTGGGCCCACTTGTAGATGACCTGGTCGAGTACGCGCGCGTCGGAATGCTGGGGCACGACGCTCAGGCCGAGCAACTCGATGCGCATCCGGGTGATCTCGTTGATCAGACTCGGGTCGTTCAAGAACCACCAGCAGCCGAACAGGCACAGGTTGCGGAACTTGCGCCCGGCCACGCACAGCTCGTGCTGGTTCTCGCGGGCGAGCATGGTGACCATAAACTTGTTATCCGGGTAGCCGGCGCATAGCCGCGCCACGCTGTCCACGTCGCCGAGCCCGACGCCGTCGCCGGCCAGTTTGATGGCGGGATTGACATTACGTTTGACGCCCGTCATCATGGCGAAGGGCACGTTGTGCTCGCGGGCCACAGGCAGCACGCACTCGGCGATGAGCCGGCCGCGGGGCGAGTCTTCGGGGAAGCGGAACTCCGGCGGCAGCGAGACGGCCATGTAGAGTGCCCGGAGGCGGCCGAGCCAATCGGCCAGGAAGCGCCGCACTTCGGACAGGGACCGGGCGCCCAGCGCCGGCTCCACGTGGTAGTCCCAGCCGTTGAGGCGTTGGCAACTGGCGGGCCAGTCGTTCAGGAGCGGGTCGATCCGGAGCGCCGCGTGGAAGCGAGGATCTCGATCGAAGCCGCGCAGCCACAGTTCGCGCTCCTCCGGGTCGAAGGGGTCGTTGGTCATGACGACGGCCTCGAGATTCGCGCACGCGAAGACGGCGTCGACGTGTTGGGCCACGTCCTGCGCGGCGAAGAAGGCGCGATAGGCTTCGAGATCGCGCGAGGCCACGTCGAGGCCGATCCTTGCGAGCGCCGTGAGTACGCCCCGGCATGACTCGCTGATAGGGGAGCGCTCGATGAAGAGCTCGCGCCAGACCAGGTCCGCCTGCTCTCTCTTGCCCAGTGCCCAGAACGCCTCGTAGGGGACATCCGACACGCGCAGGAGTTCGGCCAGGAGGTAGTGGTAGGTCAGCAATTCGTCGACGCCCCACAAGAGCATCGGGCCGAAGTCCGGTGTGAACAGGTGCGTGTGTACGTCGGTTATGGGCGTGCGCGCGAGGATCCGCTCGACCGTTTCTCTGGCGTTCATCTGGTGTTTCGACATTGGTGTCTCCCTTACCGCGCTTGTCTCACGCTCGTGGTGTCATTGTGGGCTTGTCTCGAAGAATTTCTCTTGGCCGGTATTCACTTCAATTCGACGCGGTCCAGATACGCCGCCTCGAAGGTCCAGTCGTCGGCGTGGTTCTCGATGCGGACGGGGACGGTTTTTCCGGCGTATGGCGTCATGTCGATTTTGATGGTAGTCCATTTGCCGTGCGTGTCGACGACGGTTTCCTGGACCAGGTCGTCTTGGACGAAGACCTTGAGCAGGAAGTCGCCGCGCCGGTCGGAGGCCGTCTCGAGGTCAAGCGAGGGGTGCGAGGTGTCGGGGACGCTCAGCTCGGCCGCGAGCACGGCGGGATTGTCGCGATCAACCGGGTGGATCAGGAGGACGCCCTTCCTGCCGTATTGCTCCTCGCGCAGGCCGGGCGACATGTCGCTTCCGCAGGCGCGGACTTCCCAGGCGGCGTCCCACGTCGCGACTTCGTGGTGGGAGATAGGCACGGAGAGGATCGCCATCTGTTCGGTCCACTGCTCGAGGGGCGGGCGAGCCGGCGCCTGTGTCAAGACGACGTAGGCATCCGCGTCAAGTTGTCCGCCGGTGCGCAGGATGATGGCCTCGGTGGTCCTCTGGCACGCGGCGATCAGCGTCGGGAAGCAGTAGTCGGTGTGTAGGAAATTTTGGTCCTCGATGTCGGCGATCCCGCTGGTCCATTCGGCGCCGAGGGCGCTGAAGCCCTTCATGCAGCCCACGACGCCCGCGGCGTTCGAGGGATTGCAGTCTGCGTCCTGTCCGCAGCGGGTGGCGATCTCGATGGTGCGGAGCAGGTCGCCGCCGCCATAGAGCAGCCCGATGGCGATGTAGGCGCCGTTGAGCTTGGCGTCGATGTTAAACGGGTTGCCCGGCATGCAATCGATGTCGTCCTGCCAGGTGGCCTCCACGAGCCGCCACGTGGCTAACCAGTCGTCCGCCTGCTCGGCGTGCCAGCGGACTGTGTCCGAGATGCACTGGTGGTAGGTCGAGGTCTCGGGAATACAGGCCAGGCCGGCCTCGAGCACCTCGGCCACGTCGTCGTCTTGGAAGTATGCCGCGGCGTACATGCCGGCCACGAACATGCCGCCGTACACTCCGTCGCCGTAGTTCATGACGTGTCCGAAGACGTTGCACAGCCGGTTCGATTCCTGGGGCAGCCCGGGGCACAGAATGCCGAACAGGTCGGCCTCGATCTGGAAGTCGATGTCGTCGGCGTGGCGATTGTAGTCCGGGTGGCCCGATCTGGGCGGCATGATGCCCCGGCGCACGTTGGTGCGGCCGCGGCAGTTCGCGTGCCACAAGGGAAACTTGGTGGCCGCGAAAGCCCGCCCCGCCTGCTCGAACGTTACGTCCAAGCCGTGGTCTTCAAGCGCCTCGAGGAACGTCATCTCGACGTACACGTCATCCTGGCCGATGGCCCCCGCGATACGGTCGGGCGTCCAAGGCCGCAAGGGCTCCGTGATCGGCCGGCCGTTGGAGCGAAACTCGTAGGGCGCGCCGTAGCACACCCCGATCATCTGGCCCGCCCAGGCGCCTTTACACTTGTCGAGGTAGCGCTCCTTCGTCAAGCGCGCCGGCTCTGCGGAGGACGGCATAGCGCAGACCAGCGCGACGGTGAATGCAAGTCCAATATTGACAGTGGCTTTCACGTCCTCTCCTTTCGGGCCTCTTCGTTTCACCCGAGACGCAAGGGCAAGAATTCAACGTATTCGGCTCTTCCCGGGATTGTATGCTACACTGTGCTGTGTTATCATCAATGAGGCTATCATTTCATATCATACCGCCGCGCGTGCCCGAATAAACCGGCCCTTGGCAGTGTATTTACTATTAGGTCACCAGGCAGACGATGAACAATTTCCTCAAACAAGTTTCCCTTTGGATCGTGTTACTGATCATCGTGGTGCTGGCCCTGTCTCAATTCTCGCACACCCAGCGCTCCCGAGAGAAACTCAGCGCTCAAGACTTCGAGACGGCCCTTCTTAGCGAAGAGACGAGGTTCGTCAAGAAGCTTGAATACACGAGATTGGGTGAAGACGGGTACAAATTCAAGGTAGACTTCGACCCGGCCTACCGGGGGAACGACAGCATGACGTTCCTCTACCATGATTTCCCAGAGACCTGGGAGACGAGACTCAGGGAGGACGGCATCCCCTTTGAGATGGCTCGGGAAGACACGCTGTGGACGGGCCTGCTGTTCCAAGTGGTTCCGCTCCTGCTCATCATCGGCGTGTTCTGGTTCTTCATGTTCCGCCACATGCAAGGCGGCAGCAACAAGGCCCTGTCCTTCGGCAAGAGCCGCGCCAAGCTCATGAACCAGAGCGACAAGGTGGCCACGTTCAATGACGTGGCCGGTGTGGACGAGGCGAAGGAGGAGCTCCAGGAGATCATCGAGTTCCTCAAGGATCCCAAGAAATTCACACACCTCGGCGGCAAGATCCCCAAGGGCGTGCTGCTGGTGGGCCCGCCGGGGTCGGGCAAGACGTTGCTGGCGCGCGCCGTGGCCGGCGAGGCCAACGTCCCCTTCTTCAGCATCAGCGGCTCGGACTTCGTCGAGATGTTCGTGGGCGTGGGCGCGAGCCGCGTGCGCGACCTGTTCCAGCAGGGGCAGAAACACGCGCCCTGCATCATCTTCATTGATGAGATCGACGCGGTCGGGCGCCAGCGCGGTGCGGGCCTCGGCGGCGGGCACGACGAGCGCGAGCAGACGCTGAACCAGTTGCTGGTGGAAATGGACGGATTCAACACGAGCGAGGGCGTGATCCTGATGGCGGCCACGAACCGGCCCGACGTGCTGGACCACGCGTTGCTCCGGCCGGGGCGTTTCGACCGGCAGGTGGTGGTGTCCAATCCCGACATCAAGGGTCGCGAGGCCATCCTGCATATCCACATTCGCAACAACGGCCTGCCGCTCGCCGACGATGTCAACGTCGAGACCTTGGCGCGGGGCACGCCCGGCTTCTCGGGGGCCGACTTGGCCAACATGGTCAACGAGGCCGCGCTGCTGGCGGCGCGGCGGTCGCGTGAAGACGTTGGGATGCAGGACTTCGAAGACGCCAAAGACCGGGTGCTGATGGGCCCGGAGCGGCGCAGTCTTGCCATCAGCGAGGAAGAGAAGCGGTTGACGGCCTACCACGAGGCGGGCCACGTGCTGGTGGGGCGTCTTGTCAAGGGGGCCGATCCCGTTCACAAGGCGACGATCATCCCGCGCGGCCCGTCGCTGGGCCTGACGAGCTGGCTGCCCGAGGAGGACCGGCACAACCTGTCGAAGACCTACTGCCTGGCGGCCCTGCGCATGAGCATGGGCGGGCGTGCCGCCGAGGAGGTCGTGTTCGGCGAATTCTCGAGCGGCGCGGCCAACGACCTCAAGCGCGCCACCGAGTTGGCCCACGGCATGGTGTGCGAATGGGGCATGAGCGACCTCGGCCCGATCTCGTTCGGCACCAACTCCGAGGTGTTTCTGGGCCGGGATTTTGTGCGCGAGCGCGACTTCAGCGAGGAGACGGCGTCGGCCGTCGACAACGAGATCCACCGGCTCCTCAAAGACGCCTACGCCGACGCCAAGGAAATCATCGTCAGCCACCGCGACATCCTCGACGCGCTGGGCGCGGAACTCCAGGAGCGCGAGACCCTCGAGGCAGACGACATCGACGACATCATCCGCAAGAACGGCGGCAGCGACCTCATCCCACCTCCCAAGCCCAAGAAGGAGGATAAGGAGCCGCTTGAGCCCGTCGCCGTCGAGACCACCGAGCCGACCGCCGAGCCCACCCCCGAGATCGGCAAGGTTCAGCCCCAACCCGGCCAGGGCGACGTGGTGCCGGGAACGGCTTAGGGGCCATGCTGGCCAAGGCCCTGGGCGCTCAGTCCCCTCCCCGCACCTGGGTGATGGGCATCATCAACATGACGCCCGACTCGTTCTATGATGGGGGCCGAATACGCGGTCGGGACGCGGCCCTCGAGCACGCCGCCCGCATGCTGGACGACGGCGCCGATGTGCTGGACCTCGGAGGGGAGTCGTCGCGGCCGGGCGCGGCCCCCGTCTCTGTGGAAGCGGAGTGGGCGCGCGTGGCGCCCGTGCTTGAAGCGCTTCGCTCGCTGGACGGTGCCGTCTCCATCGACACCTACCACGCCGAGACGGCCCAGCGCGCGCTCGGGCTGGGCGTTGCGATGGTGAACGATATCACCGCGCTGCGGGGCGATCCGGACATGGCGGGGGTGGTCGCCGACGCCGGCTGCGATTGCGTGCTTATGCACATGCAGGGCGAGCCGGGGACCATGCAGCAGGCGCCCCAGTACGACGACGTCGTTGACGATGTCTGCGCCTTCTTCGAGGAGCGGTTGGCCTTCGCCACCACAGAGGGCATCGACGAGACGGCCGTCTGGCTGGATCCTGGATTTGGCTTTGGCAAGAGGCCCGAACACAACCTTGCCATCCTGCGCCGCCTGACCGAGTTCAAACGCTTCGGCCGGCCCATCCTCGTCGGCACGTCCAACAAATCCACCATCGGCGAGGTCCTGGAGGCACCGCTGGACGAGCGCACCGAAGGCACGGCCGCCACCATCGCCATCGCCATCGCCAACGGCGCCGATTGCATCCGTGTCCACGACGTCAAAGCCATGGCCCGCGTGGCCAAGATGAGCGACGCCATCGTCCGCGGCTGAAGGCAAGAGGCGAATCTCCACGGATAGCTGTCCGCCCGGCGCGTGCGCCGTTCAAAGGAGCCGAAGAGCCGCGGGGCGCCGAGGTGGTATACTGGGGGCTATTGGGAAGGGATCCGCGAGCGTGCCGTGCCATTGCGCGGGCGGCAGCGGGGATGGTGTGAGCATGGCCGAGCGGTTGTTTGGTACGGACGGCATCCGGGGCGTGGCCAACGTGCATCCGATGACGGCGGAGATGGCGCTGAAGGTGGGTCGGGCGGCGGGTCATATCTTCCAACAGGAGGCACGGCCGCATACGATACTGATCGGGAAGGATACGCGGCGGTCGGGCTACATGATCGAGAACGCGCTGACGGCGGGGCTGTGCTCGATGGGGGTGCACGTGCTGCTGGTGGGGCCGCTGCCGACGCCCGGCGTGTCGTACATCATGCGCAGCCTTCGCGCGGATGGGGCCATCATGATCTCGGCGTCACACAATCTATTCGAGGACAACGGCATCAAGTTCTTCGGCCCGGACGGTTTCAAGGTCTCGGACGAGCACGAGGACGAGATCGCCCGGCTGGCCACTACGGCCGAGGCGGACGATATCCGGCCCACGGCGGAGCACGTCGGCACGGCACGGCGCATCGACGACGCAGTAGGACGTTACGTCGAGTTCGTCAAGGCCTCGTTCCCGAAGGGCATGCGGCTGGACGGGCTGAAGATCGTATGCGATTGCGCCAATGGCGCTACGTATAAGGTGGGTCCGTTCGCCCTGTCGGAACTGGGTGCGGACGTGGTGCCGATCTCGTGCGAGCCCAATGGGCGCAACATCAACCTGAACTGCGGGTCGGTCCATCCTGAGGAGATGCGGGCGACCGTCATCCGCGAGCGGGCCGACCTGGGCCTCGCCTTTGACGGCGACGGCGACCGCATCGTTATGGCCGACGAGGACGGACGGCTGCTGAACGGCGACGCGCTGCTGGCGGTCCTGGGGGCCGACCTGCTCGAACGGGACGCGCTGCCGAAACAGACGGTGGTCGCGACCATCGTGGCGAATGGCGGGCTCGAGCGCGCCCTCGAACCGCGCGGCGGGAAAGTTCTGCGCACGGCGGTGGGGGACCGTCAAGTGGTCGAGGCCATGCGTGAGCATGGGCTGGTGCTCGGCGGCGAGGCGTCGGGTCACCTGGTGATGCTCGAGCACAACACGACGGGCGACGCCGTCATTGCCGCGCTGCACGTGCTGGCCACGATGATTCGCAAGGACCAGCCGCTGTCGGCGCTGGCCGACGTGTTCCAGCCGCTGCCGGAAGTCCACCTGAAGGTCCCCCTGGAGGGCAAGGGGCGGCCGCAGTCCGAGCAACTCGAGGCGGTGGCGCGCGAGGGCGAGGCGGAATTGGGCGATGAGGGGCGGGTGGTCATCCGCGCATCGGGCACGGAGCCGGTGGTCCGCGTCGTGGTTCAGCATGAAGCGAAACGAGAGGCGAAGAGACTTGCCGCCGAGTTGGCGGACAAGGTCAAGGCCCTTCTGGATGACGCAAAGGAGTCCAACGATGATTGAGTTGGGAGTGAACATCGACCATGTAGCCACGTTGCGTGAGGCGCGCAAGGGCCTCGTGCCGGACGTAATCGCCGCGGCCAAGATGTGCGAGCTGGCGGGCGCCCATCAGATCACGGTGCATCTGCGCTGCGACCGCCGCCACATCCAGGACCGGGATGTGGAGCTGCTCAGGCAGGTGCTCCTGGTGCGGCTCAACCTCGAGATGGCCGCGGCTGACGAGATCATCGCCATCGCGCATGACGTGAAGCCGCATACGGTCTGCCTCGTTCCGGAGAACCGAGAAGAGGTCACGACGGAAGGCGGCCTCGATGTCGCCTCGCAGACGCAACGGCTCGCCGAGGTGGTCCAGGGCTTTCATGAAGCCGGCATCAAGGTGAGCATGTTTGTCGACCCGGAGCGCGACCAAGTCGACGCGAGCGCCGAAGTGGCGGCCGACGCGGTCGAGCTGCACACGGGCGCGTACGCCAACGCAACTGAGGACACCGTTGCGGACGAACTGCGCCGTCTCGAACAGGCCGGCGCCCAGGCGGTGGCCGCGGGCCTTGCGTTCCATGCCGGGCATGGTCTCACCGTGCGCAACCTCGAGCCCGTGGCCGCGATTGCGGATCTCGAGGAGGTCAACATCGGGCACGACATCCTGGCCCGTGCGGTATTCATCGGACTGGAAGCCGCCGTGCGCGAGATCCTCGACATCCTCGATGCGTATTCGGACTGAAGAAGCCGCCCGCCCTACGTCCCCCCCAGGCCGCTTGACAGAAGGTGGCGAAAACTGGTTTCGTCTTGGCGTCAGGAAGGAGGAATCCGTGTTCATCGACATCCACGTTCACGTACAGAAGCGCCCGGGCGTCTTGCGCAACGGCAAACCGTGCTTTGCGTCGCCGGAGCAGCTTATCCAACGCTACGACGCCGTGGGCATCGAGCGGGGGGTCCTGCTGCCCATGGTGAATGTCGAGTGCAACTACGTGACGCAGTCGAACGAGGAGGTCCTCGATATCGTCGAGACCCATCCCGGCCGCTTCATCCCGTTCTGCAACATCGACCCGCGTGCCATGACCAACTCGGTGGATGCGCCGCTCGGCGACCTACTGCGCCACTACCGCGATCAGGGCAGCAAAGGCATCGGCGAGGTCTGCGCCAACCTGCCGTTCTCGGACCCGCTGGTGGGGAACCTGTTCAAGCACGTCGAGGACGCCGGGCTGCCGCTGACCTTCCATATCGCGTGCCGCGTCGGGGGCATCTACGGCCTCTATGACGATGCGGGGCTGCCCCAGTTCGAGCACTGCCTGCAGCGGTTCCCCAAGCTCAAGTTTCTGTGCCATTCGCAGTCGTTCTGGGCCGAGATGGCGCCGTTGCGGCAGGAAGAAGACCGCGGCGGCTACCCGGATTATCCCATCGAGGAGGAAGGCGCCGTGCCCAGGCTCTTCCGCAAATACGAAAACGTGCTGGGCGACCTCTCGGCCGGGAGCGGCCACAACGCGCTCGCCCGCGATCCCGACTACGCCGTCCAGTTTCTCGATGAATTCCAGGACCGGCTCTTCTTCGGGACCGACATCTGCGCCCCCGACACCCCGACGCCGCTGGTCGACTTCCTCGTCGGCCTGCGCGACGCGGGGAAGATCAGCGACGCGGTATTCCAAAAGGTAGCGCGGGAGAACGCCATCAGGCTGCTGGGCCTGTAGCGCTCGGGAGGGGCACGATGCGCATTCTGGACCGCGGCACGGTTTTCGATACGACAGCCGGAAGTCGCAGCCAAAGCGCGGCCTTCCCGTGGCCGTGCGTCACGCCGGGCGGGCGGTGGCTGTGCGGATTCCGGGTCGCGCCGACCAAGGCCGGCACGAAAGGCCAACGCACCTTCCTGACCTGGTCCGACGACGAGGGGCGGTCGTGGAGCGAGCCTATCGAGCCCTTCGAGGCGACGAGCGTGGATGGAAAGCCCGGCCTGATCCGCGGCGCGGCGCTCACCGCCCTCGGCGACCGCCGCCTGATCGCCGCGCTGTGTTGGGTCGAGCACTCGGACCCTGAAGCCCCTTTCTTCAATGAGGCCACGGAGGGCCTCCTCGACACGCGCATTCTGCTTGCCGAGTCGGACGACGCGGGGGCAACGTGGTCGCCGCCGCGCGTGATGGACACGTCGCCCTTTGACATGCCCACGCCCATCACCGGTCCCATCCTCCGGCTACCGAACGGAGAACTCGCCTGCCAGTTCGAGCTGAACAAACACTACGAAGATCCCGAACCGTGGCGCCACGCCTCGATTCTCCTGTTCTCGACCGACGGCGGCCGCACCTGGCCCCGCCACGCGGTCGCCGCGCAGGATCCTGGCAACCGCGTGTTCTACTGGGACCAGCGTCCGGCCGTGCTCGAGGACGGCCGCATCCTCGATGTGTTCTGGACCTTCGACCGGGCGTCCGCCACGTACCGGAACATCCACGCGCGGGACTCGATGGACGCCGGCCGGACGTGGTCCGAGCTGTGGGACACCGGCGTTCCCGGCCAGCCCGCGGCCGTGTTCGCGTTGGCCGACGGGTCACTTGCCATGCCCCACGTCGACCGCACCGCCGCGCCGATCATCAAGGTCCGCCGCAGCACGGATGGGGGCCGCACGTGGCCCGCCGAGGGCGCGTTGGTGGTGCACGACGCCGGCGGCCGCTCCCAGACCGAGGCGAAGGCCACGATGCAGGACGCGTGGTCCGAGATGGCTAAGTTCTCCGTGGGCTTGCCCAATACGGCGGCTCTGCCCAATGGCGGCGCCGTGGTGGCGTATTATGCCGGACCTGAGACGGACGTCACCTCGATCCACTGGGTCCGAATCGAGTAGCCAACCGAAGAGGACCAGCATGAGCAACTTCCGGAGAACTCCCTGCGCGGTCGTCTGTTTGGCATTTTTGGTTGTCGCCACGGCCGCGGCCGCCGAAGCGGACGCGCCTTCGCAGGCACTGCGCAACGGATTGAGCGGCCTCGATTGGGGCGTGGTCGCCCTCTACGCGCTGGCCATGCTGGCCATCGGCGTCTACTACGCGCGACGTACCGAGACCTCCGAGGACTACTACCTCGGCGGACGCCGCATGAAACCGTCCATGGTGGGGCTGTCTCTGTTCGCGACATTGCTCAGCACGATCTCGTATCTGGCCGTACCGGGTGAGGTGATGAAACACGGTCCGGCGGTGCTGACGGGCATCGCGGCCCTGCCGGTTGTCTTCCTCATCGTGGGCTACATCCTCATCCCCTACATCACCAAGCTTCCGATCACGAGCGCCTACGAGATTCTCGAGGGGCGCTTGGGCCGGTCGATACGATTGATGGGCTCCGCCCTGTTCATCCTGATCCGCTTGGTCTGGATGGGGCTGGTCGTGTTCAGCGCCGCCAAGGTCGTCGTGTCCGCCGTCGGGCTCGAACCCAGCGCCGTCCCCTACGCCGTGTGCGTGCTCGGGCTCGTCACCGTCGTCTACTCGTCCATGGGCGGGCTCAAGGCCGTCGTACTGACCGACGTCATCCAGACCGGCATCATGTTCGTCGGCGCCCTCGTGTGCATCCTTATCATCAGCGTCAAGATGGGCGGCGTCGGCTGGTTCCCGACCCAGTGGGCGCCCAACTGGGACGTACAGCCCTGGTTCAGCCTCGACCCCACGGTGCGCGTCACCGTCTTCGGCACCATGGTCTACGGCACCCTCTGGTGGATCTGCACCGCCGGGTCGGACCAGATGGCCATCCAGCGCTATCTGGCCACACGCGACGCCAAGGCCGCCCGACGCGCCTTCCTGGTCAACAACTGCGCGGACGCGGCCGTGACGGTGCTGTTGGCGTTGCTCGGCTTCGCGCTGCTGGGCTTCTATCGAGCCCACCCCGAGCACCTGTCCAAGGCCCTCAACCTCGAGCAAGACGCCGACTACCTGTTCCCGCGCTTCATCGTCGGTTTCATGGGCTATGGTTTGGCCGGGTTGGTGATCTCCGGCATGCTGGCCGCGGCCATGTCCTCGCTCTCCTCCGGCGTCAACTCCGCCTCGACCGTGGTCAACACGGACATCATCGAGCCGCTGCTCGAGGGGCAGCTCTCGGAACGACGCAAGGTGCGGCTTGCGAAATGGGTCTCCCTGCTCGTCGGCGTGGTCGTCATCCTGCTCGGCTTGCTTATGGGACACGTGCCCGGCAACCTCTACGAAGTCACCGGCAAGACCAACGGCCTGCTCGTCGCGCCCTTGTTCGGCCTGTTCTTCATGGCCGTGTGCGTGCCCTTTGCGACGCCGTTCGGCGCGGCCTTCGGCTCGATCTACGGCTTTGTGGCCGCCTTCCTGTTCGGCTTCTGGGACCTCACCGGCGGGCCGCGCCTCAGCTTCCAGTGGATCCTGCCTGTCTCGCTCGCCGTCAACATCGTCGCCGGCTGCCTGCTCAGCCTGGTCCCGACGCGCGGCAAGGGCGCGCTCTACAAGACGCTGCTCGCCGCACTATGCGCCGTCCCGCTCGTGGCCGCCGTCGCCGGCTTCATCGCCTTGTGCATTGTCGACTGAGCCCTTCGTACCTCATGTCGATACGGCTCACCGTCAGACAGCAACGCCCGCTCAGGGCGCCTGTTGGTTCTTGTGCTGGTTCCGAATGACGGCCGCGAGGTGACGAAGCGCGTCGTTCACATAATGGTGGTCGGGAAACAACTCGGCGAGGTCCGGGTCGACGACCACGACGTTGGCGCCCTCCGCGTACCTGTCGGCGTACTTGCCTCTGACGCCGCCGGAGAAGTCGTATTCCTCGACCAGGTCCGGATCATCCTTCATCGTTTTCATAGGGAATGCGTTCTTTCGTTGTCGCCGGTCTGGCGCTGATGATGCAGATTGGATTGCCTCTGTCGGTGTGGACCGCGACCAGCAGTCTGTTCAGGTGCGAATGTCCAAGCAAGACGAATCACTCCTCGTCCTTGGAATGCAGGGGACCGGGAATCGCAACTGAACGAGCGTGTCTTCGAAGGCTGTGCTGGCCTCGTCAAAAGACACGCCGGACTTCGCGGAATTGGACCGCGCCTTATTGGGATCCCATTCGAAGAGCAGCGGCATCTCCTCTCATCTCCAAGGCTCGCCATCACTGAACAGCAATTATGCATGATTTGGTTTGCGCGGATTGGGTTCGGGCTTTGCTGCAGCGGCGGCGGCGGCGCCCTTAACCACGCCGGCAGGACGATGCCAAGCAACGCCGCGTCGTCGTGCGCCGAACAGTGACGCAGGATTATCCACAGCGCCTCTTGCCTGACGTGGGAATCTCCTCGAAACGGGTCTTGACATGTGACGTCTGGACGTCTACACTTGTCGCATGAACGAAGATCAAGCCAGATACGCGCCGGGGCGCGTCAGAGACGCCATTTTGGAGGTCCTTACGCTAAGCTCGGATGCCCTGTCAGTCAAGGAGATCGAAGAGCGGGTAGTCAAGGTCATTGGCCCAACGCCGGCTTCGTCAGTGAGGTCCTACCTTCGCCTGAACACACCGAGTCTCTTCGTCCGAGAGGGCCGGGGAGTATACAGGGCGAATCCGGAATGCTTCGGAGGCGTACAACGGGGACTCACCGGACTAGAGACGTGGGCAGAAGCCGTGCGCATTGGCAACGCAACGTACATCCAGGCGGATTGCTTCGATTGGCTGGATGACCGGAAGGACAACAGCATCCATGCTGTGGTGACGGATCCGCCGTACGGGCTGCACGAATACACTCCCCAGCAGCAATCGAAAATGCGGAACGGCAACGGGGGGGTCTGGCGGATACCGCCATCCTTCGACGGCCACGTAAGGTCGCCCTTGCCGCGCTTCACGACACTCACGGACGCACAGCGGGAGCAACTCCGAACGTTTTTCTTCGTTTGGGCGCGGCTCTTGCTCCCGAAGCTGACGCCGGGGGCGAATGTCGTTGTGGCCTCAAATCCGTTGCTTTCCTTCATTCTGTCCGGAGCTTTGGCCGATGCCGGCCTGGAGCGCCGCGGAGTCATCATACGACTGGTCATGACCATGCGCGGCGGCGACAGACCAAAAGCGGCACACGAGGAGTTTCCGGAGGTCAGCGTGATGCCTCGTTCCATGTGGGAACCGTGGGTGGTCTTTCGGAGGCCGGTGGAGGGGCGTGTACAAGACAACCTGCGCAAGTGGAAGACGGGCGGTTTCCGCCGCCCCTCTTTGGAGAAGCCGTTTGGAGATGTGATTCGTTCGGCCCCAACAAGGAAGAACGAACGGGCACTAGGTCCTCATCCCAGCCTGAAGCCGCAAGCGTTCTTGCGAGAGGTCGTCCGCGGAGTCTTGCCGCTTGGCCAGGGTGTGGTCTTAGACCCTTTCGCTGGTGTGGGCTCGACGTTGGCCGCCGCCGAGGCCGTTGGCTACGAAAGCATCGGCATTGAGAAGGACCGCCACTACTTCGAAATGGGGCGAAAGGCAATCCCAAGGCTGATCGAGTTCAGACCGAACGCCAACGGTTAGAGCCTATACAGCCAATTGTCCCGCAGCTTCTTGAGCCCGTCCCGGTGGAGTGTGGCGGTCCGCGTGCCCAGTTCGCCACGCGGATTCCGCCTGAAGTCGTCGACGGTCACGAGACCCAAGTAGACTTCCGTGAACGTCATGAGTGCTCTGTCGCAGGCGGGTTCGCTTTCAGTGTCGACACGGTAAACGAAGACGCACATCCACTGATCTCTAGCGCCGTGCGTGTCCACGGCGCCGCCAGGTTTTCGGGTGGTCTTGATTTCGATTCCTTGCTCACCGGCCTTGACCGCATTCCCTGGATAGATTCCCTGCATAATGAGATCGGGATGCCCGTTGAAGTACTGGTTTTCCGTAAGCACGCGGGAGTGCCTCGCGAGGCTGGCCGTAACCATGTCCGACAGCACGCCAGACATGATGGCGGGGCGCAACATATCGTCGAGGCGTTGGAGCCCCTTCTGTGCAAGGTGTGAGTTGACGTCGTAGAAGAAGTCGTACACGTCCTGCATTGCCATGTCGAAGTCCTTGTGCCGCAGCTCATACGGAAGCTCGACTTCCTTGTTGAACTTCGATGAATCTACGACGTTTCGCGGAATCGCCACAGGCCAAGCGCTCCTCATTGCCCCGGACAGCGGTAGTCTGCGCAGTATGGCGCGCGTTTGTCAAAGGAAGTGTTCGTCGTTCTCAAGACGACAGTCGCTCCAGTCCACGAAGCGGACGCCCATCTCGGCCAGCTTCGCGTGCCGAGTGATGTCGACCTTGTCGTTTCCGGCTTCCCGAACAACCGCGCAGGTGTCGGTTTTCGGCGCCGTCATCGCGTAGGTGTTGATTACGGCCGGCCAGGCGCGGCAGGGTGTTCGGCCAGTGCGGCTGCGACGTCGCCGGCGAGGTCGCAGGGGCCGGCGGCGGAGACGATGCGCAGGCGGTGGGGGGCGTCGAGGGCGTCGTAGACGGCCTGGGGCCAGCGGCATAGGGACTCGCAGGGCTCGGAGCCCAGGGGCTCGAGGCGGGCGTCCCTCGGGTGGATGAGCCAGGCGGGGCGTGGGGCGACGAGCCCGATGAGGTCGGGCAGGTCGAAGTCCTCGAGGGCGCCGCGGACCCAGAAGTAGTCGCGCGAGGCGTAGTACTGGGCCTGGACGATGAGCTTGTAGGAGGGAATCGTGCCGGCGCAGACGACCGCGGCGGGCCGCAGGTCGAAGGCGGCGGCGATGAGGGCCCAGACGCCGCCCAGGCCTTCGCCGACGAGCACGACGGGCCGGGCTAGACCCTCTTCGCGCGCCGCGAGGTAGTCCACGGCGCGGATCACGTCGAAGGCGCGCATAGCGGCCATTGTGGTGTTCCGATACGCCGCGTTGATCGCGTTCGAGTCGACGCGCCACTGCTGGGGGTCGTATCGGGCGAGGGGCAACAGGGCGGCGTGTACGCGAGGGTCGGTCTCGCCGGCGCCGCGCACGTCGATAGACAACACGGCGTAGCCTTTGCGGACGAGCCCGAGGGCGAGGGCAGCCTGATTGGGTTGCGTGGGCTTGCCGAGGTGGGCGGCATGGACGACGCGCACGTCGCTCGTCGGTGTTTCAGGTGTTAGGAAGAGCGCGGGGACGTGGATGCCGGGCTCGGTCTCGATCACCAGCTTCTCGGCCTCGAACCCTTCGGCCTGGAACGCGCCTCGGGCCGCGCACGGCGGCGGGTCGCGCGGGCCGGGGATGCGCATCCCCAGGCGCTCGGCGATAACGGCGCGGCGCTCGTCGAGCAATCGGCGGAGGGCGGGTTGGTCTTGCGGTACGTCCCTCTCGGGGCACAGCGTTTCGGCCCGTTTCGCGTTGAGGGTCTGGCCGGTCTCGGAGCCGAGGTCGCGGTGCACGCAGCCGGTCGGTGTGCAGTTGAGGTCGGCCACGGTCTCGGGCTCGAGGGGCGGCTCTTCCGGCCCCTCGGCCTCCTTGTCGAACCATTGGTTGAGCCAGGCGTAGGCGGCCTCGCGTTTGGGCTGCTCCATGTTATGCACGCCGTGGACCAGGACCATGCGCCCGCGTTCGTGGTCGACGCCGAGGCCGCGGTAGAAGCGGCGCATGTCTTCGAGGCGGCGCGTGTGGCCGTCGACCTCGCCGGAGTCCTCGCCGACGATGAAGGCGCAGGGGCGCGGGGGAATGAGGCTGAGGACTTGGCGGTCGATGATGCCTTGGCCGAGCAGGTAGGTGTTTTCCATGCTGCCGCCGGGATGGGCCGCGGCGCAGACGCGTATCCGCTCGTCCACGGCCGTGATAAGGAGGGCCATCTGGCCGCCGCCGGAGTTGCCGACCGCGGCCAGGCGCGCGGGGTCGACCTCGGGCCGTCCGGCCAGGTAGTCGAGCGCGCGGATGCAGTCCCAGGTGCGGTAGCCGGCGAGCGAACGGCCGACGAGCCAGGCGGGCCGGCCCAGGTAGTGGTGCTGGGCCACGCAGGGTCCCACGACGTTTTCTCCGGTATTGGGGTCGACGTACTCGAGGCGTTCGCCCTGACCGATAGGATCGAGCGCGAGCACGACGTAGCCCTTCAGCGCCAGGCCGAGGCAGGCCTCGTGGTAGAGGTGATAGGCCTTGCCCTCGCCTGCGTGGCCGCAGGTGAACAGGACGCCCGGCAGCGGGAATGCGCGGCGCTTGGGCACATACACGTTGGCCGTGCAGTAGAAGCCGCGCTGGCTCTCGAACACGACCTTGTCGATGGCATAGTCGTCACGGTCGAGTGTCCCCGTGCTGCGAGGCTGGAGCGGGCACTTGGGGGCGAAGTCACCGAAGAACTCGGGCAATCGCGTGCGTGTGCGCTGCTGTCGTTCGCGCCATTCGGCCGGCGTGCTCAGGGCGGCAAGCTCCTGGTCGCGCACCTCGTCGAGGCGTTTCGCGCCCTCCTGGATGTATCGGGCGACCATGGTCCGGGCGTCCCGCCATTCGCGCGGATCTTCATAGACGCGCAGCGAGGCGACGGGTTCGAGCTGGGTCGCGTCGAGCAGCGTGCCTTGGAACCTCCCGGCGGGCGTAAACGTAAC
>Ga0272442_10002336_pt1 | contig 27668 bp, 24 predicted proteins | sample SSMForm2O_FD_200262 | JGI IMG/M metagenome (GOLD analysis project Ga0272442, IMG submission 200262) | Marine sediment archaeal communities from Little Sippewissett salt marsh, Falmouth, MA, United States - SSM-Form-2O | ecosystem: Environmental > Aquatic > Marine > Wetlands > Sediment ...
CCGCAACGTCGAGCAGGCTTCCCTCGCGGGAGATACCTTCACCGAACATGATGTCGAATTCCGCAAGCCGGAACGGTGGAGCGACTTTGTTCTTGACGATCTTCGTGCGCACGCGGTTTCCGACGTTGTCGGTGCCGGACTTGATCGCCTCGATACGCCGGATGTCAATACGCACGCTCGAGTAGAACTTGAGGGCACGACCGCCCGGCGTGGTCTCGGGGCTTCCGAACATCACGCCGATCTTCTCCCGCAACTGGTTGATGAAGATCGCGGTCGTCTGTGAACGATTGATCGTGCCGGCAAGCTTGCGGAGGGCTTGCGACATGAGGCGCGCCTGGAGGCCGACGTGCGTGTCACCCATGTCACCTTCAAGTTCGGCACGCGGGACCAATGCGGCCACCGAATCAACCACGACCACATCGAGCGCTCCCGACCGGATCAGCATGTCGGTGATCTCAAGCGCTTGTTCGCCGGTATCCGGCTGCGAGATGAGCAGCTCATCCACGTCAACGCCGATCGCCCTGGCGTAGATCGGGTCGAGTGCATGCTCAGCGTCGATGAAGGCTGCAAGCCCACCGTTGCGTTGGGCTTCGGCAACGATGTGCAGCGCGAGGCTCGTCTTTCCCGAGCTCTCCGGCCCGTAGATCTCGACGATTCGCCCGCGAGGCACGCCGCCGATGCCGAGTGCGAGGTCGAGAGAGAGTGCCCCGGTGGGGATCACGTCCATCTTCCGAATCTCTTCGTCACCCATCCGCATGATGGCGCCCGTACCGAACTGACGCTCGATCTGCGACATTGCCATCTCGATGTTCTTATCCCGGTCGCTCCGGTCGTTTCGGGCTTCAGCCACGATGTCTCCTTTATCGACTGACCCGCAACGTATCGGGCGCCTGTGACAGATTCTGCTCCGCAAACAACAATGATGGTATTCGCGGTGTCCGACGTACCTTAGGCGAACGTCTGTTCGATGTCGAGGAATTGGCTGCCACTCCCCCGAGCCCACGGACGATCTGCTGTCTAGACGTGTTGATCGAGAAGGATGACGTTGCCGTCGGGATCCACGATTGAAAAGCTCGCTGGCCCACTCGGCGCCTCGCCCGTCGTGTCATTGACCAACGGGAGCCCTTCGGCCTTCAGCTGCTCGCTCAGCACGCGGATGTCCGTGAACTCGTCTACCGGCTCGCCGAGGCCCACCCAGCCGGGGTTAAACGTCAGGATGTTCGAGTCGAACATTCCATGGAAGAGGCCAATGACATGGCTCCGGTTTGCCATGATCGTCCACGTCTCGCCGTCGCCGGCGAACATCTCAAATCCCAGCTTTCCGTAGAAGTCTCGCGAGGCGTCCATGTCCTTGACGGCCAAGCTCACCGAGAACGTTCCGAGCTCCATCGTGTTCCTTTGGGTCGCCGACAGTGCGCCAACAGTACGCGAGGTAGTGCCATGTGGTTGGGGAAATTCCCGCCGGCGAGCACACCTGCCGGCGACGCAGCGGGGCGCCGGAACTCTCCGTCTCTCTGGGGCCTCAGAGCTCTACGGAGTCGAGCGCTTCGTAGGTCGCGCCGTCCCGGCTCAGATGGCTGCGATAGAGGGTCAGCCGGTTGACCTGCATCGAGAGCGGGAACCGAGGAATCCGATCGATCAGCGGCATGACGTTCATCGGGGGCCTGATCCTCGACAGAGTGAGATGGGCGTGGAAGGGCCGGTCCTCGGGATCGAAGCCGGCGGCCTGCGCTGCGAAGTCGGCGACCTCAGCCATCGCTGCGAGTTGCTCGGCTCCTCGCTCCACCGCGAGCCAAAGAACCGTCGCCCGCGACGGCTTGGGGAAGGCACCGAGCCCGCCGAAGCTCATCGTGAACGGCTCGACGGCCAGATGTGCGTCGAGGAATTCGAGGATCCGGTCCCGCTGCAGCGCCGTGGTTGATCCGAGGAATCGGATCGTCAGATGCCAGTTCGGGGGTGGTGTCGGCCGCCCCGGGAGTCGCATCGTCTCATCCTCCAGGAAAGCGGCAAGGCCGTGAGCAACATCGTCCGTCAGGTCCACCGCGAGGAAGAGGCGATCGCTCAACCGGTACCCCACTCAACACCCTGCAGGGACAGCCGGATCAGCTGGAGCGAGGCCGTTGTGGCAAACGTTCTCACCCTCTCCCGATCGCCCGGCATACGGAAGGTGCGAACCTGAGTTCCGTCGGGCGTGGCGACAGCAATCACGATGGTCCCAACCGGCTGCTCCTGCGGATCAGGCCCCGCCGAACCGGTGAGACCGAGGGCCACATCCACACCAAGCGCCGAGCGGGCCCCCTCCGCCATCGCAACAGCGACCGGTTCGCTCACGACGCCGCTCGTAGCGATCACTTCGGCTGGGACACCGAGCTTCGTCTCCTTCACCTCCGTTGCGTAGGCAACAATCGAACCGCGGAAGGTGCTGCTCGAGCCGGGCACCGCGGTGATTCGCCCAGCCACGAGGCCACCGGTTGCAGATTCGGCCGTTCCGAGCGTCCAGCCCCGCTCCTCCAAGATCCGCAGCACCACCACCTCGATCGTGTCGCCGTCTGCGCCGAACACGAGCGTCCCCAGCCGATCGCGAATGGTGGCCTCGACCGGTGCAATGAGTTCCGTCGCTTCATCGTGGCTCACGGCTTTGGCGGTGAGCCGCACTTTGATCTCCCCACCCGAAGCAAGGAACGCGATTGTTGGGTTCGAAGACACGTCGTACAGATCGCCCAGCAACTCGGCAATCGCCGATTCCGACTCACCCCAGGTCCGAATCAAGCGACTGGCAACGACCGAGGGATCATCACCTCTGAGAAACGGAATCACGTCGTTCTCGAGCATCGGGATCATCTCGGCCGGCACACCGGGCAGAGCAATGACCCACGTCTCACCAATCCTCATGCGGATCCCCGGTGCGGTTCCCTTCGGGTTGTCGATCAGGGTCGAGCCCTCCGGACGTTCCGCTTGTTGCAGGTTGAACTCCGGCATTTCCCGGCCGCGCAGCTCCCAGCGTTCACGCAGACGATCCGCCCGCTCCTCGTCAAAGACAAGCCCAACACCTGCGGCCCGAGCCATCGCCTCTCTCGTGAGATCATCCTGTGTCGGACCGAGGCCGCCGGTGATGATCACGGCGTCGGCTCGCGAGCACGCCGCCACAAGCGCCGCGACGATCCGACCGTCGTTGTCGCCGACGACCGTCTGCTGATAGTGGTCGAGGCCTGCGTCGGCGAGACGTTCACCGATTCGCGTCGCGTTGGAGTTCACGATCTGGCCCAACAAAAGTTCGGTGCCGACGGCGAGGACTTCGACGATCATGCCCGCCCCCGCACGATTGCGTCGAGATCGGTGCCGTAGCCGCCGACCACTTCAACGGTGAGCCAATCACCCGGATCGCCGCGGTCGAGGAGGATCACTCCGTCGATCTCGGGGGCTTCCCGGTATGACCGAGCGACCGGCTGGCCGTCCTCGACCTGGTCAACGACTACGGTCAGGGTGCGACCGATCTGGTCGATCGATCGCCCGGTGGTGACCTGGTCTTGGAGGTTCTGAAGGTGCCGCAACCGGGACTGCTTCTCGGCTTCGGGAATCTGCTGATCCATCGTCGCTGCCTCGGTTCCGTCCTCCGGCGAGAACGGGAAGAAGCCGGCCCAGTCCAAACCCACGTCGATCAGGAAGTCCGCAAGATCGTCGACGTCATCGTCGGTCTCCCCCGGGAATCCCACAATGAACGAGGAGCGGAGTGCAGCGCCGGGGGCAGCGGATCGGATCCTCCCGATGAGCTCTCGGTGTTTCTCACCGGACCCGGGACGTTTCATCGCCCGCAGGAGGCCGGGTGAGGTGTGCTGCAGCGATAGGTCGAAGTAGTCGGCGACTGCCGAATTGTCCGCCATCTCCGCGATGAGCTCGGGGCGAATCTCCCTCGGATAGAGGTAGTAGAGCCTCAACCGGCGCAAATCATCAACGGTCGCGACCATTCTGATGAGATCGACGATGCCGGGCCCGCCGATGTCCCTGCCGTATGCAGCGAGATCCTGGGCCACCAGGCCGATCTCCGCGACCCCCTCGGCTGCAAGATCCGCGATCTCGTCACGGATGTTCTCCGCGCTGCGCGAACGTTGTTTGCCCCTGAACTGAGGGATCGCACAGAACGTGCAGAGCTTGTCGCACCCTTCGGCGGCCTTCACGTAGGCATAGGGGGTCGTCGGCGTCGGCCGCCGGGTCTCGTACAAGATGTCCATGTGGGATCGGCGAGCAGAACCGATCGTGAGCGGTGTCCACGTTGTGAGGGCGTCGAGCCGGTCGATGAGCTCCGGATAGCGGTCGAGTCCGATGACCGCGTCGGCCTCCGGCAATGCCTCGGACAACTCGCGTTCGTAGCGCTGGGCCATACAGCCGATGACCACAAGGCTGGCGTCGCTCCGTTTCGCTCCAGCGAGGTCCAGAATCGTGTCGACTGACTCTCGCCGCGCCGGCTCGATGAATCCGCAGGTGTTGACCATCACAACATCTGCGGATTCCGGAGATGTTGCTTCGGTGTAGCCCGCGGACGTCAGCATTCCGGTGACCTTGTCCGAGTCGACCTGATTCTTGGCGCAGCCGAGCGTCGTCAGCCAAACCGTGGGTGCAGCAGTCTTCATCGGCGGCCAGCGTACCGTTGCGCCGGCCGGTGGGGCATCTACTCCAGGCTGCGGTAGCTCCCGCGGAAGTAGGTCAGAGGATCCGTAAGGTCCGCGACCACAACCTTGTCGATATTCGCCGACACCAGAAGCGAGTACCCATGTTCAACGGCCGAGATGCCGCTGCAGAAGGCCCGATCGCCGATGTCGTCGAGCGCCGGACCCCAGTCCGTGTCGGTCACAGCGAGGCCCGTGAACGGTCCACCGGGACTTGGACGCCTGCCCGCGAAGACCTCGGAGAGTGCGCGGTGCTGATGCGAAAGGACGTGCACCACGAAGCGATCGGTGCGCTCGATGACGTCGTAGACATCCGCAGTCGAGCCCAGCAGGAAGTGGACGCTCCCCGGATCACCCTCCGCGAGCATGAGCGATGAAATGGTGAGTCCCGCTCGCCCGGCGTCGTCGCCCGCGGTGATGATCGTCACGGGAGCGACAAGGCGGCCACGCAGGCGCCGAACCGGATCTCGTTCCGCCTCGGGTGGGATGAACGGATGCTCCCCTTCGTGAATCTCCCCTGTCATGGTCCCTCCAGACGGCTCTTCCTCACTGTACCGCGCAGCGTCGCCGAATCGCGACGCCCAGGGTCCTATCCAAACGCCAAGCGGGCGGCCGCTACGAGCGCCGCTGCCACGAGCACCCACCGTATCCACGCTGCGCCCTTGAGCACCGCAAGTCTCGAACCTGCCCATGCACCGGACATCTGGCCGACGGCGAGCACCGCTCCAACCGCGAGGTCGACCTGTGACGCCCGAGCGAATAAGAGGATCGCAATCGGCGAGTAGGCGGCGACGAGCACAACCTTGGATGCGTTGCCGTTGACCAAGTTCATCCCCGCGCCGAGGACGAGGCCCGTAAGAAGAAGGAAGCCAACTCCGGCCTGAACGAAACCGCCGTAGAAGCCGATGACGAAGAACACGATCGACCGCCACGGTTCGTGGAGCACAGCCTCGCGTTCCTCGAGCCATCGCGCAGGCCTCAGCAAGACGGATGCAGCCACGAGCAGCAGAACCCCGGCAAACACCATTCTCAAGACATCCGGAGGCGTCACCGTCGAGAGCCATGCGCCGGCAGCTGCTCCGATCACCGTGGGAATGATGAGCACACTCACGCGCCGCCACGGAACGGCTTCGCCCTTCTGATAGCCGGCGATGGCCGTGAGATTCGCGAGCAAGATCGCAATGCGATTTGTTCCGTTGGCCGTATTGATGCCAACCATCTCGGTGAGAATCGGAATGGTGATCGCTGAACCGCCACCCGCAAGAGCGTTGATGAAGCCGGCCGCGGCGCCGGCAACAATCAGGACCAGACCTTCGAGCAGCGTCACAGCGTCGGCGAAGTCGGCATGACGAGCGAGACTACTGCTCGACGAGTTGAGCGGGTTGCCACCCGTAGATCGAGCTGAGGAGTGCGATGCCGTCGGCCGACCGCACGTCGTCGATCATCACGACCTCTTCGGTCAGCTCTCCCTCGTCGATCAGGACTTGCCGGAGGATTCCCGGCAAGCATCCCGAAGCGAGTGGAGGAGTGATCCACACGCCGCCGCTCGAGACGGCAACGTTGCTCTTCGTCGCCTCGGTTAGCTCCCCCCGCTCGTTCACGAGCAACACCTCATCAACACCCTCGTGCATCGCACGACGTTCGCGATATGGACGGCGAGCCGTTGTCTTGTGAAAGCGATAGATGCTCTTCGAGGAGATGGCTTTGGTGTTGATCGAGCACGCCACGCAGTCGCGACCAGGATGGGGCCACCACCGTGCCGTGTCCAGAGGGTCGGGATCCACAGCCACCAGTGTGTTGCCGAGCCTGTCAAGCTCGAGACGCACGGCGCGTGCGCCGCTGATTCCTTCGACCCCCCGCTCCAGTGCCTCATGGGCCGCACCTTCGTCGTAGCGGAATCCGAAGTAGGCCGACGACCCGGCGAGGCGTTCGAGATGGCGATCGAGCCACCAGAATCCGTGTTCGTCCTCCCACCGAACCGCCTCGTACAAGGCGATCTCCGGCCGACGCTGAACGAGCACTCTGGTCTTGGCCTGGGCTTCCTCATAGTCGCCCTCGGCAATGGACTCCGAGGTGATTCCTGCGCCGACCCCGTACTCGCCGACGCCCTCCTCGGCGTCGACGGTGAGGGTCCTGATCGCGACACTGAAGCTGGCGTCCGGCCTGCTACCTTCGGAGGGTGCCATGTAGCCGACGGCACCCGTGTAGACACGGCGGGCGCGGCTCTCGAGTGTTGCGATGGTTTCCATGGCCAGGAGTTTCGGGTCACCGGTGACGGCCGCCGAAGGGAACATTGCCCGGAAAACATCCACGATCGAGGCCTTGGGATCGAGCCCCGCGGTCATCTCCGAGGCGAGCTGCCACACCGTCTCGAGACGCTCGAGGCCCATGAGCTCGGTGATGTGGATCGGCTCGCCATCGGTGATCGCAACGAGCTCCTCGAGCATCCGATCGACGATTCGTTCGTGTTCCTCGAGGTCCTTCTTCGAGTTCGCGAGCCGCGAGGCGTTGGCCTCATCCTCTTTCGACCAGCGCCCGCGAGGGATCGTGCCCTTCACAGGCCGCACTGTGACTGCCGATCCGTCGACGCCGAAGAACCGTTCGGGAGAGGCACTGAGAATTCGGTAGCGGCCCAGATCGATGTAGGCGCCGTTGCCGCCGCGCTGAGAGAGGACGAGATCTCGGTAGAACTCGTACAGGTCACCGCTGATCGCGGCATCGAGCGTGAGTGCGTAGTTGACCTGCTTCAGTTCATCTGCAGCAATGAGGCGGCGAATCCGCCGCACGTTCTCCTCGTACTGGTCCTCGTCCATCGTCGCGATCCACGGGGAAACGGTGTAGGGAGAAGAATCCATCCTGGCCGCTCCCACGAAAGGAGATACTTCCGCCCGCTCACGAAACACACCGAACCACGCGAGCGGCAGATCCGCGAGCGGTTCATGTTGATCACGGCTGCGAACGGCGAACGACCGGTTGAACGCGGGAGCTGCGTCGTACGCCACGAAGCCGACCGACCAATATCCCTCCCGCGCTGCTAGCTCAGCCTGCTCGAGAACGCCGACCACCTCATCGAGGCTGTAGGCAGCGACCTCCCGCTCCGGGTTGGAGAACTCCATCGATCGCCCGCCGGACGCGCTGAAATGATCGAGTCGTGCATGCGTCATCAAATCCAGCGTACGCGATGAATCCTCCACGCGTGCCAACTCCGGTAAGTAGACCGGATTCGGAAACGCCGCTGGATCGGATGTGCGCTGAACCCTCGGCGATCATCAGCCGATCAGCGACCCGAGTTCCTCTTCCGTGACGAGGACGGATCGGGCCTTCGATCCTTCGGACGGCCCGACGATGCCTTTGTTCTCGAGGATGTCCATGACGCGCCCGGCCCTGGCAAATCCGATGCGAAGCTTCCTCTGGAGCATGGACGTCGACCCCAGCTGGCTGCGCACGACGAGCTCAATCGCCTGACGAATGATCACCGGATCTTCACCTTCGAACTCGTCGTCGACGCCTGCGGTCGTCTCGGCGACCTCGAACACTTCCGCGTCTTGATACTTCGCGTTCTGCTGCTCGCGCACGAAGTCGACCACGCGGTGGATCTCGGCCTCGGATACCCACGCTCCCTGGATTCGTTCGGGCTTCGGCTCGCGCGCTGTGACCACAAGCATGTCGCCAAGACCGACCAGCTTCTCCGCCCCGCCTTGGTCGATAATCACCCGGGAATCGGTTTGCGACGCCACTGAAAAAGCAAGGCGCGACGGCACGTTCGCTTTGATCACGCCGGTGATGACATTCACCGAGGGTCGCTGCGTGGCAAGCACGAGATGGATTCCCACAGCTCGGGCCATCTGCGCAATTCGAACAATCGAATCCTCCACGACCCGCCCCGCCACCATCATGAGGTCGTTCAACTCGTCGACGACTACCACGATGTACGGGAACCGATCGAACATGTCCTCTTCGAGGCCTCCGGCGTCGTACTTCTCGCGGTAGGACTCGACGTCGCGGACACCGGCGTCGGCCAGGAGATCGTACCGACGATCCATCTCCGCCACGGCCCACTGGAGAGCATCGGCCGCCTTCTTTGGACTGGTGATCACACGGGTGAGCAGATGGGGGACGTCGTTGTACTGCCCGAGTTCAACCCGTTTGGGATCGACCAGGATCAACCGGACTTCGTCCGGCCGCGCCCGCATGAGGATGGAGGTGAGGAGCGCATTGATGCATGAGGACTTCCCTGCCCCGGTTGCACCCGCGATCAGCACGTGTGGCAACTCGGTCAGGCGAATGAGGCGTCCGCGGCCGCTCACGTCCTTGCCGAGGGCAACGAGCATCGGGTCGACGTCCGCAGTCGCATCTGTTCCCGTGAGGATGTCGCCGAGGGTCACAATCTGTCGATGGCGGTTCGGGACCTCGATGCCGATCGCGCTCTTGCCGGGGATCGGAGCGAGGATCCGAACGTCCGGTGAAGCGAGAGCGTACGCAATGTCGTGGGACAGGTTGGTGACGCGTGAGACCTTCACCCCCGGCGCGAGTTCGATCTCGTATCGGGTCACGGTCGGGCCTGGGACGATCCGCGTAAGCCGGGCGTCGACACCGTGCTGGCTCAACGCCTCTTGGAGTTCGGCTGCGGTCTGCTCGAGGCTGCCTCGGTTCGGCCCCGCGTTCGAGGACGAATCGAGGAGTGTGAGCGGCGGCAGTTCATACCCGTCGACTGAGACCGGTCGCGGTGCCATGCGCTTTGGCTTGGGGTTCTTCGGAGCCTTCTTCGAATCCTTGGGGCCCTTCTGGGGGGCGGTCTTCGCCGGCGCGGCCACCGGCTCGTGAATCTCAATCGCCCCGGTGTTCTGCACAACCGGGAGCGTCGCGTCGTTTTCGGGCCCGAAACCGATCAAGGATCGGAAGCTCCGACCGAACGAACCAACCGTCGCAGCCAGATCACGGACGGTTGCGCGGGTGAGAACGAGCGTCCCGAGACCCACCGCGGCGACCAATACCAGGAATGCGCCCCAGAATCCGATGGTCCTGCGCAGCGGAAACGCGATGAGAGCTCCGACGGCTCCACCGCTCTCTTTGACCTGTTCGACGTTGCCGGCGAGCGCGATCGAGCCGGTCATCAGATGAAAGAGTGCAAGTGACGCCACGAACACGGCGGCCACACCGGCGACAAGTCGAGCACGGTCCTCGGTGAACCACACGCCGACGAGGGACAGTCCAATCGTCACAAGTGCAAGCGGCACGAGGAATGCCCACACACCGAAGAGGAACAGGAGCGTGCCGGAGATGCCGGCTCCGATCGGCCCGGAGAGCCCGAAGAACGAAAGGGCGACAAGCGCGGCGAGCACGAGAAGAGCAACGCCCCACACGTCATCGCTCTGACGCGCGAACCGTTCTTGGATCCGCTCCCGGCCCGTCCTCAGCGTGCGGACGATCCTGACCCGACGGGGGACCCGTTCAGTTTTCTTGGGGGTCGCTTCGCTCCGCCCCGCAGCCCCGCGGCTCTTGGTCCGCGATGCCATCGGACCGAACGATACCGCACAAGTCCGCTGAGGGGAACCACCCTCAGCGCGATTGAGCGCGCGAAGAGTTACATTCGTGTAATTCGATACCCCACTGCGAAGTCATCTGCGTACTCGGAGACGGGTCGGAGGATCGGAGAATTCGGAGGAGAGGAGTTGCGCAGTCGGGTAACCTCTCCCCCGATGACGGACGCAACCTCACCACTGCGCGCCCTGCTGGGTGCAAGCGAATGGCAGGCCGCCGACCTCGAGACGCGCCGCCTGCTGATCGCCCAGGCCGACACGGGTGGGTACGCAGGCATCGACCCCGACGAAGCTGCAACCGTCGAATGTGCCCTCCTCCGCGCGATCGATGAGGCATGGAGCGACGCATCCGCCGGTCGATTCGGATTCTCGGCCCAGGCAAGCGCCCTCGCCGCAGCGAGAGAGCGCAACCTTCCTCGAGCCGACACCTGGCGGGCATTTGGCCGCAGCGTCGGATGGGTTGACGGCCGCGAGTGGATCGAAGAGGACGGGCTTGCGTATGACTCCAGCGCCCCCGCAGGCCACCTTCCGTGGGTCCCCGGCACCAGCACCGTTGTCAACACCGGCCGCGTGTACGAAGGCTTCTTCCAGTTCTACGCCCGCTTCGCTCAATGTGTGTGAGAAGAGACAAAAGAACAAAGAAGAAGGAACAACAACTGCGTAGCGTCCGCCGCTCTTCGTTCCTTTTTCTTCGTTCTTCTCTCTCGCCTAGACCTTGATCACCACGGGGAACACGACCGGACGCCGCTTGATATGGCTCTGCACGGCCTTGCGGGCCGAGTTGCGGATGCGGCTCCGAAGGGCATCAGGATCGATCGGACGCTCGAGCGACTCAATCCCCTGCTCGACCCGTGCCTGAACGGCGTCGTGGAGTTCCTGCGAGTCGCCCGTGACACCGTGGCTATCGACGTCGGGCCCAAACACGATGTCGCCATTCCGCACGTCGATGCCGATCGTGATGAGGATGACGCCGTCATCCGCAAGGTGGCGGCGATCTCGCAGGACACCCGTGTCCTCCCCGACCTCGAGGCCGTCCACATAGATGTAGCCGGACGAGACGGCGCCGCGGTCGACCCGCATCTCGCCGCCCTCGAGAACAACAACGTCGCCGTCCTCACAGACCGCAACCTCGGGCACACCAACCGAACGGGCGATCTCAGCGTTTGCGAGGAGGTGCCGATGCTCGCCGTGGACCGGGACAACAGCTTCCGGCTTCACCACGTTGTACATCACCTTCAGCTCTTCGGCGGCGGCGTGCCCTGACACATGGACGTGGGTGTTGCGTCCGTGGTGCACGGTTACACCAACGCGGGAGAGATTGTTGATCACGCGTGACACACGCTTCTCGTTCCCTGGAATCGGTGTCGCAGAGATGATCACCGTGTCGGTGGGGTCGAGAGTGATCGACCGGTGCTCCCCCGCCGCCATGAGCGACAACGCGGCGAACGGCTCGCCCTGGCTTCCGGTGGAGATCACGGCGGTCTGCTCCGGTGGGAGCTTGAGCAGTTCGTTCAGTTCCACAAGGCTTCCCTCGGGAATCCTGAGCACACCGATCTGACCTGCGAGCTCACTGATCCGAAGCATCGAGCGCCCGAGGAAGGCGAACTTTCGGCCATCGGCAACGGCCGCGTCGATGGACTGCTGGACACGGTGGAGATGGCTCGCAAAACACGCGATGAGAACACGGCCTTCGGCCCCGTGAACAAGCTCCGCAATCCGAAGGCCGACCGTCTTCTCCGAGTCGACCACACCGGGGCGTTCCGCGTTGGTTGAGTCGGCCAGGAGCAACCGAACGCCGCGCCGCCCAAAACCGGCAAAGCTCTGCAGGTCGGTGATGACACCGTCGATCGGGGTCGGATCGAGCTTGAAGTCGCCCGTGTGGACGATGATGCCCTCCGGTGTCTCGAATGCGATCCCGGTTGCGTCCGGCACCGAATGGGTGACCGGGATGAAAGCAAACCGGAACTTGCCGTGTTCGACCCACGTTCCGGTCTCGACCGCTCGGAAGTCACCGTCGACGCCGAGCTCTGACACACGTGCCTCCGCCAGTTCCATCGTCAACGCTGTGCCGTACACCGGAACGTTGCGTTCGCGGAGGAGGTATCCGAGCGACCCGATGTGGTCTTCGTGACCGTGCGTCAGCGCCACTAACGAAAGTGCGTCCCCTCGATCGGTCACCGATGCGTAGTCGGGGAGAACGAGGTCCACGCCGAGCATGTCCTCTTCCGGGAACATCAGGCCGGCGTCGACCATCGCGATACGCCCGTCGATTTCGATGGTCGCACAGTTCCTTCCGATTTCGCCAAGGCCGCCGTGGAAGGCGACGCGGACGCTCACGCCTCGCTCAATCCTGCGAGTGCGCTCTCGAGAGCGGCTCTCGTATCCCCGGATGCGGGAATGAGGGGAAGCCGTGGATCACCGACCGGGTCCCATGCCATGTCCAGGCCTGCCTTGAGGGGCATCGGATTCGGTTCGAGGAACAACGCGGCGATGAGAGGGCCAAGCAGCCCATTGAGGTGGTCGGCTTCTTCGTCGTTACCCCATGCCGCGGCTTCGACCATGGCCTTGACCTTTTCGCCTGCAAGGTGGGCTGCGACGGAGACAACACCGACGCCGTTCATACGGACAATCTCGCGTGTCATGCTGTCGGATCCGGAGTAGACCGCAAACCCTTCCGGCAGGGCCTCGATCTCCCGACGCGTGAAGTCGAGGTCGTCAACGGCATCCTTGACCGCAACGATTCGATGATGATCCGCAAGTCGGACGAGTGTCTCGATCTCGATGAGACGGCACGTGCGGCTCGGGATGTTGTAGATCATCATCGGGAGTTCGGTCGCGTCGGCGATTGCCGTGAAGTGACGGAAGAGGCCTTCCTGCGGCGGCTTCGAGTAGTACGGGGTGACCGCCATAACACCGTGCACGCCGGAATCGGCGGCTCGCTGCGCGAGTTCAACGGACTCGCGAGTGTTGTACGTGCCTGCCCCTGCGATCACCTTCATCTGGTCGCCGACGGCGTCGACCGCCGCCTTGAACAGCGCGACCTTCTCGACTTTGGAAAGGGTCGGAGACTCGCCGGTGGTGCCGCCCACGACGATACCGTCCGAGCCGTGATCGGCAAGGAACCGCGTTAGCCTCCAGAAGGTTCCGTAGTCGATGGAGCCGTCATCGCCGAACGGCGTGATGACGGCGGTCAGGACCTGGCCAAATGGTGCTTCGGGTCTGCTCTCCATGGCCACGACGGTAGCAGGAGACCCCCCGGTAATCTTGCCTCTATGACCACTCCCAGCGATTTCGTGAAGGACGTAGACGCCGCGAACTTCCCCCAGGAAGTGCTCCAGCGCAGCCGCGAGGTTCCCGTCGTGGTCGACTTCTGGGCCGCGTGGTGTCAACCGTGTCGCATCCTCGGACCAATCCTCGAAAAGGTGGCCGCCGAATCCGGCGGCGCCTTCGAGTTGGTGAAGGTTGATGTCGACGCGAATCAGGAATTGGCTGCACAGTACGGCGTCCAAGGTATCCCGATGGTCCTGGCGTTCCGTGACGGCGCCGTCGCCGACACCTTCACGGGGGCACTCCCGGAACCCGCCGTGCGGGATTGGATCGAACGCATCCTCCCGACGGAGCTGGACCTCATGGTCGACCAGGCCCGCACCGCACAGCTCTCCGATGACGGCGTGACCGCAGAACACATCCTTCGCCAGGTCCTGGACCAGAAGCCGGATCATTCCGAAGCCGGCACCAGCCTCGCATCTCTCCTTATCGATCGCGGCGAGACACAGGAAGCACTGATCGTGCTCGGGCGTCTGGTACCGGACGCAGAGGTCGACCGGCTCCAATCGGCCGCCCGACTCAAGGCATCAAGTGGCCATGACCTCTCCGATCTCGAAACGCAGCTTGCTGCCGATCCGGCGAACGAGGGGCTCCGGATCGAGCTCGCAAAGGCACTCGCCGCTCGCTCGGAGTTCGAACCGGCGCTCGATCGTCTCCTGGCGGTCGTTCGCAACAAGGGTCAACGCAAGGACGAGGCACGCGCCGCGATGCTCGACATATTCGAAGTTCTCGGCGACGATCATCCGCTGACGGTGACCTACCGGAGACAGTTGGCCAGCGCGCTGTTCTAGTTGGCCGACGCTTCACGTAGGAGGCCGGACGAACCGTGGTCGACTCCCCTACGTGGATTGCGCGGAGGGTCCCACGAAGAATCCACTTGCGCCGACCCGGGATCGGTCGGTACCGTCCGTGTCAGACGCACCCGAAGGCCGCAACTCCAGCGAGACCACAACTCTCGCCGTTGCCAAGTCGGCGGGTGCGTCGCTCGTGCGCGAGGTGGTCCTCGGCGCCCGCAGAGCCTGGCTACATCCCCCAGTACCCGCGGATGCGTGGGATGTGTCGCCGGATCAAGCCATCATCGTCCAGAATGACGATGTGTGTGGTCTCCAGGATCCCCTCTTCCCGCTCGACCGTGGCGTCCCACATCACGACGTCGCCGGTCTCCTGGAATTGGTCGACCGACACCACCTTGTAGAGAACGTGTGATGCGAGTGACGTGGCAAGCAGATCCCGAATCTCATCACGTCCCACGGCAACGCGGTGGTACAGGACTACTTCGGCGTCTGGGCCGTACATCTCAACGAGTGCAGACACGTCGCCGGTCGACATGAGATCACCCATACGATCGGCAAGCTCGCGGCCGGATCTCGCCATGTCGACTCCTCTCGGCTTGCAGGCTGTCGCGGCCAACTGGGCTCTCTCCCAAGACAACCCCCGGCCCGCCTGCTTGTCAAGACCTCGGAATCACGCCCAATTGGTCCGTTCTTGGCCGCCTGTGTGGGCCACCAGGTGCCACCAGAGACCGCGCAGGTGTCCCACTTCGGGTGCATGAGCCGTGGGTTGTGCGCCGCACCACGCCGCTGCCGCGCTCGCGGCGCACGGTCAGTCGTCCAGGGTCTCGTGGTTCGCGCTCACGGTGGCAACACCGTCGGCAACAATCTGCTCCAGGACAGCGAGGTCGACATCGGCGAGCTTGTTGATGTAGAGACAGCTCTTCCCGAGTCGATGCTTGCCAAGCTCCACAAGCTTTTCATCCATCTCTTCGTAGCCTGGAATCGTGTAGATCACCAGATTCGCCTTGCGCGGCGAGAAACCCGTCAGCATGAACTCACCCGTGCGACCGCTGTCGTAGCGGTAGCGGTAGCGTCCGAACCCAATGATCGAGGGGCCCCACATCTTGGCCTCGCACCCGGTCACCCGGCTCATCAAATCGATCATTGTCTCGGCATCCGCGCGCCTGGTCGGGTTCTCGACGGTGGCAATGAATGCACTCGGATCAACATCCGTAGTCTGTGTCTTGTTCTCCGCCACGTTAGTCCTCCCGTTCGACGATGCACCTGACGATCCTATTTCACAACCGTCCGAGTCGCGCCCTTTCCCTCGTGGAGGCGCGCCGTCGCTGTTCGATGCCGTCTTGGCGGCCCCTAGGACTCGAGGCACGTTGGTGGGCGCGTGCCCGAGGTATCGAGGCCGGCGCACGGACGCACCGTCTCGTCCAGACACGGGCCGGTGAACAGACCACGGTCTCAGCGTGATTCGCCTGCTCGTTGTCGGAAGATGTTCAACAACCGCCCCGACCCTGGCGTCGACGGCTACGCTTGAAGTCAGACAGCTCGTGTCGAGGCGTACGACGCCCGCCCCGCCCTCGGAATCCGTTGGGCGGGGCTACGACGGGGCATATGGACTTCTGTCGGTTCAGCCGTCCCGGTCCGTCCGACTCACCCTTGGCGGGGCGTTCGCCCAACGACGGTATCTCGCTTCGGAAGGAGCGCACGATGTCCAGTACCAGCCGCAAGGAGCACTCCCGATGAAGATCAAGCCAACCACGGCTCCCGGAAGGCAGCGATGTATGGGGTGCGGCCATCCCAACAGTGAGCACCTTGGCCACGACGAATGCACGGTGCCGCAATGTGCCTGCCTCGCCTACCAACAGCCGAAACTCCGCTGAATTCGAGCGATCCCACCCGGCCTGCCCGGGCCGCCGACCAGGTGACCATCCGGCGAGATCTCAATGGTCCCTGGTACTTGGTCTAGGTTCTTGGGCCGTTTGATATATTGGCGATGGAGCGTCCATGAACGGTTCCCAATCGCATCAGGACCTGAACGGCACCAGCACCGGCGATCGCCACATGCGCCGTGCCGTTGAAGGCACGCGACCGCCACAACGCTCGGATACCCATGAGCGGGCGCGTCGGGAGAGCCAAGACGCCCCAGCGGCGTCTCGAATCAGGCGGCCCGCCTCCGATCGGGCTGTGCAGCGCAAGGAAGCTGAGCAGCGCCGCCGGGACAGGGTGCTCGGTCATGCCATCGTCGGCTCCGTGGCGCTTGTCGTCTTTGTGGCAGTGTTGCCGATCATCGGGAGCCTTGCCACGTTCGCAATCGCAACCGCTGCGTTCTTTGTTGGACTCAGATCGCTCACCTTCGCCATGAGCATCGGATTGGACGACGCGTGGGGCTGGACTCGTGACGGTGGTATGTCGGCACCAATCAGGTGGTCGGATCACGTTGTGCTCGCCGGAATGGCATGGCTCCGCCGGCGATCCAACGCCACCATCGACAGACCACCCGTCGGGGCGATACACGTGCTGCCACCCGACCCGCAGCGCTAGCCGACACACGCCAAACGTCGGCCCCACATCCGGCTGAGCCCGCGCCGGCGACATCTCTCCTGAAAGCGGGGCGTCGGCGGTAGATTCGGCCTATGAACGCCAACGGATCTGAGGACATCAAGCGACGAAACATCGACTTCGGCCGAACCGCTTCCGACTACGAGCGTCATCGTCCCGGATTCCCCGACGACTTCTTCGACAGGCTCGCAGACCGCCGATGGATCGGCCGGGGCCAGCGCGCACTCGATCTCGGAACCGGCACGGGCTCCCTTGCACTCGGATTCGCAGCTCGCGGACTCATCGTCACTGGCCTCGACGTCGCACCCGAGCTGCTCGAAGTCTCACGGAGGACTGCCGCCGCACGCGGACTCTCGGCTCGCTTCATCGAGGGTCGCGCTGAACACACCGGGCAGGCGGCGGAGGATTTTGATCTCGTGAGCGCCGGTGAGTGCTGGTGGTGGTTCAACGAGGACGACGCCATCACGGAAGTCCGGCGCGTCCTCACCCCAGGCGGTCGCCTGGTAATCTGCTCGTTCAGCTATCTGCCGCTCTCCGGCAACGTTGCGAGCCGTACCGAGCAGTTGGTGCTGGAGCACAATCCGGGATGGCCAAAGGCGGGGTGGAACGGCATCCACCCTGAGCACGTCGAAGCGCTCGATAGTGGAGGCTTCACCGACGTCGAGAGCTTCAGCTACGTGGTCGACGTCTCCTTCAGCCACGTGGCGTGGCGCGGGCGGATCCGCACCTGCAACGGTGTTGGTTCTGCTCTAAGTGAGGAGCAGGTGGAGCGATTCGACGCTGATCTCGCTGAGCTGCTGTCCAGCGACTTCCCGCCGAACCTCATCGTGCCGCACCGCATCTTTGCCGCAAGCGGGATACGGATCTGAATCAGGGACACGGACGAGCGACGTTTCTCTCGTTGGGCGATCTCCAGAGTCGGTCGCTCGTTGGGTCTTGAAACCGGCGTGGACCGGGCGATCATGATCGTGTATGGCACACCCAGTCCTCAGAGTGCTCTCAGCATTCGCCGAATTCATAGGCCGGTTCTTCCCGATCAGCAAGGACGAATCGACCGTCCTTGAGGAGTTGGGCCGGCTGCATCGATCAGATTCGCACGCTGAGAGCACGGACGGAACCACCCGCGGCTGATCGTTCCCGGGGAGTTTCGTCCGACTCCGCCCGCCGTTGAGGTGCTCGGCATCGATGTGCCGCCGTTCTTGGTCGCGGCAGATTGATATGCTCGACGGGTGCCGATATTCATGGACGTTCACGAGAACCTGGGCGATGTCACCGAAGAAGACATCAAGGGTGCCCACCAGCGCGACCTCGAGATCCAGGATCGACATGGGGTCAGCTTCCTCACGTACTGGTTCAACAGCCCGGATGGTCAGGCCTTCTGCCTGGTCGACGCCCCGACGAAGGAAGCGGCGATCGCCGTCCACAAGGAGTCGCACGGCTTGGTCCCGCACAACATGGTCGAAGTCGAGAAGCCGACGGTCAGCCGGTTCATGGGCGACTGGGAGAAGAACGTCCCGGACATCGCACGACACGACGACGCCGAAATCGACAGCGGCCTCCGAGCGATCATGTTCACCGATCTTGTCGGATCGACCGAAGTCAGCGCTCGGGACGGCGACGAATCCGCGATGGAACTCCTCCGCAACCACGACGAGATCGTCCGGGAGGCGCTGGCACAACATGGCGGACGCGAGGTCAAACACACCGGTGATGGCATCTTCGCTTCGTTCAGCCACGTGAGTCGAGCCGTCGACTGCGCTGTGCAGATCGAACGCGGATTCGGAGAGCCTCGGGATGCCCATTCCGAAGATGGACGGGTGCGCATCGGGATCAGCGCCGGCGAACCCGTGAGCCGGGACGAGGATCTCTTCGGCGCGGCGGTGAACCTCGCGGCGCGCATCTGCGGACATGCGAACCCCGGACAGATTCTCGTGTCGAGTGCGGTACGCGAGCTGTCCGTTGGCAAACCGCTGACGTTCCACGATCGCGGCCCGATCGCTCTCAAGGGCTTCGACGATCCGGTCCGACTCTTCGAGGTGCCGATGAAGTAGGGAGTACCGCGGCGAGGATCATCGATTCTTCCAACTCCACATGGCGAGCCCGATGCCTCCCACGCACGTCAGTGCACCGATCACGAGCCAGGTCCGGCTCCCGGTCATGAAACTCTGCGGGGCGAGCTGAGAGTTGAGCCCTTGAAGAACCCACACGGCCCCCATTACGGCGAAGGCAACGCCACCAACGATTCCTGCGGTTCGCATCACCGAATCGTAGGTTCGAGGCAGCCTGGACTTCTCAGATTCCCAGGACAGACTCGAGTCCGACGGTGACCGGGTCCGGGAGTGTCGCGACCGCGCGGATAGCGGCGAGGACTCCCGGCATGAATGCGCTGCGATCGGTGGTGTCGTGACGGATGGTCAGCGTCTCGCCGACTCCACCAAACAGAACCTGCTGGTGCGCGACCAGTCCCGGGAGTCGAACAGCATGAACCGGGACACCGGCGGCGTCGGCGCCTCGAGCGCCTGCAATGAGCTCAGCCGATCTGACCGCCCGTTTCTGCGCAGCTCTTGCGGCGATCCGTTCCGCCGTCGCGATGGCAGTCCCTGAAGGAGCATCAACTTTTCGATCGTGGTGCAGTTCGATGACCTCGGCTGCAGCGAAGTGAGGTGCCGCGATCTCGGACAGACGCATCATGACGACCGCCCCAATGGAGAAGTTCGGCACCACCAGGCAGTTCGGCGGTCCACTCCCCCACTCCTCACGCAGCTCGGCAATCCGCTTCGCGTTGAAGCCGGAGGTTCCGACAACGGCGTGCAAACTGAAGGAGCGCCAGGTAGCGAGGTTCCCCATCACCACATCCGGCTCCGTGAATTCGACAACGGCATCGGCTTCCGCCAAGGCAGAAGGATCATCGCCGATCGTGACACCGGCGACAGACGATCCGGCAGCGCGAGGGTCGTACATCGGACCGAGGTCCATGTCGGGGGCGTCTGCGATGGTTTGTGCGACCAGACTCCCCATGCGACCCGCGGCTCCCGACACGGCGACGATCATCTGACGAACCCCTCGAGGTCCGCGTCCCGGAATGGCCCGGTCGCCCCGATCACGTACGGCCCTCCATAGGCAGCACGAGCAACCTCGATGACCTCCTCGGGCGTGACGGCGTCGACCCTTGCGACGATCTCGTCAACCGACTTGTGCTCGACGCCGGAGATCTCATTGCGGCCGAGGCGGTTCATCCGACCGTCGGCATCCTCGAGTGAGATGGCGAGTGATCCCTGGACATGACCTTTCGCTCGTTCGAGTTCGCCGTCGGTGACACCGGACTCCATGAACTTGTCCATCTCTCCTCGAACCAGCTTCAAGACTTCCGCCGTCTGTGACGGTGTCGTTCCAACGTAGACCGCATTGGCGCCGGCATCGGTGAACGGCATCCGGAACGCGTGCACGGCGTATGCGAGCCCGCGCGTCTCGCGTATCTCGCGGAACAGGCGGCTCGACATGCCGCCGCCCAACACGTGGTCCGCAATGATCAACGCGTAGCGGCGGTCGTCGTCGCGTGTCAGGCTCGGGCTACCAAGGATGAGATGCGCTTGTTCCGTTTCGCGATGTCGGACGGAAACACGAGGCTCGGGATCGGGAGCGGACAACGTACGCCCGGTCGCGCTGCCCTCCCATGCACCAAACGCTTCGGCGACGACGTCAACAAGGTGTTCGTGATCGATCCTTCCGGCCGCTGCGATCACCGTCGACTCCGGCGAGTAGCGCCGCGCCCAGTAGCCGTGAATCGTCTCACGAGACATCGTCGTGATCGAGTCCCGAGTTCCGAGGATCGGAGGCGCCAGGGGGTGTTGTTTCCACAACGCGACAATGAACTGCTCGTGGGCGACATCGGTGGGGTCGTCTTCGTTCATGTTGATCTCTTCGAGCACCACACCACGCTCGTTGTCGATCTCGTCCTGTCGGAAGGCGGGCCGCTGGACCATCTCGCCGAGGATCTCGACGCCGAGATCCAGATCCGCATCACGAAGCCGCGCCCAGTAGCACGTGTACTCCTTCGACGTGAACGCGTTGTGGCGTGCGCCGATGGCATCGAACGCTTCGCTGATGCGTCGCGCCGACCATTCGTTCGAGCCCTTGAAGAGGAGGTGCTCGAGGAAGTGACTCGCCCCGGACTCAACAGGTGTCTCGTCGCGACTCCCGGTGTCGACCCATGCCCCGACCGAGAGCGATCGCAGCGAGGGCATGTCCTGGGAGATGATCCGCAGCCCGTTCGGCAGCGTCGTGAGGTCGTAGTGCATATCGCCCGATGATAGGGAGGTGCGCTGCGAACGCCGGAGCGGTCACTCGCCGCCGTCCGGACCCGCTCGGGCTAGCTGAGCGGCGAACTCGTCGGTTGCACGCCGAGGAGCTGTCCCCGGAACGGCCCCGAATTGCGCACGAGGAGGACCGTCTGGAGGCCGCCCATCAGATCGAGAAGTCGCTCAACCTGTTCCTCGGCCTCGCCTGGCTTGATCTCCTTCATGCCGAGGAAGACCACATCCGCCGCCGCCGATTGTGCGTGGATGATGTCCTGGATTCTTTCGCCTTCCGGCTTCCGGATCACCTCGAACTCGGCACCGATTCGAGCGGCACCGAGCATCTCTTTGAGGGATCTCTCGGTCCGCTGCGCCATCATCTCGGTTGTTGCGATCGACTTGATCCGGATGGTCGCGTCCCGCCACCCGGGATCGAGCGACAGTAGATGCGCAAACAACACGAGCAGATCCCCGTTCTGCTGCAGACCACCCCACCAGACGTCGATGCGTCGCCCGGTGGGTGCGAGCCGCTGTGGCACGGGGCGACAGATGACGCTGGACTTCTGAAGAAGCGACAGATCCTCGATCGCCCGCAGCACAATCGCCATTTCGTCGCGGCGCTCCCGCCAGCCGAACAGCACGGTGTTCGAGGCAATCCCCGCAATCCCGTTCGATTGAGCAACCGACACCATGCCCCGTCCAAGATCGGGGACGATCTCGACCTCGCCGAACCCGGTCAGCCCCGCATGTTCGAGCGACGCATTGAGGTCGCGAACGGCGCCCGGCACACTCCCAACATGGTCGACGATCGATCCCTCGACCAGTTGGTTCACCGTCAAAATCCCACGGTCTTGCACGAGCCAGTTCGCGAAGCGGGCCGTCTGGAGATCGCGCTCGGGATCGGTCGTGAACATCAGTACATTCGGCCGCCAGTTCCGTGGCTCTTCTGGAAGTCGTCGCAACTGAAGCACCGTCGACCGCACGAACGAGACGAGGGCGCTACGGCGAACATCACCCCACCGTGCCGTCAGCGCCCGTCGGCGGACGAGGAGGTAGATCCCGAGTTCAACCACGACGGCAATCAACGATGCGATCGGGCTGATCAGGAACATTGCCCAGAAGCAGGCGATTGCGCCACCAAGAGAGACGGCCCAGTGAACCTTCATCGTCGGTCGGAACGAGGGGTCGCCGCTCAACCGTTCCAGACCGGCGACCAGATTGACCATGCCGTAGGTCGTGAGGAAGAACATGGTGAGGATGGGAGCCACGGCATTGAGGCCTCCGAGCCCGACGGCGAGGAACGCGATACCGGTTGTGATCAACAGCGGAACGCCCGGACCTTCGATCCTCACGATCTTGGCGGCAAACGATGCAGGAAGGATCCGATCGTTCACCAGCGCCTCGAGCGTCCGCGGCGCCCCGAGAACACTCCCGACGGCCGAAGAGAAGATCGCGCCCCACAGGCCGGGGAAGATGAGGAACGCGAGTCCGCCCGCAATCGTGAACCAGATCAGCGGTTCGTCCACCAGTTCGCTCGGGGATGCGGCGAGTGCGAGTGCGATTGTCACGATCACGTAGACAACGAACCCGACGAGCACCGCCGCGATTGTCCCTCTTGGGATCGACCGGGTCGGGTTCTTAAGGTCACCGGACAGCGAGATTCCCGCCATGATCCCGGTCACTGCCGGGAAGAAGACGGCGAACACGGCCCAGAATCCCACGGGGTCGGGAACGTTGGCTGCGAGGTCCACGCTGTCCGGCATCGATCGTGCGACGCCGATGAACAGCACAATCAGGGAGAGTCCGATCGCAGCCATGATCGGGAGCTGCAGGCGGAGTGCCACGCCGGCACCACGCGCCGCGAGAAGGGCAACGAGGAGCACGGTCACCGCCGCGATCGGCATCTGCGGCAAATCGGGCCATACGTATTGCAGTGACTCCGCAAGACCGTAGGCATAGAGCGTGATGGAGAAGGCTTGGGCAAGGAACAGAGGGAGCCCGATTGCGGCCCCGATCTCCACTCCGAGACTGCGCGAGATGATGTAGTAAGCGCCGCCGGGACCGACCTCCATGTTCGTCGCAACGGACGACACCGAGAGCGCCGTCGCAAGTGTGATGAGATTCGCGATCACCACGATGCCCAGCGCTCCGACAAGACCGACATTGCCGACAACCCACCCGGCGCGCAGGTACAGGATCACGCCGAGGATGGTGAGGATCGACGGCGTGAAGACACCAATGAAGGTGCCGAGTCCCTTGCCGTCGCCGGCGCCAAGCGAGCGCAGGCGTGTGAGCAGTGCCGTCATCGACGACCGGCCGTCCGGTTCGAGCAGGTGGATCGCGTCATCGCCGCGGAGCCTACCGGCTGTGCGTGCTCCGCTGCGGAGCCGATGTTGTCGAGGCAGAACGGGAGACCCGACATCAGCTCATTCATCCGGGCCGGGCGCCTTGCGAAGCGATTTCGTGCGTGACCTCGAGCGTTTCTCATCGATCCGCCTACGACGTGCGGCACGACTCGGTTTCGTGGCTTTGCGCTTCGGCGGATCGGGCCGCAACGCCGCGCTGAGTTGGTCACGCAGTCGCTGCTTGGCGATCTGGCGATTCCTCCACTGAGACCGTGTTTCGTCGACGGTCACCAACATCACCGAGTTGTCTCCTGCCTTGTCGAGGAGGCGCCGTCTCGTCTCGGCATCGAACGCACGGGACGCCGCGATGTCGAAACGCAGCTCCGCGCGCGTCGAGGAACGGTTGGCGTGCTGCCCCCCGGGACCGCCGGCCGGTGAGAACGTCCATTGCAGCTCATCGGCGGGGATCGAGATCGTATTGCTGACCCTCAGATCGTCCATGGCCGAACGGTACTGCGGGTGCGCACGGAAATGGCTCCACAACAGGGTTGACATGGGACGTAGGATCAGGGGTTCATGCGCGCGCACGACGAAACGTTCCTCAGCGAGGTGCTTCCGCCCGAAGACCGGGTGATCGAGGCCGTGGTCGCGCGCTATCAGCGGGTCGCACCTGCCATCACGCGGTTTGCGCGCAGCATTGCAGGGAACGAAGAGCTGCGCGTTCGGCTCGGATCACAAGCCTCTGCCTCCAAGGACGAGATCGTCATCGACCCCGGCGTCTTCCAGGCCGCCTACGCCCGAAGCGCACCGGTAACACCAACCGAGGTCGCGCTCACTTCGGCGCTCCACGAGGCGATCCACCTGATCGCAACGGACTTCGACGAAGAGCGTCCGATTCCGGAGTCGTGGCTTGCCCACCAACAATCCCTCGAAGATGACGGCGCCGAAGCTCCGCCACTCGCAGAGCTCACGTCGTACGACTGGATCGAAGCCGAACCGTTGATGGACGGCGAAACGGCCGACCAGCTTGGATTCGAAGAGATCTACGACGTGCCGGAGACGATCTCCGGAGCGGTCACGGTGCTCGACGCGCTCAACACCGTTGCGGGTCCTGCAGCGGAGGCGATGTTTCTTTCGGTCGAAGACGCGCGACAGGAGCGGCAGCACCTCGCGCACTTCCCCGGTGCCCGTTCAGTGCTGTCGGACCTCTACCACGCAGCAGTTCCGGGAGCGTCTGCCAACGCCCGGCCTCTCGGCCAGTTCGCTCTCGCTTGTTTCCTGATCGTCGGCGACTACTTCTCTCGTGACGACGTCCAGCGGCGCGTCGCTCCCCACGTTGCCCTAGCAATCGACGACGCTGTGCCATTCCTCGACCTCATCCCCGACCTCGACGATCCCTGGGCCGTGGCCGGCACCGCTCTCCAGCTCGTCGAAGTAGCCCGGATGCACGGACTCCTGACCGAGGGGACGGGTTCCAGGTCTGCGGCCGGTCGGAGGGGAGAGCAGGAAGCCGATCAGGCCGCCGTTGCCGAGGGTGTCGATGCGGTCCGTGTTGTGACGCCGCCCCTCGCCGACCGGGACCACTACGAGGAAACACGCCAGGCTGCCCAGACCGTCAGCGCAGAACACGGGAGGCACGGCGATGTCGACCAAGCTGGCGACCCGGCTGCCGACCAGCTCATGAAGGTGTCCACCGCACCGACGGTGTACCTCCCGACCGGCCAGGCCGGCAAGCTCGTTGTGAGCGAATTCCCCATCGAATTCCAGCGGTTCGCACCTCAGGGCCGGGACATGCTCGAAGTTGCGGCTCGAGAGTGGGGGGTCGCCCAGCGGCGGGTCTCCGGTGAGCTCTACCCGCTGTTCCTCGCGAACCAGCGACGCGGTCTCCGCACCGGCTTCGACGCAGGAGACCTCTCCCCCTACACACCACTCCTCCTCGGCGCCGGCCTGTACGAGCGAATGTTCGAGCGGCGCGATCTCCCCAACCGGCGGTCCTACGGCGTGAGCTTGCTCGTCGACGGTTCCGCCTCGATGCTGCAGCCGCGTGAGGTGCGGGTCGACCGAAAGCGGCCCTGGGCTCTTGCCGCCGCCACACTCGGCGCGTGGACCCTGGCTCGCCTCGCCGACGAACTGCAGATCGAATTCGAGGTTGCGATCTTCAACCGCGGATTCGTAGCGGCGGCCGGTGATACCGAACGGACGTACGTCGATCGGCGAGGTCTCGCCACCGGTGCCCTTCGACGCGCTCAAGGTGGTTCGGCCGAGCGTCTCACGCGAACCGTGAACCACTACCTGGTCAAGTCCTTCCCGTCGAGGTGGCGCTCCGCCGAGGACACGCTGGCCGGACTGTTCTGGATGGCGGCCTCGCCCCAGGAGGCGGCCAAGGAGTCACGGCGAGACCCGGATGCCGCGCCACCGATCTCTATGTTCGACAAAGCGGCCAACGTCGACGAATTCAACCTCGCCCACGCAGCGGAACGACTCTCGGCACGCAATGTGTCGCATCGCATCATCGTGGTGCTCGCCGACGGTATGACTCGTGGTTCGGTCGAGGCACTCGCCGACACCGCTGCGTCGATCGAACGTGGAGGGACCATGGTTCTCGGGATCGGCATCGGTGACGAGACGGTGCAAGCCGCCTATGCCCGCAATCAGGTGGTGCAGCGCCCCGACGCCCTGGCGTCGGCAATGGTCGACGGAGTCCGCTCCGCGCTGTTCCGGTCCATCGCCGATGAGGGCGGAGACACCTGGTGGACCCACGCAACCGAACAAATGGCACAACTCTCAAACTGAGGAGCATTCATGGCAAAGACCGTCACCTTCGAAGACCCGCACGGAGTCGGGGCGCCGATCACGCTCCAGAAGGCCGTCATCCCGGCCGACCTCCCTGATGGTGTGATTCGCCGTGACCACATCCCGGAGCCCGATCCGTACTACGTCGATCTGGGGATGCTCTATCGCCTCGCGGCCCTCGAACAGGTCCGCGGGCGCCGATTCGAGGGGATTCCGCTGCACCTCGCCCTACGCGGCCACATGGGAACGGGGAAAGACCACGACCTCGAGCAGTTCGCGGCGTTGCTCGGACTCCCCTACTACCGCATCCCTTTGACCGGCGAGGTCCGCGACATCACCCTCATTGGCTCCGTCAAGCTCCACGGTGACGGAAAGGGTGGGACCGAAAGCCGCTGGCAAGACGGCGACATCACCCGGGCGATCCGAGGCCCCGCACTGGTGAACCTCTCGGAGCTGAACGCCGCCGGTGCCGAAACGCTGTTCGCTCTGCACGGACTCCTTGACCGTCATCAGGCGCTCGAACTCCAAACGGGCGAACTCGTTCGGCTTCGCGACGACGTACGGATCTTCGGGACGCTGAACCCGACCGACCTCCGCGACTATGCCGGTACCCAGACCCTCAACAAGGCCTTCGCGGATCGGTGGATCATCTGGGAGAAAGGTTTCCCGGCCGAGGACGAGCTGATTACGATGATCGAGCGGCGCCACCCCGGCCTTCGTACCGATCTCGTTGAATTCGTCGCGAAACTCGCCGTCGAGATCAACGAGTCGTTCGTCTCAGGCGACTCTCGCACCCGCGTCGAAACACCGATGAGCCTGCGCACGGTGCTTGATCGGATCCCGGCAGGTCTCGACATGTACAGTGAGACGGAGGATCCGCTCCGTCGGGCGTGGGACGAATTCGTTCTCCCCCACATCGACCCGTATGACCGGGACCACTACGAGACCGTCTGGGCCGCCGTCGTGCGTCGTGGCCCCGAGGGTGCACCGTTCTCGAAATAGGAGAAACCCATGCCGTCATTCGACATCGTCTCTCAGGTTGACATGCAGGAAGTCCGCAACGCCGTTGACCAGTCGATGCGGGAGGTCGTGAACCGCTACGACTTCAAGGGCACCGACACCAAGATCTCGCTCTCTGACGATGGGATCGTCATCGAGTCGGCAACCGACCAGCGTGTCGAAGCTGCGATCGACGTGCTCAAGACGAAGCTCGTCAAGCGCAAGGTCTCACTGAAGTCGATCTCCGGAGGTGAGATCAAGCCCGTCGGTGGTGGACGATCACGTGCCGATTTCACGCTCAACCAGGGCATCAACCAGGACGACGCTCGAGAGCTCGCGAAGATGATCCGGGACATGA
>Ga0272442_10002339_pt1 | contig 27633 bp, 28 predicted proteins | sample SSMForm2O_FD_200262 | JGI IMG/M metagenome (GOLD analysis project Ga0272442, IMG submission 200262) | Marine sediment archaeal communities from Little Sippewissett salt marsh, Falmouth, MA, United States - SSM-Form-2O | ecosystem: Environmental > Aquatic > Marine > Wetlands > Sediment ...
CCCAGACCTCCATTGCATATTCTCTGCCCAGAGATGCTGATGTGACTTTGACCATCTACAATATCTTCGGTCAGAAAGTCAGAACCGTTGTTGACCAGAAGGTCAAGGCGGGATATCATACAGTGCAGTGGGACGGTGTTGATACCTACGGTTCAAAAGTAGCCAGCGGTGTCTATTTCTATAAGATTTCCGCGGGCACTTTTACCGCAATGAAAAAGATGATCCTGGTAGAGTAGTATTACAGGCAGATATTGTGTAAGTAACAGCAGCTGCCGGCTCTGTAAAAAGAGCCGGCAGCTTTTTTTTGCTCTTCTGTACGTTCTCATAGAATTTCCGAGGCCGGCCTGTATCACACACCGCATTATGGCGGCCTCAGCACCGGAAAAATGTGTTGACTTTTGGCTATATTTTTGTTTAATTATGAGTGTCGGAAAACGGCCGGTTCTGCGGCTGATGCAGTATGGGCAATTGAAGTGGAAAGAGGCCATAGAGAGGAACATATGAAGCGACATAACATGCTTTTATTCGTGTTGATTCTGCTTATGGCTTTGGGCCTGGGGCAGGCCGCTGGCCAGGCTCAGCAGGAATCGAACCTCATGGATCCGGCGGCTCTGGTTGCCAAACCAGCAGGATTCCTCAACAAACTGCTGGGGTCATCCAATATCAGGATGTCCCACTCATACTCCATGGAATTCCTTTCAGCGGGATCAATGCATTCAGGACTGGGAATGTATACCAATAATATTTTTATGCAGCTTGCTCCGCCCCTTACAGCAGAGGTGAAGATAGGATTTATGCATCCCCTTTCAGGCATGGCAAACAATACTATATCGCCGGGAGGCAAGCTGTTTCTGCAGCAGGCCACCGTTAAATACAAGCCGGCTGAAAACATGCAGATCCGGGTTGATTACCGCTCTTATCCGGCTGGATATATGACGCCGTTCTACCGTATGCGCTAGGGTGATTTTACAATGTCCAGTCTTTTCCCATTATGGTATAGTACTAAAGGGCCGAGTACAGTTCTCGGTCTTTCATTTTATTGAGGAGAGCGCCATGACCAGGCAGAGAGCCCGGCGGGTCCGCCCCATAAAACGGCAAACCAGTCCAGCACCTAAAAAGAAAAAAAAGACAGCAAGGACAACCCGGTCATTCAATATTCGTGAAAATCTTTTACAGATACTTATTGTACTTATACTTGTTGTCGATATCGTCCTTGTGTTTTTTGCAGTCCGGCAATGTTCGCGGCCCCAGCCGGCTGTGACACAGCAGGCACAAACAGAAGAACAGGATACCCGTATTCAGATTGAAGTGCTCAATGGATGCGGTGTTCCGGGCATAGCCGCAAAGTTTACCGATTTTTTGCGTGAGAACGGCATTGATGTGGTTAATACTGATAATTACGAATCATTCAATGTTATCAAAACCGTTGTGATTGACCGGCGGGGTAACTGGGAAAAGTGTAAAAAGATTGCGAAAAGCATGGGGCTTCCCGAAGACAGAATCCTGCAGGAAGTCAATGATGCGTATTTGCTCGATGCCAGTCTGATTCTGGGCAAAGACTTCAGGCAGTTGTCGAGCTGGAACCAAGTGGAGAGATAGAAATACTATGGAAGATACCCGCGAAAAAGCGATGAATATTGCACACCTGGCCCTTTCAAAAAAGGCCAGTGACGTACGGATAATCGATGTCAGGAAGTTTTCCAGTGTGACTGATTTTTTTGTTATATGCCATGGCGATGCAGAACTGCAGGTCAAGGCGATACAGGAGGCTGTTGTTGACGGGATGAAGAAGTCGGGAGTAGGGGTTTGGCACAAGGAAGGGTATCAGTTTAACCGATGGGTTTTGTTGGATTATGTGGATGTAGTTGTCCATGTATTTTTAAGGGAGATGCGTGAATTTTACAATCTTGAGCGTCTATGGGGCGATGCGGATATTGAAACGATTACAGACGGTGAACAATGAGAACAGACAAGGCGATTATTGAGCGATTACGGCAGGCCGCAGCAACAGCAGGATATGCCATTGATGAAGAAGTGCCACTGGAACTGACTGTGCCCAAACAGAAGCAGCATGGTGATTATTCCTCGAATATTGCTTTGGCCCTGGCTTCAAAAGCGAAGAAAAATCCCAGAGAGATTGCACAGAATATTGCAGGTTCATTTGATAAAGATGCCGGTTTTATCAGAAAGGTTGAGATTGCCGGGCCCGGATTTATCAATATTTTTATTGATGATTCCTACATAGTGCGGCAGCTGTACCGGATTTTTGAATCCCCTGAAACCTACGGTTTTTCCAATACGGAAAAAGGCAAGACAGCCCAGGTTGAGTTTGTAAGCGCAAATCCCACGGGCCCTCTGTCAATAGGCCACGGCAGGCAGGCGGTTATCGGTGATGTGACTGCACGGCTCCTGGAAGCCCGGGGGTATTCTGTATGCCGGGAATACTATTTTAACAACGCTGGGCGGCAGATGCGAAAACTGGGTGAGTCCATATACATACGATACCAGAATCTGTGCGGGAAAAGTAGCCGGCTTACCGAAGATCATTATCAGGGTGAGTATATCACTGAGATTGCACGGTCTATACAGGAAGCTGAGGGAGACGCCTTTGCTGATTCCGGTGATATCGCGTATTTCCAGAAGGCCGGGGAACAGACGATATTCGAAGATATAAAGGCGACATGCAAGCGGCTGGGTATTGTGTTCGATAATTTTTTCAACGAGAAATCATTGTATGAAACCGGTGAGATTGACCGGGCCCTGGAAGGGCTCAAGAAAAAGAACCTGGTATATGAGGCTGACGGAGCTGTGTGGTTCAGAACCACCGAATTCGGCCAGGACCAGGACCGGGTGCTGGTGAAATCCACTGGTGAACCCACGTACCGGCTGCCGGATATTGCATACCACAGAAATAAACTGGAACGGAAATTTGATAAAATAGTCGATATATTCGGCTCGGACCATAATGCTACATATCCTGATGTGCTGGCGGCTGTTAAGGCCCTGGGGTACGATACCAGCCCCATTACCGTGCTGATTCATCAATTTGTCACATTGACCGAGCAGGGCAAGAAGGTGAAGATGTCGACACGAAAGGCGAACTTTATTACCCTTGACGAATTGATAGACGAGGTCGGTGTTGATGTAACCAGATACTTTTTTATTAACCGGTCTCTATCGAGCCACCTGAATTTTGACCTGGGCCTTGCAAAAACCCAGTCTGATGAGAATCCGGTTTTTTATGTGCAGTATGCCCACGCCCGTATCTGCAGTGTGCTGGCCCATGCCCGGTCCCAGGGGTATGATACTGAAAAACAGGGAGATGTGAACCTGCTGCGTTCCCCCGAGGAGATAGATCTTGTCAAGACACTGCTGGATTTCCCCGATGTTGTGGCAACGGCTGCGGCTCTGTATGAACCGCAGAAACTGACCGCATATCTGGAAAAGGTGGCGCTTATGTACCATAAATTTCAGCATGCCGGCAAAGTGGATGATGCCATGCGCGTTGTTACTGACAATTCTGATATGACACAGGCACGGCTCTCTCTGTGCAGTGCCGCACGTGTGGTCCTTAAGAACGGATTCAGGCTGCTGGGTATATCTGCGCCGGAACGGATGTAGCATCTGGACAGTGCCCGCGGTATTTGATTGATTAATTAGGAGGAACAGCAGTGAAAGCAGCAGTAACAGGTTCCATCGCATATGATTACCTCATGTCGTTTCCCGGTGTTTTTTCAGAGCACTTCATTCCTGAAAAGCTCGATTCCATAAGTGTAAGCTTCCTGGTTGATGATATGAAAAAGCGCCGCGGCGGTACAGCAGCCAATATTGCTTACAACCTTGCACTTCTGGGAGAAAGCCCCCTGCTGATCGGCATAGCCGGCAGAGATTTTCCTGATTACGGCGATGCTCTTGGAAAAGCAGGAGTGGACCTTTCAGGAGTCCGGATCCTTACCGGTGAATACACGCCGTCGTTTTTTGCCAGCACTGATGAAAAAGGAAACCAGATAGCATTTTTTGCCGAGGGAGCCATGAAACAGGCTGCTGATGTGTCTCTGAAGCAGCAGGACCTGCCGGAAGATACTGTAGTAGTTATTTCACCTAATGCGCCCCCGGCCATGAACCGTTATGTGCGGGAAAGCAGGGACCTGGGCTTGAAATATATGTTTGATCCTGGCCAGCAGATTGTCAGGCTCAGCGGTGAAGACCTTGTGGCAGGCATTGACGGTGCCTATATTGTAATAATGAATGATTACGAACTGGGTATGACAGAGAAGAAGACAGGACTGAAGAAAACTGAGATGGCTGCCAGGTGTGACACACTGATAGTTACACTGGGCGAGAAAGGATCGGAGATCGTGCGAGGCAAAGAAAGCATATCTATTCCTGCGGTAAAAGAGCGCCAGTGCCTCGATCCCACAGGTGTGGGCGATGCGTTCCGGGCCGGGCTTTTAAGCGGGCTGATGCACAGATTTTCATGGAAAACCGCCGGATGCATGGGAAGTCTGGCTGCAACATATGTTTTGGAAACGGACGGTCCGCAAAATCATGAATACACACCGGCAGAGTTTGTACAGCGGTTCCAAAAAGTTTTTCCGGACCTCCCGGAAATAAATGAGATGGTGTGACAATGCAGTGCGTTACCAGCAGTATTGCCGTGGATACCAGGGGATTCACACACATTATTGATATTACCGGACAAGTATCCGGAAAACTTGAAGAATCAGGCATCAAAGAGGGCCAGGTCACAATATTCGTTTCCGGTTCCACTGCAGCAGTAACAACAGTCGAGTATGAACCCGGACTCATGCAGGATCTGCCTGAAGCCTTTGAGATAATCGCCCCGGCAGATAAAGACTACCACCACAATGCAGCCTGGGGAGACGGAAACGGGTCGGCCCATGTACGGGCAGCAATTGTGGGGGGATCATTTACTGTCCCGTTTACAGGCGGAAGCATGCGCCTTGGTACCTGGCAGCAGATTGTCGTGATAGATTTTGACAACAGGCCGCGGCACCGTGATATCACAGTACAGATAATGGGTATATAGCCATGCCTGTCAAGACTATCACATATACACATAAAAAAGTCCATATTGTTGACCAGACTCTGCTTCCCGGAGAACTGCGGTATATTGAGATACCAACGGTTGCTGCCATGGCCGAAGCCATATGCAGCCTGAGAATCAGAGGCGCACCTGCACTGGGTATTGCCGGAGCCTATGGGCTGGTAATTGCGGCTAACGCTGTCTCTTCATCTGAAACCGGTCAGATAAGGGAAGCAGTAAATGATGCAGCACAGGTACTGAAAGCCACCCGCCCGACTGCGTACAACCTGTTCTGGGCTATTGACCGCATGCTGAATGTTATGAACAGCAGCAGCCATGAATCAGCGCAGGCATTGAAGCAGCAGCTGGAGAAAGAAGCCGGAGATATCCTGGCCGAAGATATGGAGCGGTGCCGTACTTTAGGCAGGCATGGCGCAGAACTTCTTCCTCAGGAAGCAACAGTGCTCACCCACTGCAATGCGGGAGCCCTTGCAACGGCTGATTACGGAACAGCCCTGGGCGTGGTATACGCGGCAAAGGAAACAGGCCATTCTGTCAAAGTTTTTTCTGATGAAACGAGGCCGCTGCTGCAGGGATCACGTATTACTGCGTCGGAACTGGCAGAAGCAGGAATACCTGTTACAGTCATTTGCGACTCGGCCGCGGGATTCGTTATGGCTACACGCCATATAGACGCTGTAATTGTAGGAGCCGACCGGATTGCGGCCAATGGAGATACTGCCAATAAAATTGGTACATACGCGCTGGCTGTACTTGCCTCCGCACACCACGTGCCGTTTTACGTTGCAGCGCCCCGGTCTACATTCGATTTCTCCCTGGCTTCAGGAGACGACATCCCTATTGAAGAACGTGCAGGCATAGAGGTATGCCGCGGATTCGGGTTGCAGACCTGCCCTGAGAACGCGGATGTGTATAACCCGGCCTTTGATGTAACACCGGCACAATATATAACGGCCTTTATTACAGAGTATGGTGTGTTCTCCCCTCCCTATGCTTCATCATTACTGAAACTGCAAAAGAGATAACCCTTTCCTGAGAACAGCGGCCAATGCAGGCCTTAATTGTCTTCCAGCAGGTTGGTTAAGAAGAAAAATTACGTAACGTGGAAAAACAGTTGGAGTGAGGGGGCGCCTGCTGTTGCTGCGGCTGTACTGAACTGACGCTGCAGAACACACATCCGAAAAAACAGCCCATCATTAATGGCGGCGCCCCCAGGCAGTGCCTAATTATATGCTTCTTTTACAGCCCGGTCTTCTTTGAGCAGATGATCAGCGATCTCTTTCATGTTTTCCCGCTCCCAGCATGAGATCATTTCGTGCACATCCATATATTTTTGCGGGATGGGATGGGTGCCGATTACGCAGGGCACCTTGTAGCGCGATTCAATATACTCCTTAAACTGACGGATATACGGGCATGGGGGGTATCCAACTACAAAGCCGGTAGAAAGATGTATTGCCTCGGCGCCGTTTTTTATCATCTCTTCAGGAACATATTCTATGTTTCCGCCGGGGCACCCGCCGCAAAACGAGAAGCCGACAACCTCAATCGGTTCATCTTTCGGATATTTCGCAAAACCGCCGGTGTGCTCACGGGCAGACCTGAAACATTTCCCTCCGCCGCAGCTCTGGTACCGGCCGCAGATTATTATTCCGACTTTAGCCATAATTTTCCTCCTTGTGTCTGTGGAATCAGGGGACAGGTTAAAAACAGCCAATCCTGTACATGTGGATACGTTGGAAATCCCGATTAAACAGTAGTGTCTGCATCCTGCTCCTGCCGGTTTTCCCGTTAATCTGAATAGTTGTTATTTCAAATGCACCAGTAGAGCTCTTTACGATGCAATGAAATCAATGGTTTTTTTTGCAATCTCAGCAAATGCTGATGCGGTTCTGCCTTCGGGATGTTCTATAACCACAGGTTTTCCCTGGTCTCCGCTCTCCCTGGTAGACATCTCCATAGGTATGCTGCCCAGGAATGAGACATCCATCTCTTGGGCCATTTTTTCTCCGCCGCCTCTTCCAAAGAAGTCTATTGTCTCATTGCAGTGGGGGCAGACAAGCCCGGCCATGTTTTCAACAACGGCGATTTTTTTAATTTGCAGTTTTTTGGCCATGTTGACTGCCCGCCGGCAGTCAATAAGGGAAACTTCCTGGGGTGTTGTCACAACAATTGCCATCTGGGGAAGCATTTTCTGGGCTGCAGTAAGTACTTCGTCACCGGTTCCGGGAGGCAGGTCAGCCAGAAGGTAATCGAGCCTGCCCCATACAACATCGGCAAGAAACTGGCTGATTGCGCCGGATCTCAGGGGGCCTCTCCATATAATCGGAGCATCGGCAGGTATCATTGGTGCTATGGAGATAACCTGAAGGCCGTCCTTTATCTGCGGGATAATCTGTTTAGTGCTTTCATCAATGGACGGTGAATCATCGAGGCCTACCATTTTCGGAACATTGGGACCGGTAATATCAGCATCGAGCAGGCCGACACTGGAGCCCTGTTGAAGAAGTGCATAGGATAAATTGACAGCTACAGTAGATTTACCGACTCCGCCTTTTCCGCTGAATACGACAATACGGTGCTTAATAATGTCGAGATTGTCTTTGATTTTTTTATCCTGCTCCTGCAGGGTACTGTTTTGATTTTGTTTAGGATCCATTAATTGAAATTCCTTTCGTAAAAACATATTTGATTCAAACAATGAACATCACTAAAAATGATACTCAGCGGTGGCTGTTTAAGCACCGTACTGTATCGGAATAATATGATGCGGAGCTGCACCAAAACTGTATTGCCGGCTGTTCCCGCCACTGTATCATAAGAGCCGGTGCTGTACCCTGCTGTACATACAATGTTTCAGCAGGCCTTGATGCAGCCCCGCATACTGTTACTTGCCGGATTTATTCTGAGATTCAAGCTCCGATATCCTGTCATGAATATTTTTCAATTCACTGTTCAGCATATCAGCCTGATTTTTTAATAAATCCAGCTCCTGTTCGCTGTTGGGTGCGTAGGGGGCCTGATATGGATAGGGCGCCGGTGCAGGGCCGTAATAGCCGCCGAACCACCTGCCGCGTCCCATACCCATGCCCCGGCCGCCTGCTCCGCGTCCCCAGCTGAAGCCCCCGCCCATTCTTCCTCCGGCCCGATTGGTAAAACCAGGCTGGTTGTATCCTGCGCAGTATCCGGCTGCGCGTCCGCTCATTGGTCCCATACCTGCGGGGCCTGTTCTGTCTCCTCGTGGCATTGTTGCCTCCTTGATTTATGTTAAGGTTTATGAGTATTTTTAGCTGATTTTATCCGCCCGTTAATCCAGAATCCTGCAGATACCGCAAAAAGGGCAAACAGTATAAAATGGTTGACATTAATGGTAATTCCGCCTCCCTGGTATAAAATCTGGGCTTCCTCATAGTAACGGAACTGGTCTACGATAAATCTGTCAAGGGCATAGTAGGCAAGGACCAGCCACATTGTGTATCCCGCAAATGAGTGTTTCCTGTCAAGGAGAAGGATGAGTATAAATCCTATAATGCCCAGTGCAGCGGCAAACAGCTGTGCCGGCCACAGAGGCACGCCGGGAAAAACAGAGCCTGCAACACTTCCGGGAGGAAATACAATGCCCAGGGGAGAGTCTGTGGGGCTGCCGAAGCAGCAGCCGTTGAGATGACAGCCGAAAAGGCGCTGGAGCCCGGCTCCCAGGAGAAAGCAGGGAGCAACAGCATCGCCGAGAACACGAAAGTCAATTTTTTTGATAAGAGCGAAACCCAGTGCGGCAAGAACCGCAAAGGCCACGCCTCCCATCATGGAAAGGCCGGCAATACCGAAATAGCCGTCATGAACAGGATTGATTATATCAAACCAGTGGCCCCTGAATTCATCGAGATGAAACACAACATACCAGAAACGGCTGCCCACAACCGAGGCTATAACTATGACAAGGGTCATATCAAGGATGGCGGCCTGGTCAAGGTTGAATTTCTTCGCCCGTTTCATGGCGATCCATGTACCGACAAGAATGCAAACAGCAAAGCTGGCACCCCACGTATGCAGTTCGAAACTGCCGATTTTAAACAGGATTGGATGCATTATCTTTCACCTCTTGGTTAATGTCAATGTGTTCCAGGGCTTTTCTCAGAGCATGTACTGCCAAAACACTGCAGTGCATATGAGATGCGGGAAGCCCGCCCAGAAATTTTATTATGGTTTGAGGGTAAATCGAACGAGCGTAGAATAAAGAACGGCCTTTTGCCAGTTCCGTGACTGCGCTTCCGCATGCCAGGGTTGCGCCGCAGCCGTCGGCCAGAAACCGGGCGTCAGTGATTGTTCCGTTATCTGTTTTAAGGAACACAGTGATGGTGTCGCCGCATTCACCGCGTGCAAGGCCTTTGCCGTCAGCGTCAGTCAGCTCTCCTGTATTTCGAGGTTCTGATGCAAGTTCAACAGTTTTTTCTGAAAACCGTTCAGAAGAGGCTCCCATGAAATTTTTTTCCAGATTGGCAAATATCTTTTCGATCTCTGTCATACGGTCAGTATCTCCCTAAAAGCCAAGACCTCTTCGCCCATGCCTCCGCCGCATGGGAGGCCGGACTTCAACTCTGCCGCCGGTAATATTGATGGCCATACCCTTGATCAGTGCTGTGGCGATTTTATTACGGGCGCTGCATACGATTCTGCCGAAAGTGGCCCTGGATACATTCATATGTTCGGCAGCATCAGTCTGGCTCATACCCATGAAGTCCGACAGGCGGATGGCTTCAAGCTCATCATATGCCAGGTCCACCTGCTGCAGGAGATTCTGGGGAATCCCCGCCGGCTTGAAATAGCAGACACCGGGCTGTTCGCTTATCCAGCGTCTTTTAGGGGGTCTGGGCATATGATTTCTCCTTCTGTTCCATGAGCTGTCGTTTTGAGCATATGCTCAAAATAAAGATACTAAATTTTTCCAGTCATGTCAAGATTTTTTTCATCAGACTTGCTCAACAGGGGAAAGGCATTATAGGATAAGTAAATATGAGCGGGACGGTCGGTCGATCCCTGAATAATCGGCACTGAGGCATTATCACTGAGCAGCAGGTAAAATTCTGCTCCGCAGCCTGAACAGCGGTGCTGCCGTCGGGCAGCTTTTGAAGGCGCCGGGGGACTGATGCTCAGGGCAGTGCCAGGCACAATAGACGAGGCATCGGTAATGCAGGTGATAGTTCATATACATTTACAGGCATGGGTCACTGTACCGAACATATCTGCTGAACGTATGCACACAGGAAACCTGCAGAAACCTGACACAGGGCTCTGCAGGTTTTTGTAGATTAATTGCTTTTTTCCAGCTCTTCACTAATGATCTCAATAATACGGCTGAGTTTTTCCTGGTCGAATCCGGTTTCAGATAACAGTATGGTTCCGTCTCTGTCGGCGATAATTGTCCTGGGAATGTATTTCTCGGCAAATTTGGTGTAGACTGAACGGCCTTCATCGGGAGCCATGGCAAAACTCACGCCCTTTTTCTTTTTAAAAGCAGCAACTTCATCCATGGTGTTTTCCCTTCCCAGGGCAATGAGCAGGAAATTTCTGTCTTTGAACCGCTGATATACTTCTGTCTCAAGGTACGGCATTTCTGTGTTGCAGGGGCCGCACCAGTCGGCAAACAGGTTTATAAGGACAACTTTGCCTTTGAACATGTCCGTAGAAATGGTGTCGCCGGCTGTTGTAACAACGGTGAAGCAGGGAAGTTTGTCACCGGCATGCAGCCTGGTTGATGTTTCAATGTCATCCTGGGCGAAAAGAGCCGCATGGGCCAGCAACAATACAAAGCAAAGCATCAGTTTGTTTTTCATTCAGGTCTCCTCTGTTCTTCAGTGATTTTAATGCATAAGATAATGAGCTGCAATACCAGATGCAATGTCGATTTTACTTTCATTTATTTTTGTTCTTTTCTATATTATATAATGCAATGAAACAACCCTGCGGCGGATGTTTAACTGAATGCAGGATTTGTGTTGCTGAAGCATGCAGGAAAGAAGAGGATGAGAGAGATGGACAGTTTTACCGGCAGGATCATGAATAAATTACGCTGCGCTCCGGAAGCCTTGGATTCGGAAGCCTGCAGGGCCCGGGCAGGCATGCTTGAAGGACGCACCAGCATTATTGTCAATATTGTCCTTTTCGCAGTAAAGGCAGCACTGGGTGTTGCAGTAGGATCTGTAGCTCTGATTGCCGATGCGTTTCACACCCTGTCCGATGTTCTCACTTCAGTGGTAGTGTTTGTCTCATTCAAGTTGTCGGCCAAAGAGCCTGATGAGGAACATCCTTTCGGGCACGGCAGGATGGAATCGGTGGCAACGCTTATTGTAGCGGTGCTGATGATAGTTGCCGGCATTGAGTTATTCGAAACAGCAGTAAAACGGATACTTCACCCTGAAATTGTTACAGCGTCTATAGCGGTAATTGCGGTTGTTGCTGTTACAATTGTTATAAAAGAAGCCCTGGCCCGTTTTTCCAGAGGCTTGGGCAGGGCCATTGATTCATACGCCCTTGAAGCGGATTTCTGGCACCATCGTATTGATGCTATCTCTTCAGCATTGGTAGTGGCTGCTCTGGCTGGACAGCGTCTGGGGTTTTACTATCTTGACGGTATTGCAGGCGTCCTTGTATCTGTGCTTGTGGCTTACACTGGATGGGATATAGCACGAAAAGGAGTAAACGAAATACTGGGGACCAGGCCCAGTGCAGAGTTTGTGACAAAAGTAAAAAAGAGCATTACGGCATTTCCCCAGGTGTATGATGTACATGACCTGATAGTACATGAATATGGCAAGAAAGTGATACTGTCATTCCATATTGAAGTGCCCGAGTCGCTCTCATTTAAAGAGGCCCATAATCTTGCTGATTCAGTAGAAAAAGCAGTTAATAAAGAGTTCAATACTTTCGCCACAGTCCATGTAGACCCGGTAAACCTCTCGGACCCTGAACTTGTTGTGTACCGTGAGTTCCTCGACAGCCTCGCTGAAGACCTGACCGGATATCCTTCGGTTTCATTCCATGATATCAGGCTGGTGAAAGACGGCGTTGTAAAAAACCTGTTGTTTGATGTCCACGCTCCCCGGTCAGCCGCATCAAGGGAATTGAAGAGCATCAAGAAAATTGTCAGGGGGAAACTCATGTCCGAGTTTCCGTCCCTTGATAATGTGATCATAGAAATAGAGCCTGCCTATGCATTATAAGAGAATACCGGTTTTCCGCCTTGTTCCCATATGTATGTTAAACGTATTTCTGTGTTGGGGGGCCTTGCCGGGTAAAACAGATATACAGACAACTGCCCAGGGAGACACCGGATGCCGCATGACGTTTACAGCCGGTGACCTGCTGATGGACGAGATCGTGCTGAACGGTAAACAGTATTCATCAGTCGATTTTGAGGGCGCAGTGTGGTTTGCCGGCCCGGGGGAGCCCAATATCCCCTGCTACAGTTTTCTTGTTGCGGTTCCCAGTTCCGGCCCGGTTTCAGTACGGGTTTCAGCCGGGCCCGCATATACAGAGCTCCATACTGCTGTGGTACCGGTTCCTCAAGAGCGCCTCGAAGAGGGTATGTATGTCCAGGAATATGAACAGGGCCCTGTGTACAAAGAGAACCGTACATTCCCCGGTGTTCTGTATACTTCGGCTGACCCCGGTTTTATCGGCAGCCTGCGGGTTGTAAGAATTCAGGTATATCCCGTGCAGTACAATCCAGTCACCGGCAGGCTGACAGCTGCCGGTTCTATGGAAATCGATGTTTCATGGCCGCAGCAGCAGGTGGCAGAAAGGGCTGCTGTACAGGGCCATATTGAGAACGCTGTGGTCAACAGCACGCAGGCCCCCCGGTTTTTTGCGGCGAAGGCTCCTGCTGCTGATGCAGACAGGGCAGCGTCTGATGGAAATCTGTATAAGTTTGCAGTCTCACAGACCGGCATGTACGGCATATCGGGTTCCTTTCTTGAGAATAACGGCATCAATGTCTCTTCAATTGATCCTGCTACTATTAAAATATACAACAACGGCGGCCGCGAGCTGCCGGCGTTATTGTCCGAGCCAAGGCCCGAAAGCCTTGTTGAGATCCCTGTTATGGTTACAGGCTCTGAAGACGGCACATTTGACCCACAGGACCAGGTGGTCTTTTTCGGCCGGGGCAGTTCCGGTATAAGCTATAACGCTGAAACCCGGGCCTATTCCCACTTCATTAACAGGTACTATGAAGAAAACGTGTACTGGCTTTCATTCAATGACGGTGTTCAGGGCCGCAGGCTTGAAGAAGAACAGTCCGGCTCGGGCCAGGGAGTCAGGCTGACCCAGTTTACAGATCAGCAGTTTTCTGAACAGGACCGGATTCCCCTGTTCCGGGGAGGGAAAACATGGTATAATACCGAACTCAGTTCCCTGTATCCGGCTCAGACATATACGGTGTATGCCAAAGACCCGGCCGATGTCCAGGACGGTTCTCTCAGGATCCGGGTGAAAGGCGGTTCAGGTGATACCCACTATTTTTCTGTCAGACTCAATAACGCGCTTGTTGATTATTTTTCAGTAAGCGGAACCAAAGTGCTGGTACGGGATATCTCTTTTGCCCAGAGCCTGTCAGACGGAGAAAACAGCCTGCGTATCGAGTATTCTTCGCCGGGAGAGGGAGCCAAGGCATATGTTGACTGGTATGAAATAGCCTACACAAGAGAACTTCGGGCTCATGAGGGCACACTGATATTCTATTCACCCCGGGATCCGGGAGACTATACGTATCTCATGGAAGGCTTTGATGCCAGGCCGATAGTTATGGATGTTACTGATCCCCAAGGATCCCTGATCGAGGCCTATGAGTCCGACGGGTTGTGGGCTGTACAGGGCGCGGCCGGCGAGGTTCCCCGGGTTTATGCAGCAGCGCAGGAGAATTCACTGCTTTCGCCTGTGTCCATCACACAGGCAGGGGGATTTATGCTGCGCAATACAGAAAATGCCGCAGACATGATCATTGTCACAGCTGAGGAATTTACTTCCCAGGCCGAAGAGCTGGCAAATCTGCACAGGCAGTATGACGGAATGTCAGTATTTGTGATATCAGTAGACCAGGTTTTTGATGAGTTCGGCTGGGGGATTCCTGACCCTGTTGCCATACGTGATTTTATAGCATACGCCTATGCCCGGTGGGCAAAACAGCCGGCCTATCTGCTTTTATTCGGCGGAGGGCATTTTGATTTCCGCACTCTCCTTTCGGGATCTGAACCCAATAAAATACCTCCCTACGAGTACAGCGGTTCAAGCCTCAATGATTCACGGGCAGCCGATGATTTCTTCTGCTATGTATCGGGTGATGACCGGTATCCTGACCTGGCAGCAGGCAGGATTCCCGCATGGACTGTTGAAGAAGCACAGATTGTAACCGACAAGATAGTCTCCTATGTTTCTGAGCCCAGTTTCGGCCGGTGGCGGAGCCTTGTAACATTCCTGGGCGATGATGAGAAGACAACATCGGGTAAAGAGAACGAGATAACCCATATTACCTCAAGTGAGTATGTAGCCGAGCATGTTGTGCCTGAAAGATTCAATAAAAAGAAGATATTCCTTACCGAATATCCCGAGCAGTATACTACCCAGCGCAGGCTTCGCCCCCAGGCGCGCCAGGCGCTCCTGGACCAGATTAACCGGGGTACTGTTTTTGTCAATTATATCGGGCACGGCAACAAATTCGTGTTGACCCATGAGTGGGTTTTTCACCGGGATGTGGATATACCTCTTCTGGAAAACAGCACTATGCTGCCGGTATTCTACGGCGCTACCTGCGCCTTTGCCCAGTATGACGATCCCGATGACCGTTCATTTGCCGAGGCATTGGTAACAGCCCGTGGCAAAGGAGGCATCGGATCTGTGGGCGCTTCGAGGTTCTGCAGTTCCATACCCAATGAAGCTCTGAACCGGGTATTTATGCGGCTGCTGTTTCAGGACGGCCTCTCCCTGGGCCAGGCTCTTCAGATGGCAAAACCATTTGTTTCATATACCAGCAATAACGAACTGTACCATCTGTTGGGAGATCCCGCCCTGCGTCTTGCCGTACCGCAATACACCGCCAGACTGGCTTCAATGGAGCCCGATACATTCAAGGCCCTCAGTGTGCTAAACGTTTCGGGCCAGGTGATGAAAGAGGGCGAGCTGTGGGAAGGATTTAACGGGGATATTGCTGTAAGCGCCTTCGATTCCAGGAAAGCGGTCACCTATAAAACCATGTACGGTACTGAAATACCCTATATTCTTGCCGGTAATACTATCTTCAAAGGTGAAGGAAGAGTCGAGAACGGGCAGTTCACTGCAGCATTCGTCATACCAAAAGATATATCCTACGGAGGCGAAAGCGGCAGGCTGTTTTTTTATTTTACCAATGATGCTGTTGACGGAAGCGGATACAAAGATGATATAGCTGTTGGGGGAAGCGGCACTATTTCCGATGAGCAGGGGCCCGAAATAGGGATTTCATTCTCGGGGTTTGAGAATTTCATGTCCGGCGACATGATAACTGAGGATCCGAAACTCATATGCGCCATTTCTGACGACAAGACAGGCATTAACATTACAGGTGAAATAGGGCATACTATTGTGCTCACCATTGACGGCACAGAGCAGAAAGACCTTACAGAGTTTTTTCAGTATGATGAGGAAAGTTATCTTTCAGGACGAATTATCTATTCCCTGCAGGGTCTTGAAAAGGGCGAGCATACCATATCATTAAAAGCGTGGGACAATGCCAATAACTCGGCAAGCACGACCGTTGAATGTACCGTGGTTGAAGGTGACCGGATTTATTTTGAGCGGGTACTGCCGTACCCCAATCCGTTCTCGACTGAAACAGCTATAACCTTCTCGATTAATGTGGAGGCTGATGTCAGTGTTAAAATTTTTACAACAGACGGCCGTATGATACGCCGCATCGATGATGTATGGGCCGTACCTGGATTCAATATAGTGGAGTGGGACGGCCTTGACAGCATGGGCGATATCATCGGTAACGGTGTATATCTGTACAAAATTACAGCCCGGGCTGTGTTTGAACAGGGTTCAGGAGAAAACACCTATATCGGCAAGGTAATGAAAATGCGGTAGCACCGGGTGCGGCTGTGAAAGCCTGCCGGGTAATTATCAGGGAGAGAGTATGTATTCAGATACAGTAAAAGAGCATTTCTCAAATCCCCGGAATATCGGGATGCTGGAATCACCCGATGCCAGGGGTTCAGCCAAGAATGAAGCTGACGGCGATAAAGTTGAACTGCACCTTGCTATAGAAAGTAATACTATTACAGATGCAAAGATCAGGGTTATGGGATGTGTGGCAGCCATCGCAAGCTCCAGTATGTTTTCGGAGATGATAAAAGGAAAGAGTGTTGATGAGGCCCGGCGCATATCCCGTGATGATATTGTCCAGGCTCTGGGCGGCCTCCCCGAGCACAAGGTGCGGTGCAGCCTCACCTGTGTCGATGCTCTGGAAAACGCTCTTGAATCATATTCAAAGTAGTGTGAGCCAGTATGGAAAAAGATTTTTTTTACACGATACGCCGTAACAGCACAGCTGAGACAAAAGTTAAAGGATCCAGGTTTATCGGCCATGTATTCGGAGCTGATTCCAGGGATGAGGCGGAAAGCTGTATCGCTGCTGTCAGGAAAGAGCATCACAGCGCAACCCATAACTGTTTCGCGTACAGGACCGGTACCGGAGATTCTTCGGTTTTCCGGTTCAGTGATGACGGTGAACCTTCAGGTACTGCAGGAAAACCCATCCTCGATGCCATAGATTCCAGAGAACTGACAGATGTGGCTGTTGTCGTCACCAGGTATTACGGAGGCACAAAACTCGGTACAGGCGGCCTTATCCGGGCCTACGGCGGATGCGCTTCCGAAGCTCTGAAAGAGGCCCAGCTTAAGAAGAGATTCATTTTCAGGCAAATAACAGTCATATTTCCCTATGAACTTACCGGTGCGGTTATGGGAGCTGTTGCACAGGCCGAGTGCAGGGTGCACGACACTCAATACGGAACCGATACAGAGATGATTATCCATGTGCGTGTCTCTCAGGCTGACATGTTTGTAACCAGGATTACAGATGCGTGTGCAGGCAAAGCGGAGATAACCTGCGGAAAGGTTTTGAGCCATTAAAGCGGTATTGTTAATAATTGCATTTGTTGCTTCAGCCTATTTTTCCGGTACTGAAACCGCTCTCATAAGTGTGAGCAGGATCAAACTGGAGGTGTGGGCCAGGCGGGGGATACGGCGTGCGGGGCTCATTACCAGGCAGCTTCTCGACCTGGAGTCGGGCCTCATCGCGACACTGATCGGAAACAACCTGGCAGTCATTGCTGCATCTTCTCTTATGGCATTCTACCTGGGCAGGGTAATGAACGGATTCTGGATTGTTGCAGTGAGCTCGTCAATTCTCCTCCTGTTTGGAGAGATCCTGCCGAAATCTTTTGCCAGGGACAGATCCGCCAATATCCTTCGTTTTACTGTATATATCTTTATCTTCTTTAAATACATCTTCCATCCGGCAACAAAACTGATCAGCTGGCTTTCTGCGACACTGCTGCGTTCTTTTAAAACTGAACGGACCAGGCGCGACACCCTTCTCACCAGGCAGTATCTGGGAAGCCTGGTTATACAGGGAACCCATGCAGGCGCAGTCAATGAAATTGACAGCAGCATCATTTCAAAATTCATCGCTCACGGAAACAAGCGGGTAAGAAAGATAATGGTTCCCAGGACAGAAGTGCAGACCGTTCCTGTTTCTGCAGATATCAGTGAAGTAATTGAACTGTTCGAGCAGACAGGCTTTTCCAGGATACCTGTTGTAGAAGAGCATATCGATGATGTTAAAGGCATGATAACAGCCAAGGATGTATTGATCAGCCGGCCCGGGGATATTACTGATATCCTCAGAAAATGTTTTTTCGTGCCGGAAGTCAGCACCATCCTTGATGCATTTAAACAGATGCAGGAGGCCAAGGAGAGCAGCGCCATAGTCGTTGATGAATACGGCGGAGTGTCAGGGCTGGTATCAATGGAAGATATTGTAGAAGAATTTCTGGGAGAGATATATGATGAATATGATGAGGACGAAATATTCTTTAGGAATGTGACACCTGTTTCAGTAGAAGTGAAAGCGAAATCAGAGATACAGGACCTGAATGAAAAATTCAGCCTCGGGCTTCCAAAGAGCGAATATCAGTCTCTTGGAGGCCTGCTCATGGACAGAGCAGGAAAAATTCCGAAACGGGGCGAAGTCATAGACCTTGAAACCTGCACCGTTACTGTTGTCTCCGGTTCACGGAAAAGAATCAACTGGGTGCGGATCGAAAAGAAGCAGTGAGGAGGCAGTCCTCAAACCGGTGATACATGAAAATCTGCCGAAAATGCTTGATTATTTCACTGCTGTTATGTAAACTATATACTATTTTATTTTCTGCCCGATGCGGATCCGGAACGGCTGTTCCGGTACGGTGCGGGCGGTTATCAGATACCCTGCTGTTTACGTAAACCAGTACGGACCCGATTGCAGGAATGAGGATACCATGTCACAAACATGTATAAACCAGACTGCCAATAAAAGCAGGTGCAACTGCACTTATGAGCCGTGCCCCAGGAAGGGATTATGCTGTGAGTGTGTTGCGTACCACCGTTCCATGGGCGAACTGCCGGCATGCTTTTTCCCTGATGATGTAGAGCGCACATACGACCGTTCAATAGAAAGATTTGTGGAGCTGCACTCCCGATGAAGCCTTTGTATGACATGGTTGTTTTTGACCTTGACGGTACTATTGCCGACACTTTTCCCGATGTCTCGCAGAGTATAAACCATGCGGTGGAAAAGATGGGAATAGAACCTCTCGGTAATGATGCATTGAAAAAAGCTATCGGGCCCGGCGGTGATGAGTTTATCCGGGCTGTGCTGCCCGAGGAACGTCTGCATGAAAAACATGAGTTCCTAAGCCATTTCAGAGCATTTTATGACCAGCACTGCCTTGATATGACCAGGCCGTTTCCGGGCATACCCGGTGTGCTGTCGTCACTTTCTTCATGCAGGCTGGCTGTTGCTACGAATAAACCTGCAAGACACGCACGAATGATTTTGGAAGGGCTTAACCTGCTTGGATATTTTTCAGCCCTGTGCACTCCTGACAATGGAGTTTCGGCAAAACCCGATCCTGAAATGATTGTGGCGGTAATGGAGCGTTTCGGGACTGAACCGGGCCGGACCCTTCTTGTGGGTGATACTGAACGGGATATACGGGCCGGCCGGGAAGCGGGTGCGGCTGTTTGCGGCGTTACATACGGGTATGGAAAATCACAACGGCTTGAGAATTTGTACCCGGATTTTTTAATAGATTCTCCCGTTAAACTGTTGGATATAGTTTTACATTCTTCGAATTAGGAGTTAAGACTGCCATGAGAATTGATCAACATCCCATCCTTTCTTTTCCCCGGGGGGAAAAGATCAGTTTTACCTTTGACGGAAAGAATATTGAAGCGTATGAAGGTGAGACAATTGCCGCGGCGCTGCATGCCGCGGGCGTTAAAGTATTGAGCCACAGTCTCAGATACTCCCGGCCTCGGGGGTTTTACTGTGCCATTGGCAAATGTTCCAGCTGTATGATGCAGGTTGACGGTGTACCCAATGTCAAAACCTGTATGGTGCTCGCCAGAGAGGGCATGGATGTCAGATCCCAGTCAGGGTGGGGGTCTCTCGATGCCGAACCTGAAGCAGAGGCATACAAACGGAAAGATATTCCGGTTATTGAGACCGATGTCGCTGTGATTGGCGCCGGCCCCGCAGGCTTGTCTGCAGCGCTTTACGCGGCCAGGTTCGGCGTAAATGTCATGGTGTTTGAAGAGAACAACCGGGTAGGGGGGCAGCTAATAAAACAGACCCATATGTTTTTCGGGTCCAAGGATCATCACGCCAGGGTAAGGGGCGTTGATATCGGCGGCAAACTGGTCGATTCGCTGCCCGATAATGTGCAGCTGTTTACCGATACTCCCGTTGTGGGATACTACCATCCCTTTGAACTCGCGATTATAAAAGACCAGAAACTTCACAGTGTGAAGGCAAAGAGAATTATTGTTGCAACAGGCGCGTCTGAAAACATGCTTACTTTTCCCAATAATGACCTTCCCGGCGTGTACGGAGCCGGAGCAGTACAGACACTCATGAATGTGTACGGCATTCTGCCCGGCAAAAAAATGCTTATGATCGGAGCCGGAAACATCGGTGTCATCGTTGCATACCAGCTGCTTCAGGCCGGTGTAGACGTTGTAGCTGTTCTTGAGGCGCTTCCGACTATCGGCGCGTACCAGGTTCACGCTTCAAAACTGCGCAGGTGCGGTATTCCCATTCTTACCAGGCACACCATCAAACATGCATTTGGCGATGAGCATGTCGAGGGCGCCACGGTTGTTCAGCTTGATGAGAACTGGCAGGAAGTGCCCGGCACAGAACGGGATGTGGAAGTAGATACGATCTGCCTGTCAGTAGGCCTTAAACCTACAACAGAGATCTTTTTCCAGGCGGGATGCAAAATGGCCAACATTCCTGAGCTTGGAGGAGAGATACCTGTACGGAATGAGTATATGCAGACCAGTATTCCCGGTCTGTATGTGGCCGGAGACGCATCAGGTATTGAAGAAGCCAGCTCGGCAATGATGGAAGGGCGCCTGGCAGGACTTGACGCAGCAGAGAGCCTTGTGGGGAAAACCGATGACATTACCGCACTCAAGGCACAGGTACAGCAGAGCCTTAAGGAACTCAGGGGCGGGCCCTTTGGTGAAAAGATACGAAAGGGTGAAGAAAAACTATTTGCGGAGGTTGAACGCACATGAAATATATAGAGACAGGATACCTGTCATTAGATGATATCAGGCTGCCGTCCGATGAACGGCTGGCCCAGGGACCCGTGGCAATCATCGAGTGTGTACAGCAGATCCCATGTAATCCCTGCGTGGACAGCTGTCCCCGCGGCGCCATATCCATGGGCGACTCTATCAACAATGTTCCTGTTGTGGATTTCAATGTATGCAACGGATGCAGTGTATGCGTGGCAAACTGCCCGGGCCTTGCAATATTTATTGTTGACAGATCCTATGGTGAAAATACATCACTTGTAGGCATGCCCTATGAATTTCTGCCTCTTCCGGAGAAGGACGAAGAGGTGATTCTGTTCAGCAGAAAGGGTGAAGAGTGCGGCAAAGGCGTTGTCAGGCGCGTGCGTAATTCAAAGGCTCAGGACCGAACACCTGTTATTTTCATTGAAATGGACAAGGATCTGGCCCTTGAAGCCCGTTTTTTCAGGAGGAAGACCACATGAGCAAGAAACCGAATAAATCCGATATAATTGTATGCAGGTGCGAAGATGTTACCCTGCAGCAGGTGGAAGACCTGATTGACGGCGGCATAACCGATCCCGAAGAGATCAAGCGTTTTCTCCGTATAGGTATGGGCCCGTGCCAGGGACGTACCTGCGGGAAGCTGGTTACCAGGATTATCGCACAGAAAACCGGCAAACCGGCCAGAGAGGTAAAATCAACTACCAAAAGACCACCACTGGTTTCAATACGTATGCACGAACTTCTTGGGGACGATCATGAATAAGACATTTGACGCTATTATTATTGGCGGCGGTATTATTGGTACCGGGGCAGGGTACTACCTGTCAAAAAGGGGGCTGAACGTACTGCTGATTGAAAAAGACTATCTTACAGCGGGATCAACCGGCCGGTGCATTACCGGTGTCAGGCAGCAGTTTTCAACACCTCCCTCGATTAAAACATCTATGGAGTCGGTCAAACTGTTCAGAGAAATGGAAAATGAGTTCGGATTCAGTATCGAGTGGGCCGATTCCGGGTATCTGTTTATGGCCCACACACAGGAATTGGCGGACCTGCTGAAGAAGAACGTAAAAATCCAGCAGGATCAGGGCCTTGATGTAGAATTTATATCTGCTGAAGAGTGTAAAAACAAGATACCCCTGCTCAATACCGACGGCCTCATCGGCGGTTCATGGTGCGCATCTGACGGGCAGGCCGACCCCTTCTTTGTTGTAAAAGGATTCAGCCAGGGAATAAATAAACACGGCGGTTCCATACTGACCAGGACGCAGGTTGTCGATGTGCTTTATGATAACGGTTCTGTAACCGGTGTAAAAACCGATGACGGTACTGTTTATTCCTCCGGCGTTGTGATTAATGCTGCCGGCCCGTGGGCCAAAGAGGTCGGAGCTATGGCAGGTGTAAAAGTCGATGTGGAACCCGAGCGGCATGAAGCCCTGATAACCGAGGGTGTGGAGTACCTGGGGCTGCCTATGATTGTGGATTACCGGCCTGACGGCGGATACTTTGTGCAGCGGGTTACAGGACAGTTTATCGGCTGTTTTACACCTGAAACGCAGGTTCCCGGAAACAACAAAGACTCTACACTTGAGTTTCTAAAAGAGATGTCCAGGCGGATGTGCAGGCTTGTTCCTGCGCTGGAACATGTGTCAATACTCAGGCAGTGGGCCGGTTCATACAGTATGACTCCTGACGGTAATCCCCTTGTCGGTGAAACAGAAGTAAAAGGTTTCTACTGCTGCTGCGGTATGTGCGGTCACGGCTTTATGCTGGGGCCGGCTATCACTTCATTCCTGGCGCAGAATATCACTGAAAAGACCTGGCCCTTTGACCTGGGTGAAATAATGTACGGCAGGGCATTCGGTGAAAAGGAAAGTATGGCATAATGTTCCATCCCGCGGTCTATCGGGAATAACCCGATAGGCCGGGATAGCCCGGCTGATGTACATCATGGGTAGTAATAAAAGCCGAATTCTGATAACCCGGAATCGGGTTTTATCATATCAGTAATATATGAGCTGTACCGGCTGCATGTCTGAACATAATGTCAGAAGGGAGTTTTGATGGATTTAGGGATCAAAGACAGAGTCGCCCTTGTAGCGGCATCCAGTAAAGGCCTTGGAAGGGCAGTAGCGTGGAGCCTGGCACGGGAAGGCGTTAAGCTGGTTATCTGTGCGCGGAACAAGGAGACACTGGAGCAGACTGCTGAAGATATCCTCATGAAAACGGGCGTTACTGTGTTTCCTCTGGTGGTTGACCTGGCTGATTCTGATCAAATTGACTGGATGGTCACAGAGACCCTTGACCTGTTCCGTAAGGTAGATATTCTCGTTACCAATGCGGGAGGACCTCCTGCCGGCGGATTTTCCGACCTGTGTGATGAGCAGTGGATGAAGGCTGCGCAATTGACCCTGATGAGTGCTGTCCGCCTGGTAAAAGGGGTTCTGCCCGGCATGCGGAAACAAAAATGGGGCCGGATTATACATCTTACCTCGGTCTCTTTAAAACAGCCGATTGATAATCTGCTGTTATCAAATGTGTTCCGGCCCGGTGTTGCCGGTATGGGCAAGAGCCTTTCCAGGGAACTGGCACAAGACAATATACTGGTCAATACGCTGTGCCCGGGGTATTTCTTGACCGACCGTGTTAAAGAGCTGTTCAGGCAGCAGTCGGAAGAAACAGGCAAAACCCCTGAGGAGATTGAAACATCTGTCAGGCAAATGATTCCTCTGGGCAGGCTGGGAAATCCTGAAGAACTGGCCGATACAGTGGCCTTTCTGGCTTCTGAACGTGCAAAATATATCACCGGCGCAGTGCTTCAGGTTGACGGTGGATATATTAACGGATTATTGTAATTCTCATGCTGTGCTGTATGATGCACGGCACAGTGTGGAACAACAGGTGCGGCCGGCTTTCACGGAGGCAGCCGGTCTTTGTCTTCAGTTACTGTTCCGCAGTTGTTTCTCACAGGATTACTGCCCGGTTTTTATAGAAGAGGGCAGTGACAGCATCGATGATCTGATTCCGAATACTGAAAGAAATCAACGTTCCAGCAAATAACTGATCTACAGCAGCAGAGCATTTAACAGCCCTGTAAAGGGTATGTATTTTCTCATCAGCCATAAGGAGAGACAGTATGAATGCTATGAGCGGCAAACAGCGCAGGAACAGGACCCTGTTCCTGAGTATAACAGTGCTGTTTATTTGCAGCCTTGTTGTAAATATTGTATTCTGGATCCAGCAGGGACGCATCACATGTTTGTCTATACGCGGGGCTCAGCAGGTGGCCGGCCTGGAGTTTACACGCCATGAGAGAAAGATGATGCTGGAAAACCTGCGGGAAAACCTTGAAAGCTATGAAGCAATAGAACAGCTGAACCTGGACAATGGAGTCGCGCCGGCTGTGGAATTTGACCCGGTACTGCCGTTCATGGATATTCCTGTAAAAGAGGCTATGTTCAAACCCTCGGATATTGCCGGTGTCAGCCTGCCGGCCCATAGAGAAGACCTGGCCTTTTTCCCTGTGACAAAACTTGCGTGGCTCATCAGTCACAGGAAGATTACATCTACTGAACTGACAAAACTCTACATTGAACGGCTGAAGACATACGGTCCTAAACTGCGCTGTGTAGTCACTCTTATGGAAGAGACAGCCATAGAGGAAGCACGTCAGGCCGACAGGGAAATTGCCCGCGGCATATACCGGGGGCCCCTGCACGGCATACCCTACGGTGTAAAAGACCTGCTGGCCACCAAAGATGCCGGCACAGCCTGGGGTGCTGCTCCCTATAAAGGCCAGCAGATCCCCTATGACGCATCGGTCATCGTGTCGTTACGTGAAGCCGGTGCAGTACTGGTGGCCAAACTGAGCCTGGGAGCCCTGGCAATGGGAGATGTATGGTATGGCGGTAAAACCCTGAACCCGTGGAATCCTGAACAGGGGTCAAGCGGAAGCTCAGCAGGCCCTGCCAGCGCCACAGCAGCCGGGCTTGTTGGATTTTCTATCGGCACAGAAACCTGGGGCTCCATAGTATCGCCCAGTACACGGTGCAGAGTTACAGGCCTGCGCCCGACTTTCGGCCGTGTAAGCAGATACGGGGCAATGGCCCTGTCCTGGAGTATGGACAAGATCGGCCCTATATGCCGAAGCGCTGAAGACTGTGCACTGGTGTTCAATGCTGTATACGGCCCTGATGGCAGAGACACAAGTGTGCGTGATTATGCTTTCTCCTGGGATGCATCAGCTGATGTGAGAGATCTGCGTGTAGGCTGGTTTGGTTCGGCCTTTGAATCTGATACAGCCAATTGGGCGGAGTATGAAGAGGTTCATAAGATATTCAGCCGTATCGGGGTCACTCTGGTACCCTTTAATATGCCTGATTTCCCCGTATATTCGCTGTCGTTTATTCTGTCTGCTGAGGCAGCAGCGGCTTTTGATGGCCTGACCCGTTCAGGCCGCGATGACCTGCTGGTACGCCAGGACAAAAATGCGTGGCCCAATATATTCCGGCAGTCCAGGTTTATTCCCGCTGTCGAATATATTCAGGCCAATCGGGCGCGCAGGCTTTTAATGGAAGATATGTATAACGCAATGAAGGATCTTGATGCTGTAATAACACCGTCGTTCGGGAAAAGCATTCTGCTGTGCACAAATCTAACCGGGCACCCGGCAGTGGTTTTACCCCTGAATCCTGATGCAAAGGGGAATTCTCTCAGTATAAGTATTATTGGAAGACTTTTTCAGGAAGGAAAGGCGCTGCTTATTGCCAAAGCCTTTCAGGACGCCACAGATTTTCATGCAAAGGCGCCTGACCTCAGTGAATTCAAATAATCCGGCAGAGATTGTTTATGACCGGAGCAGAAGAACGGCCGCTGCCCTGAGCACCGCTGAAACACAAGTGCCTGTGTGCGGCCGTCGGTTTTGTCTTGACATTGAACATAAACTTTTTTACATTTTTCTGCACTGTAAAGCCACTCTAGCTCAGCTGGTAGAGCAGCTCACTCGTAATGAGCAGGTCGTCGGTTCGAATCCGATGGGTGGCTCTTTTTTTTAACTGAAACAGGTAATTTATGCAGAGACTATTCATATATATGTGTACGGCACTGTGTACGGTCTTCCTTTTACATGCCGATGTGTCAGCCCAGAATGAAGCAGGCTGGGATGTTCTGCTGCAGGATTACAGCGCACGCCAGAGCGCCATGGCAGGAACAGGCACAGCCCTGTCCATGGATGTCATGTCTCTTTTCTGCAATCCCGCGGCTATTGCCGGCAATACCCGGTCATACGCGGGTGTAACATTCATAAATCAGGTCTTGGATGTCAATTCAGGCACACTGGTTTTTTCAACACCTGTGTCACCGCGCTATGTTGTGGCTGCCGCCCTCAGATTTACCTCTTACGGCAGTATGGACCGGGCTGACCAGTTCGGTACGGTTGACGGAACATTCTCGCCCGGTGACTATGTGCTGTCTGTGTCTGTAGCGTCGAATCAGTTGAAAAATTTTACATACGGTATCTCCCTTAAAGGTCTGTATTCGCGTATTGACCAGTATGCTGCCTCGGCTGCTGCTGTTGACGCGGGATGTATCTATTCAATCCCTTCCCAAAGCATGACTGTGGGTGCCAGCCTGCAGAATGCGGGTAAAACCATTGATGCCTTTATAAACGAGAAAGAGAGCCTTCCTGTGTCGGTCCGGGCAGGCATTACCAAAAGACTGGCGCATCTGCCTCTTATGCTTCTGTTGGATGCTGTGTATCCCCTCTATAAAACCGGAGATTCGGACCTGTTCTGGAGCCTGGCCGGTGAATTTACTGTTTCCGACAACATACTTCTGCGCTGGGGCTATTCATCGATGGGGCCGGGACAGAATCCCCAGGAGGATGCCGGCAGGATAAAGGGCATATCACTGGGCCTCGCCATTTTTGTACAGGAGTACCGCCTTGATTACGGGTGGCGTTCCCGCGGCATTTTAGGGAACCTGCATGCTGTAACTCTCAATATTCCCTTTGATATTCATTAACCATACAACGGATTTCTGCTATGAACCCGGCAGCAGTGCTGCACGGGAAGCCGGCCTGCTATTGTCCTGATATGTGCCATTAGCAGTATTCTTCAGGAAAAATCGGTAACAGCAAGCAGGAGATATCAGATGCCTTCGGACAGTACCCTCTGTGTGTGAACAGGCCTCAACCGTTATATTTTTCTTGATTAACCCTGTATAAATGGTTACCTTTTTTAGTTTACAGATGGCAGCAGAACTAACCTGCCCTGTGCAGCAGGTATTCGGATTACATGATCCGAAGCAGTGGTGTGCACGGTATGCCGGAGGCGAGATGAAACGGTCATTGTGCTGGGTTGTTATTTGTGTGGCGCTTTTCTCCGGGCCCGGCGTAGAAGCCCGGCAGCCGTGGCTGATTCTGCGTGAAAGCGGCATAGAGATATACTGCCGGGAACCTGATCTGCGCCATGCTGAAGAGGTCATGCCGGCGGTACTTGAGTCTGCCCGGCGTATCATGGAGCAGACAGGAAAGAGCCTGCCCGATACAGTAAGAATTGTCATTGCACACACGCCTGAAGAGTTTGACCGGCTCACAGGCGGCAGTATCCCCGGCTGGGGGGCAGGCGCTGCGCGGCCTGTACAGAATTTGATTATTGTTAAATCACCGCGGTTTTTAAAGAGCA
>Ga0272442_10002342_pt1 | contig 27619 bp, 23 predicted proteins | sample SSMForm2O_FD_200262 | JGI IMG/M metagenome (GOLD analysis project Ga0272442, IMG submission 200262) | Marine sediment archaeal communities from Little Sippewissett salt marsh, Falmouth, MA, United States - SSM-Form-2O | ecosystem: Environmental > Aquatic > Marine > Wetlands > Sediment ...
TGAAAAAGTATCGTTGCACCCTGTGCGGTTATATCTACGATCCCGCGGAAGGGGATCCGGACGGCGGGATCGAGCCGGGAACCAAGTTCGAGGACATCCCGGACGACTGGGTTTGTCCCCTGTGCGGCGCCGGCAAGGACGACTTCGAGCTGGTGGAAGAGTGATCTTCCCCCCAAACACGGGTACGATTTTATAAAAAACCGGGAGGTGTCATACATGAAAAAAATGACCGAGGCAAACCTGGCCGCCGCCTATGCCGGGGAAAGCCAGGCTCACATGCGTTACCAGATCTTCTCCGAAGCGGCGGAAAAGGAGGGCATGCCCAATATCGCCCGTCTCTTCCGGGCCGTATCCCATGCCGAGCTGGTTCACGCGAGGAACCATTACCGTGAACTCGACAAGATCAAAAACACCGCGGAAAACCTCCAGCTGGCCATCGACGGCGAGGATTACGAGGTGGATGAAATGTATCCCGCCTTCATGGAAGTGGCCAAAATGCAGGAACAGAAAGGTGCGGTGAAGAGCTTCAACTTCGCCTTCCAGGCGGAACAGATCCACTCGAAGATGTACAAAAAGGCGCGGGACGCCGCCGAGGCGGGCAGAGATATCGAACTGGGCAAGGTTTACATCTGCCCCGTGTGCGGGTACACCCACGAAGGCGAGCCCCCCGACTTCTGTCCCGTTTGCGGCGTTCCGAAAGACAAGTTCGCCCAGTTTTAACGGAAAAGATATCAATAAAGGAGGATTAGATCCATGATCAGCAAAAAAATGCAGGACGCCATCAACAAACAGATCAACGCCGAGATGTATTCGGCCTACCTGTACCTGTCCATGTCCGCATGGTGTTCCGACAAGAACCTAGGCGGCTTCGCCCACTGGTTCACGATCCAGGCCACGGAGGAGATGGAACACGCCATGAAGTTCTATGGTTACGTGTTCGAGCAGGGAGGGTTCGTCAAGCTCATGCCCATCGACGGCCCCCCAACCGAATTCCCCTCCATCCTGGAGATCGCAAAGGAACAGCTCAAGCACGAGCAGAAAGTCACCTCACTCATCAAGAACCTGGTGGGTATGGCCCGGGAGGAAAAAGACTATGCAACCGAGTTCTTCCTCCAGTGGTTCATCACGGAACAGGTGGAGGAAGAGTCCAATGCCGAGGAGATCATAAACAAGCTGGAGATGGTGGGCGAGAAGGGCCATGCCCTCTTCATGCTTGATAAGGAACTGGGGCAGCGCCCCGGGAGAATGCAGGGAGGGGGAGAGTAACCCGACGCTCTCCCCCGGTTTTTCGATCCCATCATGACGGATCAATCCATGGAAGGGAGGTGAGGTTCATGTCTTTCGGCGACATCCTCAAGAGTTCCGACCAGGGAGCAAAGGAAAAACACGTTCCCCTGATCGAGATCGATAAATGCGACAGCGATGAACCGAACGTGGTTCGCGTGATCGTTGGCAAGGAGGTCCCCCACCCGAATACCGTGGAACACCACATTGGGTGGATCGAGCTGTACGGCGTCAAGGAGAACGGACAGGTGGTATGCATCGGAAAGGCGAGTTTCGAGCCGGCCGTTGCGGAACCCAACGCGCGTTTCATCGCGAAACTGGGCGAGTTCAAGACCCTTTACGCCCTCGAGTACTGCAACATCCACGGTGTGTGGGAGAACTCGCTCGAACTCTGATTCGGCAGGATCAAAAAAACCTCGCCCCTTCGAGCATAAATCTCGAAGGGGTTATTTTTATCAATGATGGTTGCCTTCCAAAATATTATCACAGGCCATCTTTAAATCGGATAATTTGTTTTCAATAATGTCCCAAACGATCTCCGTGCTTATACCGAAATATTCATGTATCAGAATATTGCGAAATGAGATTATTTTTTTCCATTCAACAGATGGAGCCTTATTCTTTATTTCCTCGGGAAGTAAACGCGAGGCTTCACCTATTACGGCAAGGTTCCTGATCACAGCATCCTGTGTTTTGCCATCCTCAAGAAATTCGGCTTTCTTCAAGTTACTTGTGTATTCCTGGATTTTCTGAATGGACTCAAGAATATCGCCGATCTGGACGGTCCAGTCCCTATGCATAAACGACCTCGCTTTCAATTCGGGACCGGAGTCTTTGCTTCACCGTTTCAGCCAGGACAAGATCAACTGGTCTTTGAAAATGATCCTCCAGTTCGAATTTGAGATCCATATACTTGTCAAAGGTTGGGGAATCCATTTCAATAATGATGTCTATATCGCTCGAATCCGCCTGTTCCTCCCGGATAAGAGAACCGAAAACACCGATTCGTCGTACTCCATACTCTTCTTTAAATCGATTTATGGAATTTCTAAGATAGATCAATATGTCATCTTTTTCCGTCATTTTCAAAAATAGTGTATAAATAGAAAGCCGCATTAAGTCAAGGCTCCAGTTCAAAGTCTGTACTGATGTTTTATACCCCGGGGATTTCCCCCTTGACCCGATGCCTCTCCCGGATTATTTCTCGTCATCACTTCACCGGAAAGGACGTTTGCCCGGTTTCATGAAACCCGAAGAACACCAGCTGGAGACCATTGCGGGCCATGAGCTCCTGAAGACCCTGATCCGGAGGCTGGTGAAGCTGGATGCGGTTCCCCATGCCATTTTGCTCCACGGCCCCCCGGATATCGGGAAGAAATCCTTTGCCTTTGCCGTGACGAAACTGATCAACTGCTCGGGCGAACCGGGGCGGGCGGCCTGCCGGTGCAGCGCCTGTTCCAAGATCGCACGGGGAACCTACCTGGATCTGACCGTGCTGAAACCCGCGGGAGGGGCCCGGATCATCCCGATCGCGAAAATCAGGGAACTCCAGGATCGGGCCTATATCACCCCCACGGAGGCACGGAAAAAGGCGATCCTTTTCTGCGAGGCGGACCGGATGAGCGTCGGGGCCGCAAACAGCCTCCTCAAAATCCTCGAAGAGCCGCCCCGGCACCTGGTCCTCATCCTCACCACCAGCGACCCCCACAAGCTCCTCCCCACCATTCGTTCCCGTTGCATGGGATTCCGTTTTTCCCCCCTTCCCGTCAAGAAGCTGAAAGGCTGGCTCCAGGGAGAGAAGGAAATGGAGGAAGGCCTGGCCGAGGTGGCGGCCCTGCTCTCCGAGGGACGCCCCGGGCTTGCCCTCGAAATCGCGGCCGGGGATTTCCACGAACGCCGCGAGGCCATGATCCGGGAACTGGATATCATGGAGGATCAAGGCTACCCGGCCGTGTTCCGTGTATCGGACAAGATCGCGGGATCCCAGGGCAACCTCGCCAACGCCCTGAACAACCTCCTGATCTGGTACCGGGATCTCCTGGTCAGCCGTCTGGCCCCGGGGGAGGGAACCCTCCTGATCAACCGGGATCACGGGGACCAGCTCGATAAGCGTTCTTCCCGCCTGCCCGTCACGGGGCTCTACGAGGCGTGCCGGATCCTGATCGAACGCCAGTCCCTGGGGGGCAGGATCACAAACGCCCAGCTGGCCCTCCTGGTCATCCTCACCGAGATCGGCGCCACCTTGAAGAAAGCCTGACAGGCCTCGAGTCTCAAAAAAAGTCTGTTGATGGAAATAAAAACGGGGGGGCTGTTTACCCCCCCGTGATTGGATATCCTGTCATTCATTACGGCATGTTCCCTGACGGGATGGCGATGATGCTGATCTCGCTCACCCCGATCGTGCCGACCGCAGCGTCGCGGGTATCGAAATTCACCATGTCCATGGCCAGGGTCATGCCGGCGCCCGCAAGCTCGGGCTGCGGGGCATAGAACAGTGTGTAGGTGCGACCCAGGGTGTCCGGCGAATTGTCTCCCTCGGAGTTGCTGAAGATGCATTTCTGGACAATGTAGCGGTTTTCCTCGTCAGCCGCCCGGATCCGGATGCCCGGTGCGGTTTCGCTGTCCAGCTGATCCGAGAAGATCTTCCACTCGATTCTGTAGATCATATCGGACTGGATGGGGATGACGCTCACCGGGCTCACCCAGGTTCCGAAGGTGTCCGTGTTGTTCTGAGCCTTCAGGGCGAGGGCGCCCATGCTGGGAGCCGAGATGGCAGTCGGTGGGGTGAAGTATTTCTCCGCGAACTGGTTGCTCCATCCATTGGAGCTCGAACCGAAATCGAACGAGGCCACTTCCACGCCGTCCGGAATCGATTCCTCGGGCAGGGATTCGATCTTCACCCAGTCGAGGCTGATCTTGGCATTGGCCGCATCCCGATCGTCCAGGTTGACCAGGTCGAAGGAGATATACAGGTCGTCCTCGGGTTCCGGTGGGAGGATGTCCTGATTGGGGAGGGTGAAGTACATGGTGTAGATCCTGCCCCCGGCATCCGGTGAAACACTGTTTGAACCCAGGCTGTTGATCACGATCATGTCGCAGACCTGTTCGTTCTGGCTGTTGACCCGGAGACGGACGCACGGTGAATCGGCGGGGTCGGGGATATCGCCCGAGATGGCGAATCCGGCCTTGTAAATGGTTCCCGCTTCCACCGGAACCGCATCGCCCGGGCTGTACCAGTAACCGAAGGTGTTGAGGTTGTCGCTGCTGGAGAGGTTGATGCGTCCGTTTTCATGTTTCGCTCCCGGCATGAGGAAGAAATCGGGCGCGCCGGCCGGTTTCCAGTCTTCGTCGCTGAACTCGAACTCGCCGTCGTACACCACCTCGTCCGTGGGATCCGGACGGGGATGGGAGAGGGGGAACAGGAGGAAATCGACCCTTGTTTCACAGATGTGACGGACGCGCGCCTTTTTGATGCCCGTGGAATACTCCTCTTTTTCGGCGATGACCACATAGATGCCGTGGGGGAGGTTGTCCACGAGGTAGGCGCCCGTGTCGTCGGTTACCGCGCTCCCGGCCGGGATCAGGACAGGGTCTTTGTCAAGGGTGTCAATCATCCGGAGCACATTGATCTGCACGTTTTCCAGCGGGATCCGGGCCTTTTGTCCTCCGGTCGTCGAGAAGTCGATGGTCATCACGTGACCGAAGATGGTGCCCGTATCCGTGGTGGGATCGTCGCGTTTTTCCAGGATGAAATCCATGATGTAGGTTTCGAGGGATTTGACTTCACCCTCGCTGCTGGCCTTTTTGAATCCCTGGGCTTTTGCCAGGACCATGTACTTTCCGGGTCTCATATCCTCGAAGCGATAGAATCCGAACTCGTCCGTGGCCGTGTGTTTCACCGGGCGGTCGCCCATCAGGTCGTCGAGGGTGTCGGAGGTATCGGTTCTGAGGAGGACGGCCATGAGCCCGGCACTTGGAATGGGGATCAGGGCGCCGTCCTTTTCATAGGAGACGTGCCCCTCGATGGCGCCGGGATCCGGCGGGGGCGGGGGCGTTGGCGACACCATGGGTTTGAGTTCCAGAACCACGCTGGAGGTTTTGTCTTTTTCGACGGTGACGGGCTTTGTTGCGGGTTCGAAACCGCACGCTCGTGCCATCACCATGTAATCCCCGGGACGGATCTTATCCATGAAGAATTTGCCCTGGTCGTCCGTGATGGCCTGCCGGACGCTTCCCGGAATCGCGTGGTCCACAATGCTCGTATCGCGATAGAGCAGGACCCGTGCACCGGGAATGGGATCGGTGTGCCCGTTCGGTTTGATGCCCAATACGAGCCCCTCGACAGAACCATGATCGGGAACAGGCGTGGGCGTCGGTATGATATCGGGCTTCAACGCGAAGTTCACCCTGGCTTTGTCCCCCACGGGGATGATGACATGTTTTATCCCCCTCCGGAAACCGAGGGCCTCGGCCACGATGATATAGGGACCCGAGGGAACGCCCTTGATCTCGTACAGGCCGTCACTATCCGTTTTCGCCCTGGCCACCGGCTTCCTTTCCTGCCACGAGTTCGTATCGGAGCGAACCTGGTAAAGGATAACGAGCGCCCCTGAAATGGGGGTGGTGGGACGGTCCGTGGGATCGGGGGTCATGGCATAAACGTGTCCGAACACATCGCCGTTCTGTGGTGGCGGTGTGGGTGTCGGGGAAATCGGCCTGAGGGCGAAATGCACGACTTTTATCTCGTTTTCACGAAGGTGGACATGGCGGAACTTCGGGTGATAGCCCCTGGCTAGAACGTCCATGTGGTAATGTCCCTCTCCGAGCTTTTCCGCCTTATAGTAGCCGGAGCGATCCGTGTAAACGACGATGGGAGGGGCGTCCGGTTTATAAGAGTCGCCGTCCCAATGAATTCTTTTCTTAATCGTCACTTTGGCGCCGCCGATGGGTTTTATGGCGCTGCCATCGGGTGCGGCTTCCACGACCCGGCCGCGGATGACGCCGCCCGCGGGTGTGGGGGTCGGTTGCGGCAGCGGTTTAAGGAGGAAATTCACCTCGACTGGCCTGTCGTAGATCACGGCGCTTTTGTGCTCCGGATAAAAATCCCGCGCGGAAGCGCGAACCATGTAAAGCCGGTTGGCGGGAAGATCGATGATCTTATATTCGCCGTCCCTGTTGGTAAATACCACGGCTACCGGGTCTCTGAGTCCCTCCTGGATTTCTCCAGCATCGTTTGTGACGGGGGCATCGAAAACCTCCACCTTCGCACCCTGGATGGGCCCGGGCAAAATGGTCGAATCGATGTTCAACCCCATTACCTTTCCGAAGATGCTCCCCGGACGCGGCTGGATTCCAGGTTTCAGGAGGAAGTTCTGTTCCACCCTGTCTCCGCCCCTGATCGTCACGGGGGCGACATCGGGCAGGAATCCCCTGGCTCGCGCCACGACTTCCCAGATGCCGGCAGGAACCTTTTCGATCAGGTAGAAACCCTTTTCATCCGTGATCGCACGGGCAACGGGGGCCACGATGCAATCCGCTCCCGGTTCGCAATCCACGGGGGGAAAGACCTCCACCAGGGCCCCGGCAAGAGGAATGGGTTTGGATGTGGATGCATCGATGCCCATCACGATTCCGTAGATAGCCCCCGCCGGCCACGGGGTGGGTGTGGGGGTTACCGTGGGTTGTATCTTTTTCTTCAACTTGAAGTTCTGTTCCACTTTGTCGGCATTCATAAGCAATTCGGTCTTTTCCGTTTCAAAACCGCGGGCCTCGCACTTGACGGCATACTTGTCAAACGGGAGATCCGGGATTCTGTATTCGCCCTTTTCATTCGTCCAGGTTTCACGGAATGGACGGATTCCCGGATCGGTCCCGCCGTCTCCCGAGGATGTGATTTTGTATACTGCGACGTGAGCCTTGTGGATCGGGGGGGGAACGACGGTGAGCAGTCCCGGATCCTCCACCACGGTCCCGTAAAGGAGTCCTTTCTGAACTGGAGTGGCCGTGGGAGTGGGAGTGGGGGGTATGGATCCGAGTTCGTAACATCCCATATCCACCACGGCAATGCCGTCGCCGTCGCCGTCAAAGGGGCGGGCCATGCCGTCCAGGTCCGTTGGGGGGGCAAGCTTGTTCAGGCCCTTGTCGATGCAGGGTGAGGCATTGGTGAGGCGGTATCCGTTCGAGGCGTCGAACAGGGGATCCTGGTCGATGTTGCCCTCACCCGGGAAGCCACCTTCCACACACGAATAGATGATGCTTAATTTACTGTCCGTTCCTTCCTGGAGGGCGTTGTCCCGTACGTTGCCCCAGATGATGCTGTTCACGATATGGATTCTGGCCTGGAGCCAGCTGAACACGCCGCTTGCCACGTGGGCCTCGTTATCCGCCACGGTGCAGCTTAACATGGTGAGGTTGCCGGAGGAACAGTAAACGCCGCCGCCCCTGCCGTTACCCGTCACGGTGTTGCCGGCGATCAGGCAGTTCACGAATTTGGCGTCCAGGAAACTCTCCGAGCCGTACTGCTGGCACCGGATGCCGCCGCCGTACCCACCCAGGGAGGTGTTGTCGATAATCTCGCAGCCATAAAAGAGGGGGGCGCCGCCCATGCACATCACGCCTGCCCCGGCCAGGGCGGTGTTGCCCGTTATGATGCAGCTTATAAACGCGGGAGAGGCGTGCATGCAGAGAACCCCGCCTCCCACGTCTTTTTCCACGTATCCTCCGGTGATCAGGAAACCCTCGATGATGGTTCTGGTTTCAGGGGAGATGTTGTGGCACTTGATGACAGGGTGCTTTTCATCCCCACGTATCACCGGCAACGTGGTATCGTCCATGCGTTTCAGGATAATTCCCGCCGGAACGAGGAGGGGAAAGATCTCCCCGGTGTCCGTGGAATATTCATCGTCCGCCACCAGGACCCGGCATTTCGGCTTGGCGTTTTGCAGGGCCTCGGTAATGGTCTGGAAATCATAGCTGGTATCGTGACCCACGGTGATGATACACGGAACCGGTGTGGGAGAGGGTGTCGGGCTGATCCATTTTTTCAGGGAGAAATCCTGAACCAGCTCGGGTTGATTGATCTTGATGATCACACGTTCGTGGCGGTAATTGTTTGCCGCGGCCATAACCGCGTACTCTCCCTCGGGGATACCCTTTATCTCGTATTTTCCATTGATATCGGTAAAGGCTTCGAAAAATGGATTGATGCCGGATAAGTTCCAATCCGCTGTAATGGTCCAGTAGTGATAGACCATGATATGTGCCTCGGGGATGGGTATGCTCGTTGGGGCGTCGGCTTCAAACACGGTTCCCCTGAGGGTGGAAAGTGAGGGCGGGGTTCCCGTGGGAGTCGGAGTGGGTACGGAACCGGGGCGGAGCAGGAAGTTTTTCTTTAAAACCTGGCCCGGAGAGATGGTGATCATCTCCTTCAGATCCTGGTATCCGGCCGCGGTGACCATCGCTCCATACGGGGCCGGTTTAAGTTCCCGGAAGGAGTAAAAGCCCCTTTCATTGGAATGGGTGGATGCCACGGGGGTGATGGTCAAATCGCCGGTTGCGGGATCGACGCCGAACAGCTCGATCAGGGCGCCCTTCACCGGTTGAGCGCCGCCTGCGGAATCGATTCCCTTCACATATCCTTCCATTCCGCCGTTCTGGTGGGGTTTCTCTCCATCCCGGGCAATGGCCATCCCGCTAGCAAGCAGCAGGCAGAAGCAAAACCACAATATGGTTCCCGCTTTCGTGTTCCTACCCATAATCGTACCTCCCGTTCTTATTTGAATGGAATTTATTCCTTCTTCTCTGATAGATTCCATAAGCAGCCGGTTTCTTACAAAAAAAATTCTCCGAGGGCAATCTTTTTTTATTGTAAGAAAAAATATCCATGACGGATCTTACTATATGATGAAAGGTGGAATCAGCGGAACAATGCGGACCCGGGATTTGAAGGTGGATGTCACAGACCTGGTTACCCGTCTCCAGAAGGGCGAAACATCCGCCGTGAGAGACATGGTCCGGCTTTACGGCGCCAGGATTCATGGATTCCTTCGATGCCTGGTGCGATCCGATGAAACCGCCGAAGAACTCACACAGGAGGTATTGATCAGGATCTATCGGAAATGCGGCCATGTTAACTCGCCTGCCAGGTTCGAATCCTGGCTGTTCACCCTGGCCCGCAATATCGCCATCAAGGAAATGTCCCGGAGTCGTTACAGGAAAGAGTCCTCCAAAGAGCTCTCCTGGTTCGATACGTGGATCGGCTCGGAAAATGAACATCCTCTCGAGAAAATATCGGCTGAGCAATCCGCCCTCCTTCTCCGGGAGGCCCTGGCCACCCTCGATGGCAAGCGCCGGGAAATCATGGCCCTCCGGTACTTTTCCGATCTCTCCCTCAAGGAAATTTCCCATGTGATGAACATTCCCATCGGGAGCATCGGAACAACGATTACACGCTCCCTGGAATCCCTCAAACAATATTTCGATTCCAGGGGCATCAAGGTGGAGGATCTGTTATGAAGTCCAATATGCCGGATGAGTTGAAAAGGCTCGATCAGGCCCTTGCTCGAATGGCTGACAGGGCAAGGGAGGGCCTGGAACCAGGGGGGGAGTTCGAGAGAGAACTGCTCAAACGGATCAGGGGACGCAGCCCTGATGCACGAATTATCAAGCTGGACGGGGAAGACTCTCCGAACCGAAGGGGCGGGCGCCTCAAAAAACCGGTGCTCGTGATCACCATCGCGGCCCTGGCTGCGTGCCTCGTGGGGGTTGTGGGTTTTCGCGCCCTTCTCTCGGATCCCCCGGGAATGATGGAATTTCGCACCGGGTTGGCCACCATTGTCCGTTCCGGTCGCGCCGTTCCCCCCTCCACCGTGTGTGGGTTGCGTTCCGGCGACCTTCTGGAAACAAGAGAAGGGAAGCTGGTCGCGTATTTCGATAACCGCACCCAGCTCCTTATGAACCGGGATTCGAAAGTGCGGATCGAGGGGAAAAACGCCGTAAATCTTCAAAGCGGTGAAGTCTGGATTTACGTGACTCCCGGTTCGGGAGATTACAGCGTCACGGTTCCGGGCGGTTCCGTCCACGTTGTGGGCACCTCCTTCGGAGTTCAGGTGACCGGGGAAGGAGTCGGGGTCAAGGTAACGAACGGCAAGGTCCTGTATCGGGTTGGTGGCGAGGATGCCGGGATCGGGGCATGCGAACACCTCTTTCTCCCCCGTGGCGGGAACCTCGCCGAGGCGACCGTTACCGAGGATAAAGAGTTGACACGTCCCCCCCTGTGGGTAGAATCATTGATTAATAAAATGGCGGAGGAGAGGCTTAGAAAATTCTTCCCTTCCGCCGTACCCATCGAAAACGCCAAGTGACCTTCCGGTCGGGGCTTTTTCTCAAGGGGGCAAGAGAAAAAAGGGATGCGAAACAAAGCCTTCACCCTCATCGAGATGATCATCGTGGCCGGCATCATCGCCGTGCTGGCCGCAATCGCCCTCCCGAATTTCCTGTCCGCCCAGAACCGGGCCAAGGTATCCCGGGCAAAGGCCGGTGTCAAAGTCCTCACCAACGGCACACAGGCCTATCATGTGGACTGGAACAGGTATCCCCCAACATGCCAGAAAATCCCCGAGGATCCGTATGGAATCCTGAGCGACGTCCAGCTCTGTGTTCTCACGTCCCCCATTCAGTATGTCTCCCACGCTTCGTTCCGCGATCCCTTCGGGAAAATCAGGTGTTATTCCTCCATTGATCTGCTGACTCAAGGATACAGAAGCGATTTTCCCGTGCCCCAGACGCCCAATCCCAGGGGGAGCGTGCTCTACTACAATTACCGCTATTTCTCAGAGTGGACCCAGAACCCATGGATCAACGCCATGGGGGTCGCCATGGTGAGCATCGGTCCGGATCGGAAGGACAGCTTCGGGGCGTTTCGTCCCTTCCCCCCCGAGGCCCTCCCTCCCCTTGCCAGACAGGCAGGCATCCTCGATCCCCGCGATACCGAGTACGATCCCACGAACGGCGCCATCAGCTCCGGGGATATCTCAGGCTTTGCCGGCGAATTGAACTGGTCGCACTGATTGAATCTTGATGTATCGATTGTGTCATGATGTATCGCAGAACGTACATTCTTATCTTTTTACTATGCGGGCTTTGCCTCCTTCGATCGAGTCTGTGGCCCGTCCCGAACGTTGATTCAAGCCTTGATAAGTACGTGGCCCAATCCGTGGTTCCCTTCACCCTTCCCCATGACGTGCCGGCCCTCGCCGTAGCTTACGCCTTTTCCGACACGGTGGCTGTTTTCCAACGCAGGGATTCATCCGGCGGTTACAAGCTCTGGAAGGAATGGCGAACCGGACTATACCCGGGGCCTGCGGACGATCTGCCGCGGGATATCGTCGCCCTTGACGCCAATCATGACGGTTACACCGATCTGGTTGTTCTTCATTCCGGCAATCCCACAATCGGAACGCGCGCCAGCCTCCAGCTGATCGAGGGGCGACCGGGAGGGGATTTCATTCCCCACGCCGCCTTTCCGGTGGAAAACGGCGGTTCCCCAGCTCCCCGTTTTCCCGTCACGCTTGCCGCACGGGATCTCAATCGCGATGGGTATTCGGATCTCGTTCTCGGGTATGGCAGGTATTGTGCCGTTGGAATCTGGAAAGGCATGGACATGGCCCGGTTTCAATTTAAAACCGAGCTTGTGGTGGGTAGCGACCGGATCAATGGAGTTCCCGGCCTGGCCCTCGTTGATCTGGATGGAGATGGAATGAACGATATCCTCGCCGGTTCGGGCAACAAACTCTTTTACTTCCGGGGGTGGGGGGGCTTTCAGTTCCAGCAGCCGCAAATCCGCAGCCTTTCCTCCCGTTCCGTGGCAAGCAGCGTCGCCGTCGCCGACTTCAATCGCAATTCCTTTTTGGATGTGATCGTCGGTGATTCCCGGGGCGTCGTTTTTTTCTTTCCGGATCACGCCCATCCAGGTTCCTCCTCAAGACCGCCCGATGTTTTGAACGGATTCGGCGCCATCCCTTCGAACGGAATCTCCGATGTCGGCATCATCGACTGGAACCACGACTCCCTTTCCGATATCGTGGCTGTGAACCGACTTGACGACAGCATTTCCATCATATCGCCGCTTTCCCTTTTCCAAACCGTTATTCTCGCCACCGCCCACACCCCCAGGCGCGTTTCCGCCTGTGACGTCAACGGGGACGGAGCCGGGGATCTGGTCACCGCGAATGAGGGCGATCTAACCCTTCCCGGAAACGCCGATCTCTCCTTTATCATCAACAGAAACCGGATGCGGGGCACCTTCGAGATGAAACCCGTCAAGCGGATATCCCTCCCCCGTCTTTTCTCCTCCTCCCTCGGGAACGCCGGCGGGGCAACCCAACTTCCAGGTGGATCGGATGTATTCATGGATGTGGAACGAAGGGCCCTTGTTTCCCTCGATTCCTCCTCCTTGACCTCCGTTCTGCATTACCTCCCCAATACCCTCACGGACGATGTTACAGGTATTGCATCCGATGGCGATTCCACTCAAAACAAGATTTACCTGATCGAGCGGATGAAACCCCGCATCACAATCATGACTTCCGGGCGTGTATCGGGAGTCATCCCCCTCCCCGATTTTCCCGAAGGGGGAATCAGCGGTCTGGTTTACGATCCCATCGCGGGTGAATTCTGGTTTCTCGCCCCGGAGAGAAAGGAACTCTGGGTTGTTGACCAGCTGGGAAGCCTTGTTCGGAAACAGGCTCTCGATAAAAATTACACCAGGCTGGCCGTCGATTTTCAAACCGGCACTATTTTCCTGGGAGATCCCAGTTCCAGTCGTATCGATCGCCTTGTTATAATGGGTGGAGCGGTGATTCCCCTTAATCCCATCATCCTTGCCCGTGCCAGCCCGGTGTTCCATAGATCCGGCGTTTCCGCCATGACTTTTAAACAGACCCTGAAAAAACTCTCCGTCGTTACCACCAGCCGCGTCCATGCATATCTCAATGACAATGGCTCCGGACGTGTCCACGGTGTTATGCATTCCCTCTCCCGGGGAAAAGGGATTGTTTCTCTCACAAGGGATCCAAAGAGCGGGGATCTTTACGCCCTGGATCTGGACGCTGTCCCGGGCATCATCATATTCGATCGCCTTGGAAACCTTTCCTCCGTCCTTTCCCTCGAGAGCGTGATCGAACAGAACCGATTCTTTTTTCCGGGTTCCCTCGCCCACGAATCCCGCACGCCCCGGGGGGGATACGTTCTGGTCGCCGATTATGCGAGCCCCCTTTTCGTTAAAGTCTGCACAGATGGAAGCTTCAACACGGTCGATGCGATCCTGCCATCCGACACCGAACAGTGGAGACCGATCGCGGGGTTTGATATCGACCACAATACCGGTGGTTTGTTTATCCGCTCCAGGGGCGGTTTGCTGTGGACCCTTCCGGATGGTTCCCTTTCCCGTCTCACCTCCATGGACGGTTCGGATCCCGGCGACGTTTCCCTGGGGGAACGTTCGATATATTCCCTGGCTCCCCTTTCACGCCGTCTCGATAAAATCGAAAGGAACGGCAGGATGGATGGTTTCGGTTTCTTCGATTCGCGTCTCACCCACGGAGAGCTGTCTGGAGTGGCGACCGACGAAAATCATAAACGTCTCTATATCGTTACACGGAATCATTCCGAACTCCTCATCCTCGAGGAAGAGAAAGTCACCCTCGCCAATTCTTCGTGGAACATGTATGAATAATCCCGCCCTTGATCATTTCATGCCATAAACATTCCCGTTATAGGAACATACAAAACCTCTGAGATTCAGAGCTGGTGCGGGTGAGAGCAAAGCAAATCCCCGCGCTTTTTTTTGTTTCTTTTTTGCCGGTGTTGAAAAAACATTCCCTTTTTTACGAGTTGTTCCATGGAACGTTTTTTCCCCGATCCGCTCTGAGGCTTGCCCCTGCTGTGTTTCCCGCGGATAAAAAGTTGAGAAAAAAAATTTGCAAAAGCAATTTTATCTTGACACGCAATCGAAAAATGAATCACAGTCAACTTTAAAATGATTACTTATAAAAGGTCCCCTGTTCCCCGTTATTGAATCCATTTTTTGGAAATAAAAAATTCCAGTACAGAAGGGGGGGAAAAAAATGCCAGTTAAACGCGCTACCAGGAAGAAGGCCACTCCGAAAAAGGCCGTGAGGAAACCTGCAGCGAAAAAGAAAGCTGCCAGAAAACCGGCTGCCAAGAAGAAGGCCGTAAAGAAGGCGGCTCCCAAGAAAAAAGCAGCCCCGAAGAAAAAAGCAGCTCCCAAGAAGAAAGCAGCTCCCAAGAAAAAGGCTGCTCCCAAGAAGAAAGCAGCCCCCAAGAAAAAGGCTGCTCCCAAGAAAAAAGCTGCTCCGAAGAAAAAGGCTGCTCCGAAGAAAAAAGCAGCCCCCAAGAAAAAGGCTGCTCCGAAGAAAAAAACCGCTGCAAAAAAGAAGACGGCTGCCAGGAAACCTGCCGCAAAAAAGAAAACAGTGAAGAAGGCTGCTCCGAAGAAAAAAACCACGGCAAGGAAAAAACCGGCCGCCAGAAAAACCACCCGCAGAAAATAATCGGGTGGATGCTCGGTTAGATTGTTATCTCTTTCGGGGAACGTTTGGGGACGCTACCGGATCCATTTCCTTCCGCTTCATTCCGCGGATCGCGCCCCCCCCGTTCCCCGTGTTTTTTTATCTGTTTAAAACGGCTTCAACTGGCCCCATAACCGGTGATCACCACAAAAAACGTGCGGACCAGTATTGAGAAATCCAACCACAAAGACCAGTTGTCGATGTATTGAAGATCCAGCTTCATCCATGTCTCGAAATCGATTTTGTTCCGTCCCATCACCTGCCAGAGGCAAGTGATGCCCGGTTTCATACTCAGGCGCCGGCGTTGCCAGCGGTCGTATTTTTCGACCTCTTCCGGAACCGGCGGGCGCGGTCCCACCAGGCTCATCTCACCTTTCAGCACGTTGAAAAGCTGGGGGAGTTCATCGATGGATGTCTTTCGAATGAACCGTCCGAAAGGCGTGACCCTGGGATCGTTTTTCATTTTAAACACGGGACCGTCCACCTCGCTTCTGGCCCGGAGTTTTTCCAGTTCCCTGTCCGCTCCCATTCTCATCGAGCGGAATTTGTAAAGGGTGAAAGGTTTCCCATTCAATCCGGAGCGCGTCTGGCGGTATAACACCGGTTCTCCCCGTCGTGATGTTGCCTTGATAATGAGAGCGACCAGAAGCATCGGAAGAGAAAAAAGCAGAAGAAACAGGGCCGCCGCGACCCGGTCAAAGGCGTATTTGAAAAACAAGGCGGCATTCATTCCCTTCACGGGATTAAAGGTGATAAGTGGAATCGCCTCGAAGTGGTCCAGACCCGTGTGTGCGAGCTTCGATCCGTAGAAATTCACCGCGAGCCTCGTCCGGATCCCCATGAGTTCGCACTCCTCGAGCAGGGGCGCCAGATCTTCCAACCTGATCTTCCGGGGAAAAAAGATGACCTCGTCCACAGGGTTTTTTTCCACAAAGGAAAGGGTGTCCGCGACACTGCCCACCACCTCCCATTGATCGATCCTGTCCCCGGCCCTGAAATGCTCCGGATCGTCGGTCAGAATACCCAGAATCTTAAACCCCCAGAAGGGATGCCCCTCGATGATGTTAAGGAATTCGGAGAGCCTTTCTCCACTCCCCGCGAAAACAAGGGTCCGGTAATTATAGCCCTTCCGGCGGAGCATGGTGAGCAGGCGTTTGACAATCGCCGTCTTTATGGAAAGGAAAAGGAACAAAAGAAGAGGAGCCAGAACCATCTGGCCGCGGCTGACCACGTCTTTCTTGTAGAGCATGTAGATCAGGGATATGGAGATAACAGCCACTTCGAGGCTGGAGACAAGAATCGTTTTCACGATCTCGGGTGTGTTGCGGATGCGTTGGGAACGATAATAACCGTTAAGGGCCAGGACAACTATGGCGATAACGGGAAACACGGCCATGAGCCATGCATAATGACGGAAGTTGCTCGGGGCCAGAAGGGTGGGTGCAAAATAGGGGGATAAAACGTAATTTCGGAGGAGATGAGCGGCCACAAAGGAAAAAGCGGCCACCCCGAGATCGATCAGCATATTCAGTCGAGAGAAGATGTAATCCTTTTCCTTGAGCATCGCGCCGTCTTTCCGGGGGAAAGATCCGCCCGTTAAATCCCGCCCGCCCCGGCAGGGGTTTACGTGAATTGCTTGGCATAGGCCGCAACGTGTTGTTTGATCTCTTTGGCCGTGGTCATCTGAAGGATTTCGTCCGCGAGCCTCTTCGCATCCGCCAGGCGGATATTGCGAATGACCCTTTTCACCTCGGGGATTGCAACCGGCCCCATACTCAATTCATCGATGCCAAGTCCGAAAAGAATCACAGCCGTGATGGGATCCGCCGCCATTTCCCCGCAGAGACCGACCCAGACATCGTGGTCGTGAGCGGCTTTTATGGTGTCGCGGATCAGGCGTAAAATGGCGGGGTGGTAAGGTTCGTAAAGGTGGGCGACCCGTTCGTTCACGCGATCCACCGCGAGGGTGTACTGGATCAGGTCGTTGGTCCCGATGCTGAAAAAATCGACTTCAGCGGCCAGCAGGTCGGCCGTGATCACGGCAGAAGGGATCTCCACCATGATTCCCACCTCGATTTCGTCGGAAAAGGGAATCTTTTCTTTTTTCAATTCCGCCTTGACTTCCCCGAGGAGTTTTTTGACCGCGCGCACCTCCTCCACGGATGTAACCATCGGGAACATCAGCTTGGCGTTCCCCTTTGCACTGGCTCTGAGAATCGCCCGGAGCTGCACCTTGAACATCTCCGGGTTGGCCAGACAGAGACGGATTGCACGGAGCCCCATAAAGGGATTGAGTTCCTTGAAACGCACGCCGGAGAGAAATTTATCCCCGCCGATATCGAGGGTTCGGAAGATCACGGCTTTAGGTTTAACCGCCTCCACCACCTCTTCGTAAACCTTGAACTGTTCCTCCTCATCAGGAATATGGGGCCGGTTCAGGTAAATGAATTCCGTTCGGAACAGGCCGATTCCTTCCGCGCCGTGTTGTTTGACGTGGGGGATCTCCGCCGGCATCTCGATATTCGCCGAAATCTCGAGCGTGTAACCGTCCAGAGTCTCGGCCGGCAGGTGACAGATGGCGGTGAGAGTCTGTTCCTGCTTTTCGAGTTTTTCCCTGATTTCACGGTATCGATCCAGTTCCTTTTGGGTGGGATTGACGATGACGTGGCCCCCGACCCCGTCGACGATCATGGTATCGCCGCTCTCCACCGCCTCGGAGATGCCCTCCACTCCAACCACGGCGGGGATTTCAAGGGCCTTGGCCATGATGGCGGTGTGGGAGGTGGGTCCGCCGATATCCGTGACAAAACCGATCACCTTGGAGCGATCCATGACAACGGTATCAGAAGGCCCCAGATCGTGCGCCACCACGATCACGGGTTCGGTCAGGGTGCGAAGAGGGTGTCTCGGGACCTTGAGGAGGGTATGCATCACGTGTTTGGCCACATCGTAAATATCGGTTGCCCGTGAGGCGAAATAATCATCCGGCATCTTTTCGAACAGGGAGGCGATACGGTCGACAGTCTGACCCAGGATGAACTCGGCGTTTTTCCTCTCCCTTCGGATTCCCGCTATGGTTTCATCAATGATCAGGGGATCGTCCAGCATCAAAAGGTGAGAGTCGAAAATGGAGGCATGGAGGTGATCGATATCGTTTTCCGTCTTTTTGCGGATTTTCTTCAGGTTTTTCTTCGAGGCTTCCACGGCCTTCCGGAAGCGTTTGATCTCGTCCTCGATTTTTTCCTCGGAAACGGGACGCGATTCCACGGTGAGCCGGTGGGGATCCAGACGAAAGACATTCCCCATCACAACACCGGGGGATACCTCGATGCCTTCAAATTTTCTCCGCTTCACCATGGCTGACCTTATCCGGCTTCCTTGAAATTGATCTTAAACAGTTCCACCAGTTCCTCGAGGCATTTTTCGCTCCCTTCGCCCCGGGCGATCAGGGTCAGTTCGCTTCCCTGTTCCGCTGCAAACAGCATCAGTCCCATGATGCTCTTCCCGTTGACCCTTACGTCGTCTTTTTCCACGAACACCTCGCAACTTTCGTATCGGCTGGCGATTTCCACGAACATGGCTGCCGGCCTTGCATGAAAACCCAGGGGGTTGGTGATCTTGACAAGGACCTTTTTTTCCTCTTCCCCCCCCTCCTGATCCAAAAAATCCGGCATATCCTTCCTCTATCACAGCTGGATTGAAGGATATACTCTTCTCCGATTGAGAATCGATCTGTCAAGATGAATGCGCCCCGGATAAGGAGGGGAGGAACCGGCTTTTCCGTCAGATCTCTCTATTCCCACAGGGTCCACGATGCGGCGCCGGCCGGGCAATGATCCGTGATCCGGGCGATGTGAAGCGCCTGTTCTTCCATGTCGGTTTCCCATTCGTATCCGACCCACATGATGTTGTTTTCGAAAATATTCTCATTTTACTGTTAATCAAGAAAAATATTCTTCTATCAATTATTATTCGATGTGGATGGAAAGCGATCCGGATATTTGAGGCGTCATCCGAACCTCAAATGCGATTCCGGGAGGAGAGGAATCGTTTGATCTTCCGGGCGGCACGGATGGGCAGGGATTTCAGCTTCCGGATAGCCCTGTAACTCCCGCCGTTCTTTTTCGCCCAATTGTAAAGATCCATGTAAAACGCGGGGTCGCACAGGTAGTAATTAAAGGCGCATGCGGTGCGTTCCATGCAAAGGGGAAATATGAAACGCGGATGACGCGGCAGGAGCCCGGGATCGGCATCCGTGAGGAGAAGATGACGCATTTCCCCCCGAAAACGCCTCATCGGCTCTCCCTGCCAGATCTCCTTTAACGAGCTGGAATGAAGATTTCCCAGGGATTTGGAAGGGTCCGTGGTGAAATGACAGCAGGGAAAGAGATCCCCCCCCGCCTCGATCACGGCAGTGTACCATCCCATGTAGCAAAACTCCACACGGTGAGGGGTTTTGCAGATGCCCGGCAGCTCGATGGCCCGGGGGTAATGTTTGTACTGTTCCTCGATGGCGAACCGGTGAAGCCCCTCGGCCGCCAGGTTGAACTGGATGCGGCGGGCGTGCTCCTCGATCACGGGAACCAGTATTTTCCGGAACTCCTCCTTCTGGGAGCCGGTCATCTTCAACTTTGGATCGAGCCCGTCAATGGAATTGACGTAAATGAAATCCGCGTCCGTGGGGAGCAGATCCTCGATCATCCGGGGAAGCCTCTTGTAATTCTCCCTCCATACGAAAACCTGGACGCTGATTTCGCAATCGGAACCGGCCTTCCTCTTGGCCTCCACGATATTATGGATTCCCCCCATGGCCTTTTCGAAGAGCCGGGGGGAGGCCCGGCAGATCTTCTCATACTCCTCCGGACGGGTGTCGTTCAAGCTGATCGTGATCCTGGAAAGACCGGACCCGATCAAGCGGCGGGCCACGGACTCCGTGAGGGCCGTACCGTTGGTCTTGATGGAATCGACCTTGAGTTTTTTTTCCTCGATGAGATCGAACAGGGGCCCGAGGGATCGATAGATGAGCGGTTCGCCCCCGCCCCCGAAACTCACGCTCTTCACCCCCATGTCGACGCCCTCGAGGAGGGCCGGCCTCAGCAGCTCCCAATCGAGCTCCTTCGCCAGGTTCCGAAGCGTTTCCGTGTAACAGAAAAAGCAGTCGATGTTGCAGCGATCCGTGGGAAACAGCACCATGTGCCAGGGGCCCCCCAGGGCCTCTCCACATCGGATGCCCTCTGAGATCAGTTTTTTTTCCTTTTCTGTTATGAGTTCCCAGCCGTAGAGCATACGGGCTCCCTCGTTATGTGGATGTTTCCCTTTTCGCCGGATCCGTGACTCCGATTTCCGGGGGAGGCGGAAGCTGGATTCCCTGCTCCTCCAGTTCCTTCATGTAAAACTCGTTTCCCCGGGTAATGCCCCAGAACAGGGTGCAGCTCCGGCAGAAATCGGGCGGATTGTTGCTGTTCACCGTTTCCCTGAGTTTCCTGTAATGGACGTCGTTCCAGATTTGGCGGAAGGGTTTCTCGAGGATGTTTCCCATCCCGATCCATACGGCCCGGCAGCAGGGGCGGACCCACCCGTCCACGTCGATGTATGTGAGCCTCCAGGGATCGGGACATTTTCCGGGAAAAAGCCTGCCCCGAAGAGAGGGATTTTCCTTTTCGAGCGATGGTGGATGGTTCCCCTCTTCCTTTTTCCCCGGTGCGGCGAAATCTGGATAGAAAAGCGCGATTCCTGTGGAAGTGGCTCGGGGGGACATTTTTCCGATCTTCTCCCGGAGGAGATCGGGAAAATGCACGATCACGTCCCGGGCGTAATCGTCCTCGCGCTCCCCCACACCCGGGTTGATCAGGTTCAGGGAGGAGATGTCGTACTTCACGCCGATCTCGAGGATCTGCTCGAGCTCGCTTACGTTTCTCCGGGTGACCACGGTATTGATATAGAGATGGAAGTCGTTGGAGTCGATTTCCCGCCGCAGCTCGAGGAGCTGGTCAAGGGATTCCATAATGGCGTTGAAATCGGACCCCGGGCGGGCGTCCTCGTGGGTATCTGGCCGGGCCCCGTCCAGGGAAACGGTCACGTCGGCCCCGCATTCCACCAGGTCTTTCATGATCCGTGGGGTGAATTTCGTGGCATTGGTGACGAACTTGATTTTCAACCCGTAATCCCGGGCGTCACTGACCATCTGTTCGAAGAGGGGGGAGAGCATGGGTTCCCCGAGTCCCTGCATGTTGAGAACGCGAACAGAGGGAAAGAGTTCGCTTTTCACCCTTTCGTAAACCTCGGGTGCGAGGTGGCGGTTGTCGGTTGGATAGTGGGTTTTGGGGCAGGCGCGGCACCTTAAGTTGCAGGCGTTGGTGGGCACGAGCTGAACTTCCCTGGGGAGACCCGGGCAGCGGGTCCATTCCCCGTTAAGGCTGATGCGGTTCAGCCCTCCGTGCCATTTCCGGCGAATATAGTAATGTCTGTTTTGAGCCATGATATTAAATATGCAAGAAAATCCAGTCAAGGGGGGAACGGGTCAAGGGAAAACTTGCCACTGTCAGAGTGTTCCATTGAGACTTCTATACGTTTTGCGATCAAGTTTTCCCCATAATCGTGACCCTGGTCGCGATAATTATCCATACTCGCGTATCGCCCTTTCGAATCCCGATCTGCGGGTTCGAGTACGAATTTCACCCATTTCTTGAAACAACCCTGGTTCCCGCTTAACCGCAAGCCGCTCACAGCCTGTCCCGATCCTGGTCGAAGGGCTGAACCCCTCTCCTTTTTTTTCGATTGCACGGCCATATGGGCTTTGTTTAGATACGCCTGTTTCAAACACACACGGAAAATCTTCATATGAGAGAGCGAACCCAGCGTCAACTGTGGGCATGGCTTTTTTTATCCCCGGCCCTTTTCCTGTTTGTCATTTTCATGGGCATTCCCATGATCCTGGCGCTTCTTCTGGCGTTTAAGAATTACCTGCCCTCCATGGGATTCTGGGGGAGCCCCTGGGTGGGACTCGGTAATTTCCGGGACATCTTCGGAAACATGCTCATGCGCGACCGCGTGGTGAGGGCGTTTCGCAATACCCTTCTTTTCACGATTATCTTTGTTCCGGTGAACATCCTGGCCTCGATGATCATCGCCAGCCTGATCCACTCGGTGAGCGAGAGATGGAAGAATTACTACCGGGCGGCCTTTTTCCTTCCCACGGTGACATCCGCGATTATCTTCGCCATGATCTGGCGATGGCTCTACGATTACAATTTCGGCCTGCTTAACTGGGTGCTCTCCTGGTTTGGGGTGGATCGGATCAACTGGTTGGGGGATCCCCGCTGGTCCATGGCCGCGGTGATTTTTGCGGCTATCGGGGCCGGCCCCGGAGGGAATATCCTGATCTACCTGGCCGGGCTTTCCAGGGTGCCCCAGGAATGCAAAGAGGCCGCCTGGGTGGACGGCGCCAATGCCATCCAGCGGTGGTGGCACGTAACCCTCCCCCTGCTTCGCCCCATCACCCTTTACCTGGTGGTTCTGAACACCATCGGTTCCTTCCAGGTATTCGAGCTGGTGTTCATGCTGACCTCGGGAGGTCCGGCGGGATCTTCGACCGTGCTGGTTTACGAAATTTACAACCTGGCCTTTGTAAACGGATTTTACGGCCAGGCCGGGGCTCTCTCGCTGATTCTTCTTTTCATCGTGACCTTTTTCGCGGTGCTCCAGTTTAAAATATTCCGGACGGACGTGGAGGAGACGAGACCTCCGACTGTTTTCGAAAAGATCCTGGATTTTTTCAGCCTGGGCATCGAACACGCCGCCGCTGGAATCTGGTGGGGAGTGACCCGCCCCGTTTCCTTCATCCGTTCCCGGGCTCGGGCCGGAAGAAAAAAGAAGGGCATCCAAGACTCCCCTTCACTCCTGTTCCTGGGAAAAAACGGCGCACACCTCGTTTTGCTTCCCCTTTCCATTCTCCTGCTTGTTCCCATGATCTGGATGTTTCTCTCCGCCTTCACTCCCGGGGTTTTCCTGCAAAGCACCCCCCCGGACGTCCGGCCGAAGAATTTCGCCCTGGATAATTATGAAAAGCTCATCGAGGCAACGACCATTCCGCGAAAGGCGGCTGAGGAAGGCATCGAGAATGCGGGCTCTTTCAACGGCCTCCTGGATTTCCTGAAACGCTGCAAACTCGCCCGCTGGATGGGCAACACCATCTACCTGGCCCTTCTCATCACCTTTCTGCAATGCCTGCTCGCCAACCTGGCGGCTTACCCCCTCTCCAAGATCAAATTCAAGGGAAGGGGGCTCGTTTTCGGGATGTTCATCGCCTCCATCATGGTCCCTCACCAGGCCCTCCTGATCCCTCTTTTCATCGTGATCACCAACGGCATTCCAAGCCTCACCGGGATCCAGTTGATCAATTCCCACTGGGCCCTCATTCTCCCGGGAATCTGTTCCCCGGTGGCCATCTTCCTGATGCGACAATACATCAAGACCCTTCCCTCGAGCCTCGAGGAGGCGGCTCGAATCGACGGGTGCGGGGAGCTTGGCATCTGGTGGAGGGTGATCCTGCCGCTTTCGAAACCGATCCTGGCGGCCTGGGGCATTCTTTCCTTTACTGCGATCTGGAAAAGCTTTTTCTGGCCCTTTGTCGTGATCGGGCACGAGCCCTATTTCCCCCTCGAGGTGGGGCTCCAGACCATCCAGCAGCAGCATACCGTGGAATACGGCCTGGTCATGGCCGGGGCCACGATCAGCGCCGTTCCCATGATCCTGATTTTCCTTGTCTTTCAGAAACAGATCGTGAAGGGACTCACCATCGGGGCGGTAAAGGGCTGAAATTCCGTAAAGCCCTCTCCCCTGCTTCTTACTTCAGGGCCTGTGGAAACCAGAGGTATCCCCTTCGTGCCTCGAACAGTTTTTGGGGGCTTCCCCCCTCCGCCGGAATGCAAAGCACCCGATTGGAGCCGGGCGAGAGGGGGCCAAGGGAATCCTTTTCTCTCTTCTCCGTTTTTAGCGAGGGTTTCTGGGCAAAAAGGATCCATTTCCCATCTGCGGTATATGTGGGATTATAATCATCGTACGGCGATGTGGTTATCACTTCCCATTTGCCCGATTCCGCGTCCACTTTCACAATGTCGTAATCCCCGTCCCAGGCATTGACCTGGATGACGATGGATTTCCCGTCGGGGCTCCATTGCGGCATTTCCACGAACCTGGGGGCCTTGAACAAAACGCGCGACGGTCCCGCCTTGCGACCCTTTGTCACCGGGGCCAGAACCAGCTGCTGTGCTTTTGAACTCGGGCTGTCCTCGTATGTTCCCGGGTCGAGGGTTGCCGACTGGATAAAGGCGATGGATCGGCCGTCCGGGGAAAAGGCGGGGAGGCCCTCCCATGCGGGGGAATAGAGGAAATCCCTGATGGTCACGCCTTCGGTTCCTCCATCCAGATCCAGGCGGAAGAGGTCGTGGTTGCCCGAGTCGGGATCCAGCCGCATCGAGCTGACCAGCCATTTTCCGGAGGGATGGGGGGCTGCGTAAACGAAATCGGCCCTGGGTTTCGATTCCTGACCCAGGGGAAGCATTTCGGGTTTGGATCCGGTTTTTTCGAGATCCAGCCGGGCCAGGAGCTTGGCCGTGTTATCGGGGCTGTTCGTGGTGAAGTACAGGGTCTTGAAATCATGGGAAACCCGCGGCATGTTGCACCATCCCCTGGGGCCGAAACCCTTGACCAGGAGGCGCGGCTGGTATTCGGGGGGATCGAAGCGGTAGATGCCGAAACCGTCCCCGCCCCGAAACGCGGCCAGAAATGGTCCGCAATCGGGTTTTTCGGCGATCGCACTGCCACTTAGAAACAGAATGCCGATCGCGACACATAGAATGAAAGATCCCTTTTTCACTGGAAAAACCTCCCATGGAATTTTGAATAAAAGCCGGGATTGAATATAGTGCCGGCATCAACACGGTATCAACATAAAACGTGTTTGCGGCCGGGGATTGCGATTCCCTGAACTCCAATCCAGTTATGCATTATGAAGATGTTTTTCCTTTTGAGAAATCTCAAAAACAGGATCAACCGCAGCGTTTAATCAAATCCTTTTCCTCAAAAAGCAATAATCCCCATTGATACACGATGACCTGTTGTACAATTGTTCAACTTGTTTGATGGAGGATGAAATATCCATGGAAATCGTTATTGACGCATCGGCCATTTTAGCAGTTGTTGTTGGAGAGCCGGAACGAAGCGGGATTATTCGGGAGGAGAATGGGGTCAGAATGGAGAGGCTGACCTCATTCCCTGTTTTAATATGGGTTTGATATTCGATGCCAACCCTTTTCTGATGACTTTTTAATCTCCTTCAGGAGAATCTGGTTCCGGCTCGATCTCGAGGACCTCGGCGAGATCTTTTGGCTCCAGGCGGTAGGGGGCTCCACGGCCCTCGTAGAAACCGTGGGCCGCGATCATGTGGATGCTGAGATCCGTATAGGTGATTTCGCGATTCAACCGGGTGTTTTTTACGGTGATGGAGGATTTCCTGACGATTCCCGGGTGACCGAAGGGACACGGGAGTTTCCCCCGGAAGGTTTCCACCATAAGCTCGAAGTGGGGGGGCATTCTTATAAAATCCCCCAAACCCTTCATTCCCCCGGTTCGAAGCTGCCTCATGCGTTTCGCGATCTGCTTGTGAGAAAGCCCCAGCCGCTTCACTATGGCGTCATCCTCGATGAGGATGTCGATGAGGTTGCGGTCATCGGTTCCGAGGAATCCGTCCCGGGTGATGATCCCGGGCCTCATGTTTTTCTGGGCCTCGATTAATTCGGGAGGCTGTTTCATGATCCTGCTCCATCACGCGAACTTGTCGTAATAAATCTTTTCTTCCGGTACCCCCATTTTTTTCAGAACCTTCACACAGGCGTCGATCATGCCGGGGCTGCCGCAAAGGTAGGCCTCCTTGTTTTCCCCGGATTCCACGCGTCTTTCCACGATGTCCGTGATCAGCCCGGATTCCCCCTCCCAATGATCCTCGGGTTTTGGCTGGGAAAGGGCCGGGATAAAGGTGAAATCGGGGAGTTTTTCCTCGAGGGCTTTCATCTCCTCCACGAGGAAGAGGTCGCGCCTCGAACGGGCCCCGAAAAAGTACATGGCCTTTCTGGGATTATTCTCCTCCGCCATTTTCAGGAGCATGGATTTGATGGGAGCCATGCCGGAACCGCCGGCGATGAAAATGATATCCGCGTCCGTATCCCGCAGGAAGAACTCGCCGTAAGGGCCGTTGATGATCACACGATCTCCGACCTTTAAATACTTGTGAACGTACGTGGTGCAGATGCCGTTCGGAACCAGCCGGATTTCGAGCTCGATGCGGGTGGGATCCGAGGGACAGGACGACATCGAGTAGGCCCGGTACACCGGTTCATCGCTGAGCTCGTACTCGGGCACCTCGAACTGGATGAACTGTCCCGCCCTGTAGCTGATCTCCGGGGGATCCAGGAGCTTGAGGGTAACCTCCCTGATATCGTGGGTGAGATCCCGGAGCGAGGTCACCTCGGTTTCGTACTGTTTGACGTTGAACAGCTCTTCGGGGATCTCGATCTCGAAATCGGTTTTCACCTTGAGCTGGCAGGAGAGGCGGATGCCCTGTTTCTTTTCCTCTTCCGAGATCCAGGGCAGCTCGGTGGGGAGATATCCCCCCGCCCCTTTCAGGACTTTGCATTTACAGAGTCCGCAGGAGCCGCGTCCCCCGCATGCCGAAGGGATGAAGATCTTCTCCTCCTTCAGGGTTCCGAGAAGGGGTTTGCCCCCCTCCACTGTGAGCTGCTTTTCCCCGTTGATGGTGATCTTGACCTCGCCGTAGTTCGCGATGGTGGAATCGGCCACCACCACCAGCACGGCCAGGATCGTGGTGATCCCGCAGGCGACCCCCACCCCGATGATGTAAAGGAGAACCGGACTCAAAACATTCGAACCTCGATTAACTTTGTGGACGATGTGGACATTGAAAAAAACCTTTAATCGTTCCTTATATGACTCCGGAGAAACCCATGAAGGCCAGGGCCATGATCCCGGCGACGATGAGCGTGATGCCCGCGCCCTCGAGGCCCTTGGGAACCCTGGAGCGCGCCATCTTCTGCCTGATGCCGGCCATGGCCAGGATCGCCAGCATCCATCCCAGTCCGCTCCCGCATCCGTATGCCACTGACTGGGCAAATGTATAATCCCGGATGATCATGAAAAGGCTCACCCCCAGAATGGCGCAGTTCACCGTGATGAGCGGGAGAAAAATCCCCAGGGCCGCGTATAACACCTCGGACACCCGTTCGATGATCATCTCCACGATCTGAACGAAACACGCGATCACCACGATAAAAACGATGAACCGCAGATAGGTGAGCTCGAGGGGAACCAGGAGAAACCGGTACACCAGCCAGTTCAGGGCGCTGGTCGAGGTCATCACGAACACCACGGCGGTTCCCAGCCCGAGCGAGGTCTTCACCTGCCTGGATACCGCCAGGAAGGAACACATCCCCAGGTAATAGGTGAGAAGGATGTTCTGTGTGAAGATCGCGGCAAAGAAAATGGCGAAGATCCCGATTTCCCGATGCATGTTTTATTTGGCCTCCTCTTCCTTTATTACAAGGCTCTTGATGAACCAGATAAAAATCGCGAGCATGAAAAACGCGCCCGGCGCCATCACCATGATGGACCAGTTCACCCACCAGTCCCCGAGAACAGTCAATCCCCACACGGTTCCCGATCCCATGAGCTCC